>Ga0180430_10003344_pt1 | contig 13908 bp, 12 predicted proteins | sample SS_ome_9_FD_132999 | JGI IMG/M metagenome (GOLD analysis project Ga0180430, IMG submission 132999) | Hypersaline lake sediment archaeal communities from the Salton Sea, California, USA - SS_1_S_2 metaG | ecosystem: Environmental > Aquatic > Non-marine Saline and Alkaline > Hypersaline >... | reverse complement strand
GGATTTACGCTGCTGAAAAACGACGGCGTGGTCTGCGCACACTGGGCCGGTCACAACCCCGCTTCCAGCAAGAATGCCTACCAGTTACTGCAGTTCAACAAAGACGGTAAAATAGTGTGGAGATGGCACGATCCGAAACTCGCGGGCGGCGCGCTGCAGGCGGTCGTTATGGATTGACGGCGCATTAGCGGGGCGCCAAACCGCAAGCGGTTGCCTGGCGGTTCCTGCATCCTCCACATCGACCTCTTGGTCGGCCTGACGGGCAGGGTGCGGGCTTGGCGCCCTTGTTCCCCGGCGTCCCGAGGATTCGGGCGGCTGCTTTGCGCTGCTCGGGTTTGAGGATACCGAATATGTGCTTGCGGATCTCGCCGGTGATCTTGCCCATCTCGGCGCGGGCGCGGCTTACGATTTTCCTGGAGTTGGCGGCTCGTTCCTTGGGGTTCATTCCGCGGATCGCCTGGATGACTCGCTGGTGCATGTGCCCGATCTTTTGTCCGCACTGCCGGGCGATCTTGTGCATCGCTTCTCTCTGTGGTTTCTCGAGGCGGAGTTGCCTTGCCGCCGGTTCTGACAGTATCTTACCGAGGAGTTGTCCCACCGGATTGCCAATGGCGTTTCTGATCGCTTCCTCGTTGATTTCTCCGGTGCCTTTCCCGGGCGTCGGGTGCTTGGGATGCGTGGGCTTCTTGTGCTGATCGGGCTTCTTGTGCGGAGCGGGCTTCCTGAGGATTTGGGGTTGTCTTGGCGGCGCGGGCCTGCCTCGCTGGGCCATCCGTTTGTGGAATTCGCTGGGGGCGTCGAGTTCGTTGGCGATCTTCTCGAAGAGTTTCATCGCTTCTGGCGGGGCGATGACGACCACCGCGTTGGAGTGTTCCTCCAGTGCGATCGGGATATTGGACATGATTTCCCTGATGGGACTTTTTTGTGCCAGTTGATGTAGTACGCTCATAAACGATTCTGCCGGTATGTGCTCGAAACGGAATATCCGTATCTCAGGCTTTTGGCGCCGATGCTCGTCGCGCCGGTATTCTTCGCGTTCCCGGCGTTCCCGTTCTGCGTGATGTCTTTCTCGATCGCGTTCTTCTCGCTCCCGCCGTTCCCGATCACTGCGGTGCTCGTCGGCCATACTGCGGGCTTCGGGGCGCCGATCCGGTCGTTTGCGTTCTCGCTCGCGATCTGCCCATACCCCGGCAGCCAGAACCAGAACGATCGCCATTACTATCCATTTTGTGCCTGTCCGAGTCATGATATTGTCCTTTCCTTTGGAGGAATTTGATATTCTATATGTTGAGTGTATCTTACCAGACGGCATAGTTCCTACTCAAACATTCCCGCTATCCGCTCGGGCAGCAGGTCGGGCGGACAGGGGGCAAAGCGCATCCCTTGCCCCGGGTCACCTCGCGGCCCGAAGCAATGCGTCCGGACCGCTGAAAATCGAGAAGCTGTTACTTCTACGGCGTGTCGGGCGGTGTTTTCGCGGACTTTTTGCTCAGGGTTTCGACCTGTGCCTTCAGATCGGCGATTTGCTTGTTGAGCCTGGCGACCTCGCCTTGCAGGGTTTTTACCTGTGTTTCGGCAGCCTTTTGGGCGTCACTGGATTTCTTGGCGGCGGCTTTGGAAGCCGTCAGGTCCTTCTGCAGTTTCACCACATCGTCCTTGGCCTTGGAGGCCTCGCCGGCCTGTTTCTGCAAGGAAGCGTTTTCGGTCTGGAGCGTCTTGACCTTTCCCTCGGCCAGAGAGCAGGCGTCCCGGGCCTTCTTTTGCGCGGTCTTCGCCGCCGCCAGGTCCGTCTGGAGTTTCGCCGCCGCCTGTTTGGTCGCGGCGAGATCGGCTGCCGTCTTGTCCCGGTCGCCTTTGGCCTTGGCAAGGGCATCCTCTGCCGCTTTAAGTTCGGCCACCTTGTTGTTGAACTTCTCTTCGCTGACGACACATCCTGAAAGCATGACTGTCAGGGACGCTGCGGCCAGAAATGCTGCAATCAACTTTTTTCGAGTCATCGCAATTCTCCTTGAATTATGAACCACCACATGAGATTTCCCCGCCGGGGTTCGGATGTGTCCTTAAGGCGGCGGGGCACGTGTACTTATTATACTCAAGGCGTTTCCCGGAAACCACAATACCACCTTCGACTGTCTCGCGAAGTTCTGCTATGCTGTCCGGCGGATATGGACAGACGCCAGAGACTTAACCGTACGCTGCGCGGCGAGCCTGTCGACAGGCCGGCGGTTTCGTTCTACGAACTCAACGGGCTTGACGAAGATCCCGCCGACACCGATCCTTTCAATATATACTCCCACCCGTCCTGGCGGACGCTGCTGGAACTCACGCGCGAGAAAACCGATCGGATCGTTATGCGCGGCGTCGCTTTCACCGCAATCGATCCCGATCCGATCGAGTCCGTCGCCGAAACGGAAACTCATATCCGCGATGGAAGCCGCTTCACCGTTCGCCGCGTTCGGGCGGTCGATCGAACGCTCACCTGTCGGACCCGCCGCGATCCCGACCTCAACACCGTCTGGACCGAAGAGCATCTTCTCAAGGATACCGGCGATCTGAAAACGTTTCTCCAGACCCCGCCCCCGCCGGACGGTGTGGACATCGATATCTCACCGGTAACCCGCGCCGAAGCCGAACTCGGCGATGCGGGTATCGTTATGATAGACACGCCCGATCCGCTCTGCCTGGCCGCTTCGCTGTTCGACATGGCGCAGTACACGATTGTCGCCATGACCGAGCAGGCGTTATTTCACCGGTTGCTGGACCACTTCGCCCCGTCGCTCCTGGCGAGGACCGAGCAGGTTTCCAAAGCGCTTCCGGGGCGACTCTGGCGGATTTACGGGCCGGAGTACGCCTCGCCCCCGTATCTGCCCCCCTCGCTGTTCAGGGAGTATGTCTGCCGCCACGTGACGCCAATGATCGAGGCGATTCATCGCTCCGGCGGGTATGCCCGGATCCATTCGCACGGGAACCTGCGTGCGATCCTGGATGATATCGCCGCCATGGGCGCCGACGCCATCGATCCCGTAGAACCGCCTCCGCAGGGAGATGTGGAACTGTCGTACGTGCGGGAGAAATACGGTGGGGATATCGTCCTGTTCGGGAACCTCGAAATAGCGGACATCGAAAATCTGCCCACGGATCAGTTCGCCGAAAAGGTCAAACGCGCACTGGATGAAGGGACCGCCGGCGACGGAAGGGGATTCGTCCTCATGCCCTCGGCCTGCCCGTGCGGGCGCGAACTGTCATCGCTGACATTGAAAAACTACGAGAAGATGGTGGAACTTGTCGAAGCATTCTGAACGATGCCGGATAAGGAATCCAATACAATGACCGAGCGTGAAGTTATCAGCGCCGTGCTGGCCGGGGAGAAACCGCCGTACGTCCCGTGGTCGTTTTCGTTTACGCAGGAGGCCCGAGAAAAACTCACCGCGCATTACGGTACGGAGGATATCGACAATGTTCTGCAGAACCATCTCCTCGGGCTGGGCAGCGATATTGGTTTCTTCGAGGATCTCGGGCAGGATCGTTTCAGGGACGTTTTCGGAGTGGTCTGGGACAGGACGGTCGACAAGGACATCGGCGTCGTCGAAAAGACGGTCCTCCCCGAACCGGACCTGGGCGGATATGAGTTTCCCGACCCTCTCGATCCTCGATTCTTCGCCGACATCCCCGAGCGGATCGAGCGCTACCCGGATCGGTTCCGCGTATTCCAGCTTGGATTCTCGCTTTACGAGCGGGCATGGACGATGCGCGGGATGGAGAATCTGCTGTGCGATTTCATCGCAAATCCCGAGTTTGTCCGCGATCTCTTCGAGCGAATCGCCGACTACAACATCGCCCAGGTCACCGGCGCCCTGGCCTGCGATATCGACGCGGTGTATTTCGGTGACGACTGGGGCCAGCAGCACGGACTGCAGATGGGCCCGGCGATGTGGCGCGAATTTATCTATCCCGTACTGGCCAGGATGTACTCGGTTGTGCGGGCCGCGGGCAAGTACGTGTTCATCCACTCCTGCGGCAAGGTTGACGAGCTTTTCGACGACCTGATCGAGATAGGAGTCAACTGCTTCAATCCGTTCCAGCCGGAGGTTATGGACGTCCGCGACCTGATGGAGCGGTACAGGGGCAGGCTCACGTTCCACGGAGGCCTGTCGACCCAGCGAACCCTTCCATACGGGTCGCCCGGTGATGTGGTGGAAGAGACCAGGGGTCTTATCGATGCGGGGCGCCAGGGAAGCTATATCCTCTCGCCCGCCCACGCTGTCGAAGGAGACGTCCCGCTGGAGAACATGCTGGCGTTCATCGACGAGGCGCAGGGGCAGGTGGGCTAGTATTTGTCCGGGAGATTCTGTCGGGTCGATTTGCGACACAGAGACTCAGAGGCTCAGAGAACGAAAAACCTTTTTTTGTTTACGACAACACCAACGGCGAGAGAGACAGAGAACGGCCAAGAGATGGGACTCTTATATAACCTCTGTCTTTTGCCGTTCTCTGTCTCTCTCGCCTTATTTAACCTTATCGCCGTTATCCAAGTTTTCGTCGTTCGCCGTTCTCTGAGCCTCTGAGTCTCTGTGTCGATATCCAAACCGCCCGACACCAGCGCCGACACTCTTCGGACGGAATACTAGTATTTTCGTGTGTCGATAAGCTTCCTGGCGTCGGACTGGTCGAAGACGCCTTCGTTCACCATTATGCGTTTGATGAAGATGTCTTCCTTGAGCGCGTCCAGAACTACCGGCTTGATTAGTTTGTGTTTGGCGCCGTGCCGCCTGAGGGTTTTGGCGGCCAGCACGGTTTCGACGGTGTCGAATAACTGCGGGCCGAGCAGCGGACTGCACTCGACGGTGCAGTTCAGTTCGCCGTCGATCAACGCGTGGAACGCCGCCTTCACCGCGTCGATCGATACGATCTTGATATCCTTCCCGGGCTTGAGGCCCGCTTCCTTCATCGCCTGGATCGCCCCGAGCGCCATATCGTCGTTGTGCGCGTACAGGGCGTTGAATTCCCTGCCTTCGGGAGTCTTGAGGAACGCCTCCATGACATCCTTGCCCTTACCGCGTTCGAAGTTACCGTCCTGAGATTTGATTATCTTTATCCGCGGATGATTGGTGATAACCTCCGCGAATCCCTGCTTGCGGTCGATCGCCGGCGACGAACCGGGCGTACCGCGCAGCTCGAAAACCTTCAGGTCGCCGGTGGTGTTTTCGACGAACCACCTTGCGGCCTTGCGTCCCTCTTCGATCACGTCGGGACTGATGAGCGTTACGAACAGGGACTTGTCAGTCACGTCCACGCCCCGATCGGTCAGGATCACGGGAATGCCCGAGGCCCTGATCTCCTCCAGCACGCCCTGCCAACCGGTCTCGACTACCGGTGAGAAGGCGATGATATCGACCTTTTGATCGATGAAGTTGCGCAGCGCCTTGATCTGGTTCTCTTGCTTCTGCTGGGCGTCAGCGAAGCGCAGGTCCACGCCGCGGGTTTTGGCTTCGTTCTTGATTGACAGCGTGTTGGCCGACCGCCAGTCGCTTTCGGCGCCGATCTGCGAGAAGCCTACGGTCACCTTCCTGGCGCTGTCGCTCTTACTGCACGAAGGCAAGATCATGCAGCACGCACCCGCCACGCAGCAGATTGCCCAAACGAATATGTTTCTCATTGTCATGCTCCAACTGGAATAAACTCAGGCAATTTCTCCCCACGAGCCTATCGCAAGCCGAGTCTGCTGGCAATTGTCAATCTCTTGACTCTTTCGGGGCCTGCGGCGATAAGGGATACCTCATGGACTCGCGTAACAGGCGATTAATCTGCAGGGAGAGCTGGAATGAAGAGAGCGATGTGTCTATGGGCGGTTATGTTGGCGATCATGTCGGGTGCGCAGGCGTGTGCGGCCGGGCCGGTGGGCGTCTGGGAAAAGGTCGAGATCACGCTTCAGGCCGACAAAAAATACGAGAATCCCTACAAGGACGTCGAGGTCTGGGTCGATCTGGTCGGACCGGGTTTCAAGAAGCGATGCTACGGTTTCTGGGACGGGGGCAAAACGTTTCGCGTGCGCGTGACGGCCGTGGCGCCGGGGACCTGGACGTGGCGCAGCGGGGCGAGCAAAACCGACTCAGGTCTCACCGGCGCAAAGGGCAGCTTCAAAGCCGTAGCCTGGACCGAGGTCCAGAAGGCGCTGAATCCCTGCCGCCGCGGCATGATTCGCGCCACGCCCAACGGGCACGCCTTCGAGTATGCCGACAAGACACCGTTCTTCCTCATGGGTGATACCTGGTGGGCTACGCCTACCAGGCGATTCCCGTGGTACGATGACGATAAGCCCCGACCGATCGCACGCGGCGCCGGATTCAAAGACTACGTGCGCCTCCGCAGTAAGCAGGAGTTCAACTGCCTGGCCATGATCGCAGCATTCCCCAACTGGGCCAACGACGGAAAGCCCAGATATCTCAAGACCGCAGACGGTACGGTACTGCGTTCGGCATGGGGGCAGGCGGGGACCAACAGCGCCAAAGACATGACAGACGAATCCGGTCGGCGGGCATTCTGCTTTCCGGGCAAAGTACCGGGTTTCGAGAAAATAATTCCCGACCTCGAGCGGATCAATCCCGCCTACTTCCACAGCCTCGACAAGAAGGTCGACTATCTCAACGCTTGCGGCATGATCCCGTTTATCGAAGTGGCCCGTCGCGATATCGGGCAGGTCTGGAAGAAGTACTACCCCTGGCCCGATTCCTACACGCGGTACATCCAGTACGTCTGGACGCGCTACCAGGGGAACATATGCCTGTTCAGCCCGGTCCACCTCGACACCCCCTCCAGGAGCGTCCCGACCGCCGACTGGAACCTGGCGGCCAACAATGTTATCAAGAAGTACGGCCCGCCGCCGTTCGGCACGCTGAGGGGCACGAACTCGAATCCCTCGTCGCTTAACAACTGGGGACACGTCGACAAGGCCAAGTGGCTGAACTTCCACCAGGTGGGCAATCGTCGCACGCACGATCTGTATCCCTACCTTACCGAGATATTCAAAACCGCTCCGCCCGTCCCTGGCATCAACGGCGAGCCGTACTACGACGGAATGCTGAACACGCCCGGCGGGTCGGATACCGCCGCCCTTTACTGCCGCTCGGCTATGTACGGCAGCGTGCTCTCGGGCGGACTGGGCGGGCACATTTACGGAGCGGGCGGATGGCAGGGAGGCTTGTGGAGCGGCGAGATCGAAAAGGCCTCGAAGTTCCCCATATGGGAGGTCATCAAGTGGAAATCCGCCAACCAGATGCGACACATAAAGCGATTCATCCTCTCCGAAGGCTCCGGTTACCAGCAACTCATCCCGGCCGCCGATTTGCTGATGCCAAGCCGGACAGGCAAACCAAAGAGCTGCCTTGGTTGGGCGTACTGCGCGCGGACGGTCGATCGGAAGTTATTCATGCTCTACTTCGAGAAGGAATGTCCTCGGGCAATCCTGGGCGGCGCGACGGGTGGCGCCAAATACGCCGCCCGATGGTTCGACCCCTGCAAAGGCAAGTGGATGGGCAAGGCGGAAATGTCCCTTATTGCCGACTCCGACGGTAAGATCGTCTTGCCTCCATTCCCTGGCGGAGCCGGGAAATCCAAAGCGGACTGGGCTCTGAAACTCAAGCTGCCTATTGCTCCCCGTCTGACCAACTGTAATATGGGTGGGTAGTTCCGGATGAAAGGATATCGTCGATGACCAGAGTGCTCGTTCTTGGCGCCGGTGGCATGTTGGGGCACAAGCTCTGTCAAATGCTTCCGCTGATGGGTTTCGAGGTGGCTGCAACCGCCCGGAAACCCGCGGAATTTTACCATGCGCACGCCGAACTGTTTTCGGGTGTGCAATTGATCGGCGGTGTGGATGCAACCGATTTCGCGGATCTGGAAGCGGTTGTGCGCCGCTGTGAGCCTGACGTGGTTATCAACTGCATTGGTATAATCAAGCAGTTGCGCGAGGCGAAGAATCCGATAATTTCGATCGAGATCAATTCGCTGCTGCCCCATCGCCTGGCGAGGCTTTGCGGACAGATCGGCGCCAGGTTCATCCAGATCAGCACCGACTGCGTCTTTTCCGGCGAGAAGGGCGCCTACAGGGAATCCGACGAGTCGGACGCTCGCGACCTGTACGGGCGGACGAAGTTTCTCGGTGAGACCACCGAAGACGAACCGGCGGCTATCACGCTTCGCACGTCGATAGTAGGGCGAGAGATCTCCGAGGGCGCCCGCGGACTGTTCGAGTGGTTCTTCTCGCAGGCTTCCCTGCCGGGCAATACGATAAACGGATTCACCAGGGCGATCTACACGGGCTTTACTACTACCGAGATGGTCCGGATAATGGCGATGGTCATCCGCGAGCATTCCGGTCTTTCGGGCGTGTACCACGTGGCGTCCGAGCCGATCAACAAGTTCGACCTGCTCTGCATGGTTAGAGAAATCATGGGCCTTGAGATTCAGATAGAACCGAACACCGGGTTTGTCTGCGACCGGTCGCTGGTGATGGGCCGATTCGCCGCCGCCACCGGTTACACCGCGCCGTCATGGCGAGAAATGATCGAAGAGTTTTCTCGCGACTGCGAGATATACGAGGAATAAACAGTGATTTTTGAAGGAAAGCGCATTCTGGTGACGGGGGGGACAGGGTCGATGGGCAAGGTCCTGGTCCGGCGCCTTCTATCGGGTGATATGGGCACGCCGGGCAAGGTGATAGTCTTCTCGCGGGACGAGGCCAAGCAGCACGCGATGCGCCTGGAGTTCCTGCACAAACGCGTGACAACCGACGAGGTGATATACAGGAATTTCAAGAGCACGCTGGAATTCCGGATCGGTAACGTGCGGAACTACGCTGACGTGTGCGGGGCGGTTCGCGACGCCGACATCGTTGTAAATGCAGCCGCGCTCAAACAGGTGCCCACCTGCGAGTATTTTCCCAACCAGGCTGTCATGACCAACTGCCAGGGTGCGGTCAACATCGTTCGAGCGATACGCGAGCACGCCCCGGGCGTCGAGACGGTTATCGGAATCAGCACGGACAAGGCCTGCAAACCGATCAATGTCATGGGAATGACCAAGGCTATTCAGGAGCGAATATTCATATCCGCCAACGTTCTCATACCGGAGACCCGGTTCATTTGCGTCCGGTACGGTAACGTGCTGGCATCGCGTGGTTCGGTGATACCGCTTTTCCACGACCAGATCAAAAACGGCGGACCGCTGACCGTCACCGCGGGGGAGATGACGCGGTTTCTGCTGAGCATCAACGAGGCGGTCGATCTCGTCTTCGCCGCCCTGACCGGCGCCAATCACGGAGAGATATACATTCCCGATCTTCCGTCGGCCACCGTGATGAACGTTGCAAAGGCGCTGATCGGCGATCGCGAGATTGATATCGAGATAACCGGCGTCCGCCCGGGCGAAAAAATGCACGAGATCCTCATTTCCGAGGAGGAGCGGCGCCATGTCGCCAGGGCCTCGGAGCACTACTTCGCGATCCTTCCGATGCTTCCGGAATTGAGAATCGGCGACGAGCAGTTGATTGACATGCCCGCCGAATACAGTTCGGCCGATTCGGTAATAGACCTCGACGCCACCTCCGCACTGCTGAAAAAACACAATCTCTTAATTGGACAGGAGCAGGCCTCCGACAGCGAGGAACTGCTCCGCTGATCCGAGAATCGGGAACAACGAACATGAGCAAGCCGAAAATCCTGACTATCGTCGGCACGCGACCGGAGATCATCAAACTCTCACGTGTGATCGCTGAACTGGAAATGCATTTCGACCACGTGCTGGTCCACACCGGGCAGAATTACGACTACGAACTCAACGAGATATTCTTCGAGGAACTGGAAATCCGCAAGCCCGACCACTTTCTCCAGGCGGCTGGGGAAAACTGTGCCCAAACTATCGGAAATGTGATTGCATCGGCCGACGCGCTGATGGACGAGATCGCCCCCGACGCCTTGCTGCTCCTGGGCGACACGAACAGTTGCCTGTCGGCGATACCGGCCAAGCGGAGAAAGATTCCAATTTTCCACATGGAGGCGGGCAATCGCTGCTTCGACTACCGCGTGCCCGAAGAAATCAATCGGAAGATCGTAGACCATATCAGCGACATCAACATGCCTTACACCGAGCACGCCCGCCGATACCTGCTGGCGGAAGGGATCCGCCCCGAAACCATCATCAAGACCGGATCGCCGATGCGCGAAGTGCTCGAGCATTACCGCGAGCGGATCGAGGCCTCCGACGTCCTGGCGCGCCTGGACCTCGAGGCGGGGGAGTATTTCATCGTGAGCTGTCACCGCGAGGAGAACGTCGATTCGCCGGAGAATTTCAGCGACTTCCTGCAATCGCTCGATGCTATCGCAGAGAAATGGGACAAGCCGATAATCGTGTCGACACATCCCAGGACGCGAAAAAAACTCGAAGAACTCGGCGGCGACCGGATGCTGAACGAACTTATCCGCTTTCTCAAGCCTCTGGGCCTGGTCGATTACGTTTGCCTGCAGGTCCGCGCCGCGTGTGTTATTTCCGACAGCGGTACGATTACCGAGGAATCGTCGATATTGAACTTTCCTGCCGTCACGATCCGCCAGGCTCACGAGCGCCCCGAGGGTATGGACGAGGGTGTCCTGGTAATGTGCGGATTGAAAAGCGACAACGTTATCGGCGCCATCGAGATGGTCACCTCGCAGTTCGATCCGGATGGAAGGGGTTTTCGTATCGTGGCGGATTACGACGCGCCCAACGTTTCGAAGAAAGTCGCCCGGACGATTGCAAGCTATATCGACTATGTCAACAGGACGGTTTGGCGAAAATAGGTCCGCGATGCGAATTTGCCTGATAGTCGACTGCTACCTGCCCTCGACCAAGTCCAGCGCCAAGCTGATAAGCGACCTGGCCGGGGAATTCGCGTTCGCCGGTCACAGCGCGTTGGTGGTTACTCCCGACGATACTTTAAGGGGCGGATGCAGCGTCAGCGAGACCGGCGGTGTTACCGTGCTGCGCGTCCGTTCGGGCAGGATCAAGGGCGCCTCGCTGGTAAAGCGGGGGCTCAACGAGGCGATGCTTTCATGGGTGATCTGGCGAGGGGGCAGGAAGTACTTCCGCGAAAACCCATGCGACCTGATCGTTTTCTACTCGCCGAGCATCTTCTTCGGCGCCGTCGTGCGCAGGCTCAAGAAACTCTGGGGCTGCGGCGCGTATTTGATTCTCCGGGACATTTTCCCCCAATGGGCCGTTGACGCCGGCGTGCTGCGCCGCGGAGGTCCGATATGGAAGTTCTTCCGGAGGAGGGAACTGGCGCAATACGCTTCAGCCGACATTATCGCCGTGCAGTCGCCGGCGAATCTGGAGTATTTCCAGTCGCCCGAGTTGGCGGGCAAGTATCGCCTTGAAGTGCTGTACAACTGGACGCGGACCAGCGAACCTGACGTTCCGGAATGCACCTACCGGTCCGACCTGGGACTGGGCGGAAAGGTCGTGTTCTTCTACGGGGGCAACATAGGCGTGGCGCAGGATATGGACAATATCGTCCGCCTCGCCGAGAATCTGGCGGACCTTAGGCAGGTGCATTTCCTGCTGGTGGGGGACGGTAGCGAGGTGCCCAGGCTCAAGGAACTGATCCGGGCTCGCCGGCTCGACAACATCCATATCCTGCCCGCCGTCGGACAGAAAGAGTATCTGGGCATGTTGGGCCAGTTCGACGTCGGGTTGATCTCGCTGGCGGGGAATCTGACAACGCAGAATATACCGGGCAAACTGCTGGGGTACATGTACTACTCCATGCCGGTCCTGGCGAGCGTCAATCCGGGCAACGATCTAAAGGGAATGCTTGAATCTCACCAGGCCGGGCTGGTCAGCCTCAATGGCGCCGATGGCGAACTGGCCGACCAGGCACGGCGCCTGGCTTCTGACGGTCGGTTGCGAGAAACGCTGGGGACGAATTCCCGCCGGTTGCTGGAAGATGTTTTCAGCGTCAAAAAGGCCGTCGCACAAATCCTCCGCAGCGCCGCCGATATTGTTCGGTAAAGCGCCTGAGACTGCTACGGTTTGGTATCGAGCTTGTGTACGAGTATATACTTTTTGTCCGAAGCCCTGGTGGACTTGAAGGTGCCAATGAGCTTCCATCGGGTCGTCTGATTGCTTTGCTTGTCGTCCTGGGGGTGGCCGGGGTGGATAGTGATCTCGCACGTGGAGTTATCACCGGTCCATCGGTCGGCGTACAGGCAGATGCGCTGGTCGAAGGCCAGGATGTTCTCGTCGGGTTCGGTCACTTCGGCGACGAGTCTTGCGGCCTGGAGGTAATAGCGTTTATCCCAGCGGATCGGTTTGACAAGTTTTGGAAGGCATATCGCAATCCCCAGCACCAGCAGTATTGTTGAAATGCGCACCTTGCTTCGCATCGCTCGAGAAAACATTTCGCCTCTGGCCCGAACAATTCGTTCGAACCACAGACCCACCCGCCTGAGTCCCTCGGGGACGAAGAAGATCGTCCCGGCTGAAATCGGGAGCAGGTACCGCTTGGATAGTCCACCGAAGTAGAAGAAGTATCGCATGTACAGCAGGGCGCAAGTTCCGATTATCATTGTTATGATGAAGAACTTTGCGGTGGTGTTTCCCTTTTTGCGGAGACAGCAGACCAGGCCGATCACCCAGAACGGATAGAAGTATTCGTGGAAATTTCCGCCCAGCATCTGGACGATCCTGTAGCTGGCGTCCGATACGCTCAGTTCTTTGCCTGCCGCAGCGGGTGGTGGCGCCGCGGTGCCCGTTGTTCCGATTGGATCCTTCCCGGTTAGCATCCGCAGCAGCGAAGTCGTTTTTACAGGCAGTTGCCCGCCCGATGCGCAGATGTGTAATCCCACCGGGAGCGATACCATCACCAGGAACACCATGCACGACGCGGTCTGCCTGAGGCGATCGGCCCGTGTGCGGGCGGTTATGAATTGCCAGGCAAACCACAGCATTGCATAAAGGACTAATTGCAGCAGTTCCTCTCGAATGCTGATGCCAATCCCGCATGCCAGACCCGCCAGCGCGAAAAGCCATCTCCGCCTGGATTCCGCGCCGGAGATGAGAAGCGCAAGGCTGCTGAGCAACAGCAGGAGACTCGGGAAATCCCTGAGGGCGTCGGCGCCCCATTCGGCCGGCAGGGGCAGCACGATCAGTATGAAGATCCCCAGGATGCTCCGCCTGCGCCCGACGAATCGCTTTCCTATCAGGTACACGGGTATCAGGCACAGAAGCCTGGTCAGCAGCGCCGCGGTCTGCGCTGATATTATCCAGGTATTTATACCGCCGCTCATACCGCACGTCTTGAGGATCCGGAAGCAGGCGGTTATCATCAGGGGAAAGCCCAGCAGATGGATTTCCGGCTTGCCGTGAAGGTCACCGGTGAGTTTACGGGCCTGATCTATGTAGAACAGTCCGTCCTTGGCGACCATTACGGTTGTGGCGATCAGGTAAACGCCGATGGCCGCCGCAATTGCCGCCATCAGCCCCACTTGAAAAGAGGCGCTGCGTTGAGTGAGTCGTTTCATATCAGGATGCTGGGAATTACCTGTTTGTACGAGTTACATGTCCTTAAAGTTGAGGGGAGTATAGTCATAACGGCAGGCAAATGGCAAATAGCAATTACCGGCGGACCGCTCGTAGTGCCCGGAGGGGAAAAAACAGCGTTCATACAATCTACTTCTTCGACTCGTCGGAAAGGCTCTTGTCCAGCGTTCGGTAATCGGTCTTTCCGGTTCCCAGGACGGGTATCGCTTCGAGACGAACGATGCGGCGGATATTGTGCAGGCCCGAGAGCCCCCCGGCGCGAATCTGCCGGTTGATCTGTCCGCGGTCGGCGTCGAATGTGGTGAATAGCACCAGTTCGGGCGGGTCGATTCCGGG
>Ga0180430_10003343_pt1 | contig 13910 bp, 9 predicted proteins | sample SS_ome_9_FD_132999 | JGI IMG/M metagenome (GOLD analysis project Ga0180430, IMG submission 132999) | Hypersaline lake sediment archaeal communities from the Salton Sea, California, USA - SS_1_S_2 metaG | ecosystem: Environmental > Aquatic > Non-marine Saline and Alkaline > Hypersaline > Sediment... | reverse complement strand
GAGCCCTTGCCTGATATTCACCTGAGAAGTTCTGGTCTATGTCAGGCATCTTGCTGCCGTCAAAACCCAGGAATGTTTCAAAGGGTATATCAAATCCGTCCTTGGCATATTCGCTGCCGCATACTGGACATTTCTTGTCAGGCATATCCAGTCCACACTCATAAACCGATGGATCCGCAAACTCGATGTTGTGGCAATTCCTGCAAATATAGTGGGCTTCAAGGGGATTAACTTCCGTAATTCCCGAAAGAAATGCAGCAAATGAGGAACCCACAGATCCTCTCGAACCAACAAGATAACCGTTTTCCTGGGATTTAAGCGAGAGTTTCTGGGCAATGATATACATGACTGCATAACCGTTGTTTATTATGGAATCGAGTTCCTTGTTCATCCTCTTTTCAATTTTTTCAGGAAGGGTTTCCCCGTACAGTTCAATTACCTTATTCCTGCATATTTCCCTTAGTTCAACATCTGATCCCTCTATCGAGGGTGCGAATGTTCCCTTTGGGATCGGGGCCAGGCTTTCGATTCCTTCGGCAATTTCACAGGGTACTTCCACAACCGCTTTGTATGCACGTTCCTCACCCAGATATGAAAACTCCATAAGCATTTCCTCAGTGGTTCTCATGAACAGAGGTGCCTGGTTCTCCACATCCTTGAATTTCATTCCGTGCATTATTATCTTCCTGTATACTGCATCTTCCTCGGAAAAGAAGTGGGCATCACAGGTAGCGGCAACAGGTATGTTGAGTCTGTCTCCCAGGTCGCATATGCTCCTGTTAATGTTTCTGATATCTTCTTCGCTGCCTAGAATATCATCCCTTACCATGAAGGAGTTGTTACCCACCGGTTGTATTTCAAGATAGTCATAAAATGATGCAATTTCCTCAAGTTCTGAAGCACTTCTGCCGTTTACCGCAGCTGTGTACAGTTCCCCTGCTTCACACGCACTGCCGATAATCAGATTACATCTCTTTGCAGCCAGAACACTTTTGGGGATTCTGGGTTTTTTATAGAAGAAATCAAGATGGGAATATGATATTAACTCATACAGGTTCTTGAGCCCCTGTTGGTTTCGTGCCAGTATTATGACATGATACTGCTTCATACCCTTGCTCACTGATTTGAGAGCTGCAGCCCTGCACAAGTCATTTGATGTTGATTGTTTTTTAATGAATGGCTTGGAAGCCAAATGTTCAAATGCTTTCTTCAAATCAGCGGCACTCGATATTTCATCCGGTGGCTCCACACCTTTAAGACCCGTACCTGAAGCTCCTATTCTATTGAAAAGCAATCCAAAATCCAAGATAGGAATATGAACGGGCAGGTCAGTAATAAGCCCGAGTGTGATTATTGTCCCGCCCTTATATAACCCATTTATTTTATCAACTGCTCTGATTTCAAGCATGTGACTTTCTCCGTCAGGCATCAGCACTTCAATTCCTGCTGTGTTTTGGAAAACAAACATTGCCGCATGAAAACTGCTGTCATCAGGATTCTTTATAAAAGCCGGACCGTCATCTATTAGATACCCTTCTACACCGAATATGGGTTTTATACCGTATTTACCTGCGCTGGCAAAAGCTTCCGGGAAGGCCTGCACCACTCCGTGGTCGGTTATTGCCACAGCAGAATGCCCCCACTGTGAAAGTTCCTTGAAGAGTTTAGTCGGTTCTATGAATCCATCCTTGGAACTCATTTTTGTGTGCAGATGGAGTTCAACCCTTTTCTTTTCCGCATTGTCCTGACGTGATGAAAGCAATGGCTCGCATTCTGTTATCCTTTTGGCCATTATGATGTTCTGATTGTCATATGAGTCGTAACTGTACCTACCCTCAACCCTGACTGCAGTTCCCGGAGCCAATAGTTTCTTATAATCCCTGGCCTCCTTGCCCTCTGTAAAGATCTTGCATGTTATGGATGATGTATAGTCAGTCACATCGAACCTGATAAGTGTATTTCCTTTTCTTGTTAAATTCGACTCAACATCGATTACTTCGCATTCAAAAACAACCCTGTCAAATTCATTTGAAATTTCATGAAGTTTAACATCCTGGTACGATCTTTTTCTTCCATATTTGTTTACCTTCTCAGGTTTTGGTTTAGCTTTTTTGAACTCATTCAGAATCCTCTCATTCTCAATGATGCTGCGGTTGGATATCTCGTTCTTTATCCTTTTGAACTCCTCCCGGCCGTTGCTTCCGGCAGAAGGTCTGCATACCAGTTCTGCATCAATGCAGGTTCCCTTTGAAATGAACTCTCCCAGATATCTTTTTGTTCCGGACGCACTCATCAGTTTTTCACATATATCCGGGTATGTAAGAAAAATGGATTTGTCATCACATTCAATCTTAATTCTATCTTTATATGGCATTAATGTAGGACAATGGTCTATAAGCCTTTCAACAAGATCCTTTTTTTCAGCATCACCGATAGAAGAGCAATTGCATGTGCATGCTACACCCAGGTTTTCCGTATCAAATTCCTTCCTGAAATGGTCAACCAGTTGTTTTTCTTCAAAAAGTGAAACATAAGTGTCGGAATGAACCTCCACTGTTACAGTCTTCTGAAGTCTGTTTATCCTTGCACCCCTGACCTTGACCTTCTGCAGTATCCCAGGTGTCTTTCCCATCAGTCCCCCCGATTGAATTCGTATATCAGCGCCATCAGTTCATCAAGCGCTTCCTCACTTGTAACTTTCTTTATGATTTCCCCTTTTTTGAAAAGAAGTGCCCCGTCCCTGCTGCCGGCAATACCAAGGTCAGCATGACGTGCTTCATTCGGTCCGTTCACACCGCATCCCATAACAGCAACATCCAGTGAAATATCCAGATTCCTGGTTCTTTTCTCCAGTTCCCCTGCAATCTTTATGATGTCCACAACTGTTCTGCCGCATGTGGGACAGGATATTATATTGATGCCTTTTTTATATAATCCCATGCCTCTCAACAGAACCTTGGCGGCTTCCACCTCATGTGATGGGTCTGCGGTAAGGGAATATCTGATTGTATCCCCTATCCCTTCTTCAAGCAATATGCCCATGGCCGCAGACGCCTTTATGGATCCGGAAAATAAAGTTCCGGCCTCGGTCAATCCCAGATGTATGGGGTAATCATACCTTTTATTCATAATTCGGTTAGTTTCAACCATTTTTATTATATCCGATGATTTCGCTGCAATAACCAGATTACCGAAGTCCATATCCTCCAGCATTTTTATCTGCCGTTCCAGGTCATCCAGCATGGCTTCAACGGTTGCTCCCCCATATTTTTCATAGAGTGCTCTGCTGAGGGATCCCGAATTCACTCCGACCCTTATGGGGATGTTTCTTACTGCAGCGGCCTGGGCTACCTTTGCAACCCTGTCCCGTCCCCCTATGTTCCCGGGGTTTATGCGAATCTTGTCAGCTCCGTTCTCAATGCTTGCCACTGCAAGTCTGTAATCAAAGTGAATATCTGCTGCAATAGGTATTTTTATCTGCTTCTTTATCTCTCCCAGTGCTGCTGCGGCTTCCATATCCGGAACAGTTACACGGATCATTTCACAACCGGCAGCGGAAAGAATACGTATTTGCTCAACAGTTTCCTTGACATTTCTGGTGTCCGTATTGGTCATTGACTGAATCATGACGGGATTGTCACCGCCTATGACCCGTCCACCGATATTTATTTCCCTCTTAATGTTTCTTTTCATCCCAGTCCAAGCAGCCTCACTATATCATTGAATGTTGCAAACAGCAGCAACGCCATAAGCAGTACGAAGCCTGCTACGGTTATCCAGGCAGTTTTTTCCATTGGGAAAGGCTTTTTCCTTATTCCCTCTATTGTATGGATGACAATCTTGCTTCCGTCAAGTGCCGGGAACGGTATCAGGTTCATCAAACCCAGGTTGAGACTTATGAAGGCCATCATATTAGCCAGGTTTATGATGAATAACCTGAATGTGTCCTGCTGTATGGTTGAACCAATTGTTGAGATGATTCCGACAGGTCCCATCATCTCCCTGAATTTCACGGCACCCGTAATAAGCCATACCAAAGAAAGGATTACTGCCCTGAGTGTTGATATGGAAAACAGCACTCCATGTTTCAGAGCTGTCCAAATATTTGTCGGTGAACTGGTATAGTAGATTCCCAGATCATAATATTCAGGAATGCTCTGGAATTCGGGATCAAACGTAAATTCCATATCTTCCCCGTTCCTTGCAACCTTTAGTTGAACCGGTTCTCCGCTGCTGAAACTCATGGCACTGTCAATATCTTCCCTGTTGAAAACCGGATTGCCCTGTACCTGTGTTATCACATCTCCCTCACGCATCCCTGCAGCATAGCCGTTTGACTCCTCGTCAAGCTGCCCTACTATATTTGTTTCACCTTCAGGAATGAAATTGATCATATACCTGTCACCACCCGCGCTAACGGGAAGTGCGGTAGTTGATTCAATTTTACCATCCCTCTTGTATTCCACTTCAATTTCTCGGCCGTCTACAGTATATAGAAGAACCGTAAGATCCAGGGGATCATATACTTTCCTTCCGTCTAAAGAAACAATCTCATCTCCGTCACGAAGCCCGGCCTGCCATGCAGCTCCTCCGGGTTCCATTACCGTGTTTTTATCCAATGCATATCCTGATGAGAGAAAAAGTATAAAAAGCACTACAAGGGCAAATATGAAATTCGCAGCAGGTCCCGCAGAAACTGCAATTATTTTTTTCCATGCAGGCATACGCGAGTAAGAAGTGTCGCTGTCCACATCCTCTTCCTCACCTTCCATGGCAACAAACCCTCCTATGGGTATTGCCCTTATGCTGTATACAGTTCCATTTCTTTCAAAGCTGAAAAGCTTCGGTCCCATGAAAATTGCAAATTCAAGCACCTTGATTCCAACTGCTTTTGCAGCCAGGTAGTGCCCAAGTTCGTGTATCAGGATTATTATGCTCAACGCCAGTATGGCAACAACTATGTTCAATTCAATCCTCCTTGATTATCTTTCGCGTCAGGAACCTTGCAATCCGGTCCTGCTCCAGTATTGTTTCAACGCAATCCGGTTCAAAGGAGTCATGCTGTTCCATTATCCTTCGGATGATTTCGTCTATTCGTGCAAAAGGTATTATGTCCCTGAGAAAAGCTGCAACCGCCTCTTCATTTGCTGCATTCATCACGCAGGGCATGGTTCCTCCCCTTTTCCCGGCTTCATATGCAAGTGCAAGACACCTGAATGTATCCGTATCCGGTTCGGTGAATTCCAGCTTTCTCATTTTATATATATCCAATTTATTGAAAGAATTGCACATTCTTTTGGGATAAGTCATTGAAAATTGTATGGGAACCCTCATATCCGGTGCTCCGAGTTGCGCAATAATGCTGCCGTCATCAAATTCTACCATGGAGTGTACTATGCTTTCAGGATGTACGACGACCTTGATATCCTCATAAATGCAATCAAACAGCCATCTCGCTTCAATCACTTCAAGGCCCTTGTTCATCATCGTTGCACTGTCAATGGTTATCTTGCTGCCCATTACCCAGTTGGGGTGTGCCAGGGCCATTTCGCGAGTTACATTCTTAAGCTTCTCCCTGTCAAAGCCTCTGAAGGGTCCACCTGAAGCCGTTAGATAAATTGTTTTAAGCCGGTTTGACCGGTTGCCCTCCAGGCACTGGAAAATGGCGGAATGTTCGCTGTCAACGGGTATCAGTTCAGTTCCCCTGGATTTTACTTCTTCCATGATAATTTTTCCTGCGGCTACAAGGGACTCTTTGTTGGCCAGGGCAACCCTCTTTGATCTCCTTACTGCTTCAAGGGTCGGTAGTATCCCGGCACTTCCCACAATACTGTTAAGTGTTATATCTGCACTGCTTTCCCTGATGCATTCCAGGATACCGGTACTTCCTCCGAAAATTGTTGTTTTCCCTGCAATCGCCTTGAAATCCGATAACCTGGTCTCATCTGCAATAGCTGCAAATTCAGGTCTGAACTCCCTGCATATTTCGACAAGGCCTTCAAAATCGGTGTTGGCAGTTACTCCTGCCACCACATAACCCATTTCCCTGCAAACCTCCAGAGCCTGACGTCCTATGGAACCTGTTGCACCCAGTATACAAACCTTGGTCATGAAACCTCCCTAATCAGATTATGAATATTACAAACAGGACCGGCAAAAGGAAGTTGATGCTGTCTACCCTGTCAAGCAGTCCGCCGTGTCCGGGAATAAGTCTTCCGAAGTCCTTTATGTTGAACTCCCTTTTTAGGAAGGATGCAACCCAGTCACCAAGTTGTGAGATTATCCCTGTCACTGCAATTATTATTATCATCTTCACAAGACCCGGGTAACTGCCCGAAATGCTGTACATGATATATGTGTAAATACCCATGAAGAAAATGCAGCCTATGATACCACCGATACTTCCCTCAACAGTCTTTCTGGGGCTGATTTTTGGTATGATCTTGCGTTTTCCCAAAAAATATCCTGTAAAATATGCAGCCGTATCAGTTGCAATAGCTCCCACGAGAACCATTCCCAACAGCCATTTCCCGTCGTTGAGTTCCATGATATGAGCGGCAAAACTCAGTGGAACAACAGCATATAAAGTTCCGAATGCAGTATAAATGATGCTTTTAAGATCATGCTCTTTCCTGAACATTGCCAGGGTAAGCAGACTTAGAAGGAATAAAGCAGAAACCACCAGGTATCCGCGTCCATTGAACACATCCGTTCTTCCGCCTACACTGTGATACATATTGAAAAGAACCAGAGCATACAGCACCGTAAATATATAAGAAGGTGCTTTAAATGCCTTTATTCCACCACTTTCCAGCATATGCATGAACTCATTGCAGCATATCAATGCAAGAATCGCAAAGACCAGGTAAAACCATTCAACCGGTATGAAGAATATTGCTGCAACCATCAGCAAAAGAAGAATTCCCGCTACTATCCTAGTCTTCACCTGTTCAACCCCCCGAATCTTCTGTTCCTGCCGTTGTATTCCTTCACTGCTTTCAGTAGGTGCCTGAGTCTGAAATCCGGCCAAAGCACATCCGAGAACCACAACTCAGAATATGAGCTCTGCCACAACAAATAATTGGACATCCTCTTTTCACCACTGGACCTTATAACTAGGTCGGGATCCGGTATGCCAGCTGTAAAAAGATGCCTTTCAATGACTTTTTCATCTATATCTTCCGGATTAAGCTTTCCTTCAATACATTCCGAAGCTATAATTCGTGCTGCGTTTGTTATTTCCGCCCTGGATCCGTAATCCAATGCTATATTGAAATTCAGCCCCTTCTTGTTCGCAGTTCTTTTTTCTGTTTTTTCTATTTTCTCAACAATGTCCGGTGCAAGCCTGTGCCTGAATCCGATAAATCGAATCCTTACATTGGTATCCTTGAACTCGTCATCAGTATAATCAAGGAACTCCCTAATTAGATTCATCAAATTATCTACTTCATCGGCCGGTCTTTTCCAATTTTCAGTCGAAAATGCATATGCAGTCATATAACGAAGACCTATGTTATCACAATCCTCCACAAGTTTCTTTATCGTCTTGGCTCCGGCCCTGTGTCCTGCTGACCTAGGTAGTCCCCTGCGTCTTGCCCACCTTCCGTTTCCATCCATGAAAAGCGCAATATGAACAGGCAGTTCGGGTATTTTGCGGCTTGTTTTAATCATTAATTTACATCTCCGTGCTTCTTAATACATAATACCAAATTGGTGAACAATATAAAACACAACTTTTGGCACACACCTTTCCCGTTTCACCCTGAAACGACAAACCATCCGTGGGATGGTTTGTCGAGAAGGTAAAAAAACAAAATGCCCGGAGGCATTTTGCAATATCTGTAATCAATTGTAATCAGACTTCTGTTACTTCGGCTTCCTTTTCCTTAACAAGATTGTCAATCATATCAATGTGTTTGTCAGTCAACTCCTGTATATCTTTCTCGATGTCCTTGAAATCATCTTCCGTAATTTCACTTGCCTTTTGCTGTTTTTTGTAATTATCCATAGCTTGGCGTCTGATATTTCTGATCTTGACCTTGGCTTCCTCGCCGTGGCTCTTGATGGTCTTAACTATCTCATTCCTTCTTTCCTCAGACAACATGGGGAAATTCAACCTTATGACCTTGCCGTCATTGATTGGGTTTATTCCAATGTTGGATGCCTGTATTGACTTTTCAACTTCCTTGACTACACTTGCATCCCAAGGCTGAATGACTATCATCCTTGCATCGGGAACCGAAATATTACCCAGCTGGTTTATGGGAGTGGGCACTCCGTAATAATCAACCATTATTCCGTTTAGAATGGCGGGATTAGCCCTACCAGCCCTAATAGTCGACAAATGCTCCTTGAAATGATCTATGGCATCATCCATTTCCATCCTGAATTCGGTATATTCACCATCATACTGCATAGAAATACCTCCTGTACTTTTTCTTTATTATCTCACATTGCAAAATATTTTTGCAAACCCTATTTCTCGATATATGTGCCGGTACTGTTTCCTTTGACCGCATCTACTATATTATGGGGTTCTTCCAGTGCAAACAAAAGTGACGGCATCTCATTGTCAAGGCATAGTGAAGTTGCAGTAAGGTCAATTGCAGAAAGTTTCTTCATCAATACTTCGTGATATGAAATAGTATCGTACTTGACTGCATCGGGATTCTTGTTCGGATCATCTGAATAGATTCCATCTATATTCTTGGCAAAGAGAATAATTTCTGCATCTATTTCAGCTGCCCTTAGAGCAGCGGCAGTATCCGTAGAGAAGAACGGATTGCCGGTTCCGCATGCAAATATTACGATATTGTTCTTGGTTAGGTTTGCCACGGCTTTTCTTCTTATGTAAGGTTCACAAATCCTGTCCATGGGAATTGCTGTCATTACCCTTGTGGGTATCCCCCGTTTCTCAATCGCATCCTGCAGGGCCAATGAATTAATTACAGTTCCCAGCATGCCCATGTGGTCTGCTGTTGAACGGTCCATTCCTTCTCCGTCACGACCCCTGAAGAAGTTTCCTGCACCTACGACTATTGCTACCTGAACTCCCATCCCGTGCACTTCCTCAAGACTCTCGACTATTCCCTTTATTGTTTCAGGGTCAATTCCGAAACCTTTGCTTCCTGCCAAAGCTTCACCGCTTAACTTAAGCAATATCCTTTTATACTTTGCCTGTGCCATGATCATCCTCCGAAAAAGGGTAAAAAAAGGGCACGTTATGTGCCCCTATGTGTCTAACCCATTGTTTTCTGAACTTCCTCTGCGAAGTTCTCATTCCTTTTTTCAAGCCCTTCACCCATTTCATATCGGGTGAATCTCCTGATCTTTATATTCTCGCCTATCTTGGCGATAAGTTCAGTAGTCAGTTCCTGGACTGTCTTGTCTGAATCTTTTATGAAAGGCTGTTCTTCCAGACATATCTGCTTGAAGAATTTGTCAATTCTGCCTTCGATTATCTTTTCGACAACTTTTTCAGGCTTACCTTCGTTCAGTGCCTGTGCCCTAAGGATTGCTTTTTCTTTCTCTACTATGTCTGCAGGCACTTCTTCTCTGTTAACATACTTAGGTTTCATTGCTGCAACCTGCATTGCAATATCTTTTGCAAACTGCTGGAAATCTTCATTCTTTGCAGCGAAATCCGTTTCAATGTTAACTTCTAGAAGAACACCGATTCTTCCGTTTCCATGAATATAAGATGACACGATACCCTCTGCAGCAATTCTTCCTGATTTCTTTTCCGCAGTCGCAGCACCTTTTTCCCTTAGATACTCAACAGCTTTGTCAAAATCGCCGCCTGTTTCTACGAGAGCTTTTTTACAATCCATCATACCTGCTCCGGTCTGATCCCTGAGAGCTTTGACGTCTGATGCTTTTATCATTATAGTTTCCTCCTATATAACTTATTCAGCTTCCTTTGCTTCTTCAGTTTCTTCAGTTTCTTCAGTTTCTTTTGCTTCTTCGACGGTTTCTTCAACTGCCTCAGGCTCTTCCACTGTTTCTTCTTCAGAAGTTACTTCCGTTTCCACTGCAGTTTCTTCAGTAACATCAGCTGTTTCCTCAACTGCCTCGGTCTCTGTTTCTTCATCAACGCTGAACTGTTCACCCTGGTTTGCTTCAATAACTGCATTGGCAATTATTGATGCTATGAGCTTGACCGCCCTTATTGCATCGTCATTCCCCGGTATAATGTAGTCGACTTCGTCAGGATCGCAGTTCGTGTCCACGATAGCTACTATAGGAATATTGAGTTTCCTCGCTTCAAGAATAGCATTTCTTTCCTTATTGGGGTCAACTATGAACAGTACATCGGGAACACCGTGCATGTCCTTGATCCCACCAAGGTTTGTCTCAAGTTTTTCCATCTCGTGACGAAGCTTTATTACTTCCTTTTTGGGAAGAAGATCAAATGTTCCGTCTTCATCCATTGCATAAAGCTCCTTGAGCCTTGCAATTCTTTTCTTGATTGTCTTGTAATTGGTCAGCATTCCTCCAAGCCATCTTGACTTGGCATAGAACATTCCGCACCTTTCGGCTTCTTCCTGCACTGAATCCTGCGCCTGCTTCTTGGTTCCTACAAAAAGAACCTCTCCACCATTCATTACCGTATCCCTTACAAAGGCATAGGCTTCCTCAATCTTCTTCACTGTTTTCTGTAAGTCTACGATGTGAATTCCGTTCCTCTCGGTAAAGATGTACTCTGACATCTTGGGGTTCCACCGTCTTGTCTGGTGACCGAAATGAACGCCAGCTTCCAAGAGCTGTTTCATTGATACAACTGCCATATTTTTTCCTCCTGTTTTTACCTCCACGGTTATCATTTTCACCGGGTACCCGTAGGCACAGCCCAATGAATCCACCGTGTGTGTATTCCGGTTAATAATTATACATACTGTACGTAATATGTGCAATACCCAATTTTACAGATTCAGAATTCCGCCTCAAACCAATATCCGTCGGATGAATGTGCCATCACCAACCTTTTTCCACCATCAAGTACTATATCATCGATTGCGCCGGAAAGTTTCTTTTCCAGTATTTTAACAGGCCTGCTGTCTCCGTCCTTATATGTCCTGTAAAGGTGAAGATTCCTACCCCTGTTGGCTCCCAGAGCCACAAAGCGTTCATTTCCGCTGATTAAGTCTGCATATGCCGTTAACCTGCTGGTCCAGAACTCCGCATCAAGCTCATACTTCAGCACCCCATTGAGACCAAGGACCCTAAGCTGTGACCTGTTGCTAATGATTTCCCCGCCTACTAAAATCTCAGGCACTCCGTCACCGTCGGAATCAAAAACATTGATTCTCCCCGGAACACCGTTGATATACTGAAAACGCCATCTTTCGTCACCTTTTTCATCGAGACACCTAACAAACAGGTCACCGCATCCCACCACCAGATATTTGTTACCCCTATGGATAAAAGCCTTTATTGATACTGCAGCCGGATAATCAAGTTCCCACCAGTAGCAGTAAGTGGGTTCCCTGTCGATTTCCCTGGTCCAGACAAGATTCAGGTCTGAGTCAATGCAGGATATGGAGCGTTTGCCGTGGCCTGCGAAATAGTACCGGCTGTCACCTTCATCGAGGATGTCGCAGCTGTGAACCTCATCACCGAGGATCTTTTCAAGAATTTCCTTTTCAGGATTACTTTGAGTATATCCGGAGGCATTTACAGGAGTGCATCTTCCGGCAGGCAAGTCAATACTTACATCATCCATACCTCCATCGACTGAAACTATATGAACGAATTCAATGGTCTCACCTTTATCGAAGCTGCCTGAAACACCTGTATCAAGTGAAGTGATAATCCTATCAGCTGTGTGATATCTGTTTTGCCAGGTTTTTTCCATATCAAGTTCAGGTACGATCGGAGCCGGTTCACCCTTGTGGTTCCTGTAAGTAAGAGTCATGTCATTTGAATGTTTTCCTATGGTGAAGTCAGATGAGCAATATGCCTTTACTGACAGACTATGCCCGTTTCTTGAAGCCACCAGGCCGTTTCCTTCAATCCCGGCTTCACCGGGCGTCCTAAGGTGGGACATGATGTGGAACTCGCCGTCTTCAGCTATATCTACCCTATCCTTGATAATCAATCCCATTCCATGTATCAGGACCACTTCCCTTGTCCATTGGGTTCCCTGATAATTATTCAATCTCATTACAGCAGTATATTCAGCCGAATCAGATTTTGTTTCAATAAGCTCACCGAAGGAAGGGATCTTAAAGTCTCCGCCCTTCTTATAAATGGTAAGTATGGACAGATTTTCCGGTTCCGGAAACTTGCTGCCGTTTTCCTCAACTATCCATGATTCACCTTTATGGAAATAATCCACTATCCCGAGTGCATTGGGATATGAGTGGGAGTGGTTGGAATTGTTTCCGAGTCCGTCCACAAGCAGATACTGGTCGTTGTGAGCCCAGCCTGTCCTTATGCTTAGTTTATCGAAGGCGCTTTCAATGGGGACATCCGGTCCTGTTTCAAGCATTTCCCTCACCAGCTCCGGAGCTTTTTCCCACGAATTGTATATGAGGGGATCCATGGGTGTTATGCAGATGCCCGTCTTATCATCGGGGAGTTTTGCTTCTATACCTGCATCAAACATCCTGGGCATATATACATGATATCCTGAACTCATATGTGCTGGAGCAAGGTCATGTACATATTTATATCTTCCGTCATTGTAATATGCCATGGCGTGTCTCAGTATTATACCGGGAAATGACCTCAGAAGATTACTGTCTCCACTCGAAGGCATGGTGCCGCTGTTGTTTACAAGATCAATTGCAGCTTCCGCAGCCTTCCGGGCTCCGCCCGATTCAAAATAGCTGTGCGACGGATCAATCAGGCCATATTCCAGTAATGCCGGCTGCGACAAATACCAGCCATGGCATGTGCCGTCACATACGGGTTTCCAACTGCCGCTCATATAGGGTTGATAGGCTTTGTCAACAAGTCTCTGCCAGCCCTCCTCATCATCCATTTCGTATGAATATGTCCTGCAGTAATCAAGCAGGTATGCCAGACCCAGCGAAGGAATCATACCATGGTTCTGCCGTGGATACTCGGGATGCATATAGTCACCTTTGTCTATCCTGACTGTCCCTTGGTCTGTAACCGGCCAATTTATTATGTATTCGGCAATTTTTCCCCTGAGTTCATCATCAACCATCAGCCCGGAGGTTTCCATGAGCCTGAATGACTGTATCAGGTTGCTCATTTTGAGATGAAGGTCCTTAATCTTCTGGTCATCCTTAACGATCGGGTACCCGACAATCGCCCTCCACATGTCCGCGTATGCATTTATAAGATCCCAGTCACCGGTCAGATAACCAAGATAACCTTTTTTATATATATCACGGGCCACATTCATCCAAACCAGCTCAGGTGGCTGAATTGCCCTTATATGCTTCTCTTCACTTTTGCAAATGTGGAGTCTGTTCGGTTTAATTTCAATCATCTGTCCGATGGTTTTTGTTATCTCCGGCAGGAATCTTAGTAACGCTTTCCTGAGGCCATCTTCATCAGAATACCCGATATGAATGATGTTTCCACCTTTGCCATACGGATCTAGCAGGGTTCTTATTTCGTACCCACCCGGTCCCGGGTACCATAGGTCAGTTGCAGTCAGAAACCTAAAGTACAGATTCTTTACAATATGCGAGTCAGACAGATTTCCTATAAGTATTATGGGTTTTGAAAAATCCACGAAACTTGGCTCAGGGTCATTCAATACTGTTGTATTTCTATTGTATCTGTCAATTTTTTTCTTCAGGGCAGTGAAAAGATCCGGAATACCTTGATTTGCCGGAAGACACAGCACAACGCCTGAAGAATTGGCTATATCCGTATTTCTATTGACTTTCCTTGCTCCTGCCTTCATACTTACCCCGCAATCAGTCTGTTTG
>Ga0180430_10003342_pt1 | contig 13911 bp, 9 predicted proteins | sample SS_ome_9_FD_132999 | JGI IMG/M metagenome (GOLD analysis project Ga0180430, IMG submission 132999) | Hypersaline lake sediment archaeal communities from the Salton Sea, California, USA - SS_1_S_2 metaG | ecosystem: Environmental > Aquatic > Non-marine Saline and Alkaline > Hypersaline > Sediment... | reverse complement strand
GTAACCATGCCATCATGGCCAATGCCGCATCCATGGGCGGGCATGTGCAACTTGGGGATTGGGCAATTCTCGGTGGCTTCACCATCGTTCACCAGTTCTGTCGGGTCGGAGCGCACAGCTTTTGTGCCATGGGCAGTGCCGTATCCAAAGACGTTCCCCCGTTCGTGATGGTGGGAGGGCACCCTGCAAAACCGCACGGGCTCAACAGCGAAGGCCTCAAGCGTCGTGGGTTCGACAGTCAGCAGATCTCGGCGATCAAACGTGCCTACAGAATTCTCTATCAGTCCGGAAAACGGTTGGAAGAGGCCGTCACCAGCATAGAAGCCGAAGCAGGTGACAACGCCGAGCTGCAATTGTTCGCAGGCTTTCTGCGTCAAAGCGAACGCAGCATCGTCCGCTGATCTTTATGGCCAAGCTGCGTATCGGTATCGTCGCGGCAGAAGCCTCTGGCGATCTGCTGGCTGCGGGTCTTATGGAGGAGCTGCGCGAGCGCTACCATGGCGTCTGCTTCGAAGGCGTCGGTGGATCGCGCATGCTGGCGCAGGGCATGGATAGCTGGGAGCCGATCGAGTCGCTGTCGGTAATGGGGCTTGTGGAGGTGCTGCAGCATTTGCCTCGATTACTCAAGTTGCGTAGGGAACTGCGTCGTCGTTGGCTGGCCAACCCACCGGATATCTTCGTTGGTGTTGATGCCCCGGATTTCAACCTGGGCCTGGAGGCCTCGCTGCGTCAGGCGGGCATACCCACGGTGCATTATGTCTGCCCTTCTGTATGGGCATGGCGCGAGGGGCGGGTCAAAAAAATCCGTTCGGCTGTCGACCTCCTGTTGAGCATTTTCCCCTTCGAAAAAACGTTTCTTGCACGGCATCAGGTTCGGAGCGAGTATGTCGGTCATACACTGGCGGCGCAAATGCCTATGGAGGTTGACCGCGCGGCTGCGCGCGCGCACTTCAAAATTGCACACGACGTGCCAGTGTTGGCATTGTTGCCGGGCAGTCGGGTAGGCGAGGTCAGTCGCCTGGCGCGGCCCTTTCTGCAGACTGCGCTGGCGTGCAGACAGGAACTGCCTGGCCTGCAGGTGCTGGTGCCCCTGGTGAACGAGAAGACAGCGACGCTCTGGCGTGAAGAACTTGCGCAGTTTGCGCCGGGGCTGCCTGTTACTGAGGTCATGCAGGATACACCACAGGCCCTGGCAGCGGCCGACGTCGTGCTGGTGGCATCCGGTACCGCGACGTTCGAAGGGCTTTTGAGCAAACGTCCGATGGTCGTCGGATACAAAGTGCATGCCCTGACTTACTGGCTGATTCGACTTTTTCGCCTGGTGAGGCTGAAGCACTTTTCTATGGCCAATCTGCTCTCGAAAAAGCCATTGGCTCCAGAATTTATCCAACATGACTGTAAACCGGAGAACCTGGTACCGGCAGTGATGCGTTTTTTCCGTCACCCGGCCGAGGCAGAGGCTATAGCGCACGAATATGCTCGGGTCCATGAGGAACTGGCAACGGATACCAGTGCGCTTGCGGCCGATGCCGTGGGGCGCTTGTTAAGCGAGCGAGGCGTGATTGACTGAAACTGCGTCAGCTAAATGACTCGGTGGTGTAGCGCTCGATTTCAAGGTCATCCGACCAGAACCCGGAGGGTAGCCCTGCCTTCATCACCAAGTGCTGCAGGAACTGTTCGGTGCTCGGTAAGGATTCCCACACAGACGGCAGAAAGGTCCCGCGATGACCGTTCGCGGATGACAGAATCAACCCGTCGACTCCGGGGCGGATTTTGCCTACCAGGTCGGCGCGATCATCATAGGGCAGGGATTCGGTCTCGCTCAGAACAGAGATTTCTAGCTCGAGATCCGGCAGTTCGTCAGCCTGCACAGGGGCGAAGCGGGGGTCCTGGAAGGCAGCTGCATAGGCGTTGGTGGCCACGTCTTCAACCAGCGACTGTGTTGCTTGCAAGTGGCCGATACAGCCGCGCAGTTGCCCATGCTTATGCAATGTCACAAAGCAGGCCCGAATTGTCCGCAGGGCCTCCGGATAGTCCTCGACGCTGACCGGCACCGGCCTTCCATGCGCCAGTCCGTGATGTATGGATTCCCGGGCAAGCCCCAACAACACCTCACGTTGCTCTGGTGGGTAGAGGGCGGCTGGCGTTTCAGTGGAAAACATAGGCGCCGTATCCCACGACACGGTCAGGCGGACCAGCAGTGTCGCCCGAATTTCGCAGATCAAGTGTTTCGACCTTCAGATCGTGCGCTCGCGCGGCTCGCAGCAATCCGCGAATCGGGTTACGTCCGCAAGCATCACCGTAGGCAAGGTTGTCGTCCAGCTTCTCAATCAGGGCCGTCGTATGCCGGTCATGTTGCATCGCGGATTCATAGTCCTGGTAGTGACTCAGATCGGAGCTGATCACGATCAGTGTCTTCTCGTCGCCCCAGAGGGTCTCCAGCAGTTGTGCAACCTCTTCGGGTTCGGCTTCCCCGACAATGCAAGGTACCAGTTGGAAGTCATCCAAGACCATCTGCAGGAATGGTAGTTGCACCTCGAGTGCATGCTCGCCGGCAAAGGCCTGATCGAGGTAGCCCACAGCAGGCAGTTGGTGGGCCCTTTCGACGGCCTGCAGGTCCACTGGGATCTTCCCCAGCGGCGTTTCGAAGTGTTCGGCGCTGGAAACCGCGATTCCCCGAAAACCAACCCGGTGGGAAGGGGCCAGGACCACCACGCGCTTGATTTGCGCCCGAACCGTTTTCAATTGCGCATACGCACTGGCAGCAACCGGACCGGAATAGACATAGCCGGCGTGTGGTGCGATCAGTGCCTTGGGCGTCGGACCAGCGGCGACATCGGCATGGGCGAGATAATTCTGCACGTCATGACGCAGCGTCTCAGGTTCGCCAGGGTAGAAAATGCCGGCGACATTGGGTGTCTGAATGTGTGACATGACTTGTAATCCTCCACAAGGCATCCATAACTTAAGTATGGACCCAAATCACTGGTAACAAGACGATGTCAGATTTTCCGATACTCGAAGAACAGGGGCTGGTATCCACCAAGTACTGGCACACTCTGGAAGATGGGCGCGTGCAATGCGACGTTTGCCCCCGCGAGTGCAAACTCAAGGAAGGGCAGCGTGGCCTGTGTTTCGTGCGTGGCCGTTTTCACGATGAGGTGGTGCTTACCACTTACGGACGCTCGAGCGGTTTCTGCATCGACCCCATCGAAAAGAAGCCCCTGAACCACTTCCTGCCCGGGACGCCGGTATTTTCCTTCGGTACAGCCGGATGCAATCTTTCCTGCAAGTTTTGTCAGAATTGGGATATGAGCAAGTCCCGCGAGATGGACACACTTGCGGATGCTGCGTCACCCGAAGCCATTGCCAAAACTGCTGTCGATACGGGGTGCCGCAGCGTGGCCTTCACCTATAACGATCCGGTTATTTTTCTGGAATATGCCATCGACGTGGCCAAGGCATGCCATGAACTCGGGGTGAAAACGGTTGCGGTAACCGCGGGCTACATCAGTCCGGGTGCACGCGAGGATTTCTTCGCCCATATGGACGCGGCCAATGTCGATCTCAAATGTTTTACGGATGATTTTTACCATCGTTTGTGCGGTGGTCATCTCCAGCCGGTGCTGGATACCCTCAAGTACATCAAGGAGAACACCGGAACCTGGTTGGAGCTGACCACGCTGCTGATCCCGGGAGAGAATGACAGCGACCAGGAAATCGACGAGATGAGTCGCTGGATCGTGGACAACCTCGGCCCGGATATGCCGCTGCATTTCAGCGCTTTCCATCCCGACTGGAAGATGCGCGACACGCCGCCGACACCACCCGAAACACTTACCCGTGCACGCGAAATTGCCTTAAAAAATGGTGTGCATCATGTGTTTACCGGCAATGTGCACGATCCGGGTGGGCAGAGCACCTATTGCCCGTCATGTGGCCAGTTGCTGATACAGCGTGACTGGTACGAGCTTGGTGAGTGGCACCTGGATGACCATGGCCAGTGTGCGAACTGTGGAACCAAGATTGCGGGTGTGTTCGAGGCGAGACCTGGAACATGGGGGAGTCGGCGCCAGCCGATACGTATGACTGCCTGATCACAATGGCACGGCACTGCTCATCGTGAAGGGCGGCCAAAGCAGCGCCTCCTTGACCTGAGCGTTGGTTGTAATTGTCGCTGTGCATCTGTTTCCAACAAGCGACAACGACGCGCAACCCCTGTAGTTGAAAACTCAGCGTCGATAGAGACTTGGCAGCAGCGCATACAGTACAACGGCGATCAGGATCAGCCCGCTGAAGCCCACCTCCATGGCGAGCAGCGAGGCGGCCACTGCGCTGACCACCGAAAAACTGCCGTTTATGCCCCAGGCCCATGGCATCAACTGGGGTGCGTGAAGATTCAACTCGGCCAGCCCCAAGGGGAAGGGCATTCCCATCGGTATAGCCAAGGGGGCGATCAGTAGCAGGCAGGCCAACACCTTGAATGGCAGTGACCAGGTAACCAGGTGTTCGAACAACGCCGGTAACAGCCAGAGGTAGCCGAGCGAAAGCAGGCCAATGCTGACAATGCTCCAGCGCAGAGTTGTCCGGAAATGGCCTGGGAATGCGCGCGATAGCCAGCTGCCGACTCCCGCGAATACCAGGAATCCTGCCAAGACGACGGAGGTGGCATGCAAGGGATTCCCCAGGAACAACCGGAAGCGTTGGATGAAGGCAATTTCGATGAACAGGAAGGCTATGCCGAGGATGGCAAAATAGAGCAGAGTGTGCTGCCGCATACCGGCTTGGGTGTCGACGCGTTTCAGGAACAGCAGCGGTAAAACGATCAGCAGGCCTGCGGCAAGCACTGCTTGTATCAACGTCGCCACAAGGAAACCATAGCCCCAATCGAATTGTCCGAAGCCCGTCCCGGCTGGCAGTGTCAACAGTTGCGGTAGCGACAACACGCGGGAGAAACGATGGAAATAGGGGCGATTGTCGGTAACTGGTTCCACCAAGAACGGATAGTCCGCAATAAATCTTTCGCGCTCCGGCCCCAGGATTGCTTTTATGCCCTCGTAATACCAGGGGTGCTCCAGAACGTGGTAACGATTGGTTTCGTTGGCCCGGATGCCCGGGAACCAAGCCGGATCGAACCCATACTGCTCGCAGAATGCACGGATCTTTGCGCTGTCACTGGGTAACAGGGGGGACCGGCTGACAAGCAGGGTGAAGGTTCGCCAACTGCGGATCAGGGCCAAGTGTTCCTCGGGGTGCTCGATTCCCGCTTGTTCAAGAGCAAGGCGCGCAGTTGCCACCAGTCGCAGACTTTCGCGTGGCGGAACTTGCGCCCGGCGGGTCATGGCAAGCTTGCCGTCTGGCGCAAGCCGTTCGAGGTAGGCTTGGAAAGCCTCCAGTGTGTACTCGTAAGCTTCATCCTGCGCCTGTAGCCCACCGATTCCGCCGCCCCCGGCAAAATCTGTCTGGATCAGGTCGAACTGCTTTCGGGTCGTCGCCAGGAAGGCACGTGGGTCAGCAACAAGCAGTTCCACATCTGGCCGAGCGGGCAATCCGTGATTGGGGGAGGTGGGTTCTTCGTGCAGGAGAGACTGGAACGGGGCGTGAAGACTTGTCGCGGTGACTTTGCGCGCCCCCAGGCCCAGGGCCTGCAGCAGGCTGTCACCTCCCTCGTGTTCCAGAATCAGTACCCTTGGACGTTCCAGGAGGCGATAGGGCAAGGCCGACGGCAAGGCAGCGAGATAGGCGGGAAAATGCTGTCCGTCGAAGCGAGTGATGGCGCCCATGGGGTCGCCATCAATGAACAGCGCCCGCTGCGGTGGTGGGAGCAGGCCGGCGCCCAAGCTGAGTCCGGGGGCGTGACGCAGGGGTACGGTCTCATTTTCGACCACCGTGATGACCCCCAGAGGCGTCGAAAACTGTTGGTCGATCGTCGCTCCACTGACCGCCAAGGTGCGCGAAAGTGGCTTGTACTCTGCACCGGGCACGTCCCAATCGACGTAGTGCCAGGAAACGATGCCAGCCGTTATCAGCAGCAGGGTCAGGAGTGCTGTGTCGCGCCGGGGTGAACGCAGTTCCCATGCGCCGATCAGCACCGCAGTCGCCGCCAACGCTGCGAGCACACCCAGGGTCGGTCCTGGATGCAGGAAGAACAGCAGGGCAACCACAATGATCGCACCGAGCCCGGCGCCGGTCAGATCAACGGCATAAACCAGGTGACTGCGTTCACGATAACGCCATAGTGCCAGGCCGATACAGTTGGCTACACCGAAAAAGGGCACCGCAGCCAAGCCGTAAATGCCGGACAGGTACAGCATCTGCTGCCCGTCCCACGCAAGCGCGAGCGGATTGAGCGGCAGGCGCCGGGCAAGTTCGAAGCCCAGCACGCTGGTGAGGGCAAACATCAGGGCGTTACCCAGAAAGAGGGTGCGGAAATGGTGATCGAGATGGTTGCGCATCAAGGCGAGGAAAGTCCCACTCGCACCATAGCCGAGTAGCGCAAGGCTGATAATCATGCTGACCAGGTGGTGCCAATGCACCAGGGAAAAGAGGCGTGTCAGGAGGACTTCGTAGGCCAGGGCCGTACCCGAGAGCAGTCCGACGGCGATCCAGGGTAAGCGGGTTTGGTTTTCGGTAGCCACGTAACGCTCAGTGACCACCCGTCAGGGGAACGAACGCTACAGGCAGGAGCGCACGGGTTCGCACGGTACCTTTCTCATCTCTTTTCACCAACATCAGCTGTTGGGAATAGAAGTGACCGCCAACCGGGATGACCATGCGCCCGCCCGGTTTGAGTTGTTCGATAAGCGGCGGAGGGATGTGGTCACCCGCAGCAGTCACGATGATGGCATCGAACGGCGCGGCCTCCTGCCAGCCGTGATAGCCATCGCCGATGCGCAAATGGACTTTGTCCGGATATTGTTGCTCCAGGACCGCCTGAGCTTGTTTTCCCAGGGGCGGAACGATCTCCACGCTGTACACGGTGACGCCCAGTTCAGCCAGTACGGCCGCCTGGTATCCTGAACCAGTACCGAGCTCAAGCACCTTGTCTCCCGGTTCGACTTCCAGAAGATCGGTCATCAGGGCAACGATCAGCGGTTGGGAAATCGTCTGGCCGTAGCCGATGGACAGCGGGCGGTTCTCGTAAGCAAATTCGCGTTGTTCTGCCGGGACATAATCATGGCGAGGCACTTTGCGCATGGCCTGCTCGACGGCCGGGGAGAGATGGTCTCTTCCCAGAACCTGCCGCAGCACCTGCCGGTCTTTGACGATCTGATCCATCAGGGCGTTCCTGTTTGCCGCCCATTCCGGCTCGGCAGCCGCCGATCCCAGGCAAAGCAACAACCACATCAGAAAAATCCGCTTCATCGGCTTGTTCTCCCGAAGCTATTAGTAATTATGGTTCATTCCGGCTGCAAGCAGAGGGTATGCTTGGCGATTTTCAGGGGGTGTCGGGTGAACGAACACTGGATCTGCGGTGTCGATGAGGTGGGGCGGGGCCCCTTGGCCGGTGCCGTCGTCGCGGCGGCAGTCATCCTGGATCCCCAGCGTCCCATTGATGGCCTAGCGGATTCCAAAAGACTCAGCGAGAAAAGGAGAGAGGCGCTGTTTGTCGAGATCCAGGAGAACGCGATGTCATGGTCGTTGGGGCGTGCCGAGGTCGAGGAAATCGACAATATCAATATTCTGCAGGCAAGCCTGCTGGCAATGCGACGTGCGGTGGAGGGACTGCATATCTCACCGAATCATGCCCTGATCGATGGGAACCGGGTACCTCAGCGACTGCCGTGTACGGCACAGGCAATTGTTGGCGGCGATGACAGCGAGGACTGTATTGCCGCCGCTTCAATCATTGCCAAAGTGACGCGCGATCGCGAGATGGTCGAGTTGGACCTTCTGTATCCCCAGTACGGTTTGGCCAAGCACAAGGGTTATCCAACCAAACTGCACCTGGCGGCCCTGCGAGAACATGGTGTGACACCGATCCACCGTCGCAGTTTTGCGCCGATCAGGAAACTGCTCGAAACTTAACTCGCTGGAAATTAAGGGTAATTAACTGGACTGAGGACTCGAGCGGGTATACTCAACTCACTCTTGGTTGCCTGAGCGAAACTATGCCAGCGAGTCCGTCCATCGTGGTGCCATTGGTTCTTGACCAGCAAGCTGATCAACAGGTCCTGCTGGGCATCTATCTGGCGAACATGCGGCAGCGTTTCAAGTCTGAGGTCAACCGCCTGACCAGCGGTGGCATGCGCCAACTGATCGGCGACAGTCCGCAGGCCGCAGAGATGAGTTTCCCGTTGACCTACCTGTACGCCTGGCACTGGTTGCGGCACAACGTGGCCGAGGCCTATCGGGAGCAAGTACTGGCCGCTTTCAAGGCGCCGGAACGTCTGTTCTTGATGCGATTGCTGGTCGATGCGCAGGCACCTCGGTCTTTCATCGATGGCTACATCGCCCACTGGTTGCAGGCGCCTCCTGGCGGTCCGGCGCAACAGGTGCAGCTGCGCCAGATGCTGGCGATGCATGGCGATGACCCGGAACGCCTGGCGGAAAACCTGCTCGTTACCTGGAATTCACTCGGCCTGTTTGCCCAGACCTACAAGGAGGCCTACGGTGATCTGGCGCGCGAGGAGCGCGAGCGTTACGGCGATATGCTGGGGGATGCCGATCTCGAACGGCTCGCCTTGGTCGATGAGTTGCCGGATCCGAACCCGGGGCAGAGGCGCATGGCGAAGGCTGGCATCATCCCGGCCATGGGCTGTCCGCAGACGTGCCGCCACTGTATGTTCATCTGGCGACCGCTCAAGCCGACTGATCCGGACCCGGACAAGGTCTACGGCATGGTCGATAGCATCACTGACAACGTGCTGTTCACCGGTGGCGATCTGAGCAAGCACCTGGACGCCTTTATCAATGGCATCCGAGCAATGCGCCATGTCACCACTTTCGCGATTCTTCTCAATGGTGATTTCGCGAATGAGCTCGAGACAACCGAGCGGGTGATCGGCGAAATGGCTGCGGCTATCAGAGGCCGCCCCGAACACTGGCCACAGGCGCGGGTGTTGCTGCAGATCAGCTTCGATGAGTTCCACCAGGAGGTGATCGTCGATAAGAAGGGACTGCTGCGTGAGCGCATCCCGGTCACAAAGATCGCCAATATCGTCGAGTGCGCGCCACGTTATGCCGACCAGGTGCAGCTGGCGCTGCTGCACAAGCAGACCGGCCTCAACTTTTCCATGGACGTGTTGCACAAGGGGGTATTTGCGCGCCTGGTCAATGAACTGGGCTCGCGCGGTCACCACGTGCAGGTGCTGTCCACCGCACCCTCGGTACGCCTCAAGACCAACCCGGTGACCGGCCGGCAGGGCAAGGTGCTTAAGGACGCCAGTTTTGTGCTGAGCAAATACCCGGATGCGCCTATCCTGATGACCAGCTCAACGATTGACGGCTACGGGCGCGCCGCCGAGATGGAAGTGGGCGAGACGGTCAAGGAGCGCGAGCTGTTGCAGCAGGTGCTGCAACAAGGGCCACCGCCGGGGGAATCCTTCGATATTGATCTGATGTTCTGGTTCAATGGCTGGACGACCCTGTTCAATGCCGTGCATATTTGCCTGGGGGACCTGTACAAGGATGGGCTGGACAGGATCCTCGCTCGCCAACGCAAGGATCCGCTCAGCCAGGCATTAAATCGTTTCGACCGCCGTTTGCTGGAACTGTATGCGGAGGTGCGTGGCGACCTGCAACAGAAGCTGGAGGCCGCCACCGGACCGCACCACCTGTTCCACACTCTCACGGAGGAGGGCGAGGTCCGTCTGCACATGACCCGGCGTCTGATAGACATGGACGCCTGATCTGGCGTTCATCACTCGACTTTTATGTAAGCGAAGCCTTCGCGCTGCAGTTCAGCGATGCGCACCACGCCGGACGGTACGGATTCGACCGCTTCGTACAGTTTTTCGTTACCCAGATTGATCTGAGAGCGGGTGATATCGCAAAGCTCCAGTTGCACGCCCTGGACGTCATTCAGGCTCAGCAGGCGGCCCTTGATATTTTCCCGGCGCTCGGCCATGGACGCGTCTTCCTGAAAAGGAGTGCCGGTGAGCTTGTCGTCGGTGACGAAACGAATCCCGTGTGCCACGAACACGATGCGGATGTCGTATTCCACCAGTTCGTTCTCGTAATAGGAGGCCATGTTGTAGATGCTGGTGAGCATGGCGCTGAAGCGGCGCGGATCGGCAAAGTCCGCGTGGTAGACGACCTTGATCACGCCGTCGCCCTCTTCGGCAAGGGTATTGCTACCTGCGAACAGGCCGAAACCAATCAGCAGGGAAAGCAGGATGTTGCGAAACTTTGACATGGAGAATCCTCGGTTTGATGTGCTCTCGGTGGTGTGACCGACGTAGTCCGGCCGTTGTTGTGTCGGTCGTCGCCGGATAGGTGAATTCTGATTACGTGGTTTATCCGGAATTTCGGGCATTTGCAAGTGCAAATGCCCGCACCCGGGAGAGGCGTTTTTGGGTATCCTTGAGGTCTTCCCATTGCTCACGATCGGATACACGAACAACTGCCCATGACCCACGAGTTTGTCCACCTGCATGTCCATTCCGAGTTCTCGCTGGTGGACGGGGTGGCGCGTGTCAAGCCGTTGGTCGGCTCGGTGGCGGAAGAGGGTATGCCAGCGGTCGCGCTTACCGACCAGTCGAACATGTTCGCCCTGGTACGTTTCTACAAGGCCGCCATGGGGGCCGGGCTCAAACCGATCTGCGGCGTGGACCTGTTGGTGCGCGATCACGAGGAACCCAATCAGCCGCACCGTCTGGTGCTGCTGGTGCAATCCAATACTGGTTATCGCAAGCTCACCGAGTTGGTCTCGCGCAGTTATCGCGAAGGCCAGCACCTGGGCCGTCCCATGGTCAACCCCGAATGGCTGACGGTTGAGAGCTGCGAGGGGCTGATCGCACTCTCGGGCGCGCGTGACGGCGACGTCGGACGCGCCCTGCTCGCGGACAACGAGGCCTTGGCCGAGGCGCGCCTGGCCCGTTGGCGGGAGATCTTTGGCGACCGCTATTACCTGCAACTCGTGCGTACCGGGCGTGAGTTGGAGGAGACATGCCTGCATGCCAGCGTGGCGCTGGCCGCCAAGTGCGATGTGCCGGTGGTGGCGACCAATGAGGTCTGCTTTCTCAGTCCCAAGGAATTCCCGGCGCACGAGGTGCGGGTGTGCATCCACGATGGACGCACGCTGGACGATCCCCGTCGCCAGCGCAAGTACAGTGAACAGCAGTACCTGCGCTCCCCGGCGGAGATGGCGGAACTTTTCAGCGATATTCCGGAGGCGTTGGAAAATACCGTCGAGATTGCCAAGCGCTGCAATCTGGAGCTGACCCTCGGCAAGAATTTCCTGCCGGACTTTCCCGTGCCAGAGGGCATGACTATTGAGGAATTCCTGGCCGAGGAGTCACGCAAGGGGCTGGAATGGCGTCTCGAACGCATCTTCGACAAGGATGCACCGGACTTCGCCGAGAAACGCAAACCCTATGACGAGCGCTTGCAGATCGAGCTCGATGTCATCAACGGCATGGGCTTCCCCGGTTACTTTCTGATCGTTGCCGACTTTATCCAGTGGGGCAAGGACAACAACGTCCCAGTTGGGCCAGGCCGTGGCTCGGGTGCCGGCTCGTTGGTCGCCTATGCACTGAAGATCACCGATCTTGATCCGCTCGAGCTCGACCTGCTGTTCGAACGTTTCCTCAACCCCGAACGTATCTCCATGCCTGACTTCGACGTCGACTTCTGCATGGACAAGCGCGACTCGGTGATCGATTACGTAGCGCGTACCTACGGACGTGATTCGGTCTCGCAGATCATCACCTTCGGCTCGATGGCGGCCAAGGCCGTCGTGCGGGACGTGGGCCGCGTGCTTGGCCACCCCTACGGATTCACCGACCGGGTTGCCAAGATGGTGCCGCCGGACCTGGGCATGACGCTGACCAAGGCGCTGGAGGAATCCGAAGACCTGGCTGCGGCCTACCGAGACGACGAGGAAGTCACCCAGCTGATCGACATGGCGCTGCAGCTTGAAGGTATTACGCGGAATGCCGGCAAGCACGCCGGTGGCGTGGTCATCGCCCCGGGCAATCTGACCGACTTCTCTCCGCTTTACTGCGAAGCGGATGGCACCAACCTGGTCACCCAGTATGACAAGGACGACGTCGAGCAGGCCGGCCTGGTCAAATTCGACTTTCTCGGCCTGCGCACGCTGACCATCATCGACTGGGCACTGGAAACCATCAACGCGGTGCGCCAGAAGGCGGGCGAGGGGGCGATCGATATCGCCGCCATCCCGCTGGATGACAAGGCCTCGTTCGACCTGCTGCAAAGCGCCGAGACTACTGCGGTGTTCCAGCTTGAATCCGACGGTATGAAACAGTTGATCACCAAGCTTCAGCCGGACTGCTTCGACGACATCATCGCGCTGGTAGCGCTGTTCCGGCCGGGTCCGCTGCAATCCGGCATGGTGGATAATTTCATCAACCGTAAGCACGGCCGCGAAGAGGTGTCTTACCCGGATGCCAACTACCAGCACGAATCGCTCAAGCCGATCCTCGACTCCACCTACGGCATCATCCTGTACCAGGAGCAGGTTATGCAGATCGCCCAGGTGATGGCCGGCTATACGCTTGGCGGTGCGGACATGCTGCGCCGTGCTATGGGTAAGAAGAAACCGGAGGAAATGGCCAAGCAGCGCGCCGTGTTCGAGCAGGGTGCCAAAGACAATGGTATCGATCCCGACCTCGCGATGAAGATCTTTGACCTGGTGGAAAAGTTCGCCGGGTATGGTTTCAATAAATCGCACTCGGCTGCCTATGCGCTGGTCTCCTACCAGACCCTGTGGCTCAAGACGCACTTCCCGGCGGCCTTCATGGCCGCGGTGCTCTCCTCGGATATGGATAACACCGACAAGGTGGTCACGTTCATAGAAGAGACGCGCCACATGGGGCTCAAGGTCGAGCCGCCGGATGTCAACCGTTCCAGCTATCGCTTCACCATCGATGGTGACGATACCGTGGTGTACGGGCTTGGCGCGATCAAGGGCGTGGGCGAAGGCGCGATCGAAGGGATCATCGAGGCGCGTGAGCAGGGCGGAACCTTCAGGGACCTGTTCGACTTCTCTCATCGGATCGATCTGAAAAAGGCCAACCGCAGGGTACTGGAGTCGCTGATTCGGGCTGGCGCTTTGGATCACCTGGGAGCCAATCGTGCCACCCTGATGATGCAGTTGCCGTTTGCCCTCAAGGTGGCGGAAAAGGCCGAGGCTGACCGTTCTGCCGGCATGATGGACATGTTTGGCGACCCGGTTGAACAGGAGGCCGCGCCCTTGCCCGGCGTGGTGCCGGAAGACACGGAGGAATGGGACGATCAGCTGCGCCTGCAGGGCGAGAAGGAAACCCTTGGCCTGTTTCTCACTGGTCATCCTATCGACCGCTACCTGACGCACCTGAAAGAACTAGTTGGAACACGCATCGCCAAGCTGAGCCTGGACGGGGTTCGCCCTTCGCGCAATCGCCGTGGCGGTGGCAAGAAGGTCAAGGTGGCCGGCCTGGTGGTCGCGGTGGCCAAACGCAACACCCAGCGTGGCCCGATGGCTTCGGTGCTGCTGGATGACAAGAGCGGTCGCGTTGAATGCACCCTGTTCAGCGAGACCTACGAGCGTTTCCGTGATGTCGTGGCTACCGATGCCATCCTTGTGGTCGAAGGCAGCCTGGTGCCCGATGAGTACCGTGGCGGGTTGGCGATCCGTGCGGACCATGTGCAGACTCTCGAGTCTTACCGTCAGGCAAGTTGTGCAGCCCTGCAGATAGTCCTGCGCGAGACCTGGCTCCGGGAGAATGCCCTGACGGCGGTGGATAT
>Ga0180430_10003341_pt1 | contig 13912 bp, 8 predicted proteins | sample SS_ome_9_FD_132999 | JGI IMG/M metagenome (GOLD analysis project Ga0180430, IMG submission 132999) | Hypersaline lake sediment archaeal communities from the Salton Sea, California, USA - SS_1_S_2 metaG | ecosystem: Environmental > Aquatic > Non-marine Saline and Alkaline > Hypersaline > Sediment... | reverse complement strand
TGCTCTCGGAGGTGGTGTCCGATTTCCGGACCACCGGTCAGCTCCGGCAGATCTTCGAGTTGGCCGCGGCCTGCCTGTCACCGGGGGCGCAGTTGGTGTTCAACATCTTCCTGGCCCGGGACGGATACCAGCCCGACGATGCCGTTCGGGAGCTGGGGCAGCAGACTTACACGTCGATCTTCACCTACCCGGAGCTCGACGAGGCAGCGTCCGGCCTGGGGTTGGAACGGATCGCCGATGATTCGGTCCACGACTACGAGAAAGCCCATCTTCCTGCCGAGAAGTGGCCCCCCACCAGCTGGTATCCGAACTGGGTCTGCGGGCAGGACGTGTTCGACCTGCCCCGTGAAGAGTGCCCCGTCGAGCTGCGCTGGCTGGTCTACCGCAAGCGCGGCTGAACCCGCTCTCACCGAAGGCCGGCCCGGCGCAGTACGTTATACCGTGCGGACGAGTTGGCCGGGCGGCCGCGGCCCAGCGGAGCCTGAGTGTTCCGGTGGGTCGAGGAAAGTCCGGACTTCACAGAGCAGGGTGATTGCTAACGGCAATCCGGGGCGACTCGCGGGACAGTGCCACAGAGAACAGACCGCCACCGGGTCCTGATTGCGGGGCCCGGTGGTAAGGGTGAAACGGTGCGGTAAGAGCGCACCAGCACCCCGGGTGACCGGGGTGGCTAGGTAAACCCCACCCGAAGCAAGGCCAAGAGGCCGCATCCGTGCGGCTGCGCAGGCGCTTGAGGGCTGCTCGCCCGAGCCTGTGGGTAGGCCGCTTGAGGTACCCGGTGACGGTGTGCCCAGATGGATGGTCGCCGCCGCTGCGCCTGGCGCAGCGGAACAGGATCCGGCTTACAGGCCAACTCGTCCGCCCTACGAGGAGTCGCGCACGACGCGGCGCAGGGCTTTGAGGGCGCCGTCGAGCCGCTCCTCGCAGCGGTCGGCCAGATCACTCTCCTGGCAGAACAGCACACCGTAGGTGAAGGTGTCCTCGCCAGCGGCACGGGCCGTGTCGGCCTCTCGCAGCAGATGAGCGCGACTGACCACGCTGTCCTGATGATCGCCGAGCAGGCTCTGGATGGTTTTGGCTCGGGCCGCCACCTTCGGGGCGCCGGTGGCGGCCGCCAGATAGCGAAGTCGCTTCGCGGCCTTGCGAACCCGGTGTAGCGCATCGTCGCGGTCGTAGGCGTCGGCAGCCTCAGCAGCCCGGGCCCGCCGACGCACCCGTTTGTAGCCGGCGGTGACGGTAGCCGCAGGATGGTCCGCATCGGAGGTGACCGGAGGGCTCGCTACCACGGCATCCAGGGCGTCGAGCAGACGGAGGTAGCGCGCCGACCGCATCGCTCTCAGTGACCGGTTCAAACCGGCCCGATAGCGCTGCCGCGCACCGCCGATCAGCCGCTCCCGCACCGGCCCGCGGACCTGTTCCGGGGTCAGCTCGTCCAATGCGTCGCGGTACCGATCGGCGAGAACCTCCGCATCGCGGGCAAGGCCCAGCACAGCCGCCAACTCGCGCAGCTCGCTGAGGATCGTCGCGTCGTCGGTCAACCCAAAGTCGTGTTCGGACGCCTGCAGCAAACTGCGGATCCGGCGGATGGTCACGCGCATCTGGTGCACCGAGTCGTCGGAATCAGCACGAACGGCCCGGTCGATCTCGATCAGTTGCGCGATCTGGTCCACCACTGCGCGGTGGACCGGGTCCGAAGGTGCCGCTGGCCGCTGAGGCACCGCATCGCCGAGAATCTTCGCCAGTTTGGATCCGTGCTCCGCGGGTGCCCCGCCGGCGTCGAGCAGTCGGTCGGCGAGCCGGCTCAGCGCGTCGGCACCCTCGTCGGTACCGGCGTCCAGAAGCTCAAGCTCCCACTCCCGCCAGTGCATTTCGGCTGCCACGCCGCCGTAGACCGGGTCGACACGCCGGGCATCGACCCGGTCATCGCAGAATTCGGCCACCGGAGAGTCACCGTTGCCGAACAGGATCGTGACATCGCGGGTGGTGGACAGTTTCGCCACCGGAACCAGCGGACGGTCGCGCACGATCGCCAGGACGACATCGCGCAGTTCGTCGGGCACCGGGGCGCCGTCGGGACCGAGCGGGACCCGGATCTCGGTACGGGCCTCCCCGGCGGGAAGTTTGAGGTGCCAGCCGGCGTCTGGTCCACCGGTGCGCCGCCGCAACGTCACCCGGTTGACGGCAAGGTCGAAGCCGACCGTGTCGTAGTACATCGCTTCAAGATGCTGAGTCGATGTCGTCTCGAAGCGGGTGACCGTCGAGAGTCCATCGAAAGACGGCGTCACGGCGTGAGCGCCCACATCGAACTTCGTCTCCACTTCGACGTGCCGTTCGGCCCGACCCTGGCTCTCCCCGGACGTACTCACCTACTCAGGATTTCACACCGACCACGCTCGCCGGTCAGAAGCTGTGCTCCTCGGCCGGGAAGGCGCCGCTGGCCACCTCGTCGGCGTACTGGGTTGCCGCGCGGCGCAATTCGGCTCCGACAGCGCCGAACCGTTTGACGAACCTGGCGGTCCGGCCACTGGTCAGCCCGGCCATGTCCTGCCAGACCAGCACTTGAGCGTCGCAGTTGGGCCCGGCGCCGATACCGACGGTGGGGATGGTCAGCTTGCCGGTGATCTGGGTGGCTAATTCGGCCGGGACCATCTCCATCACCACAGCGAACGCTCCGGCCTCGGCCACTGCGATGGCGTCGGCGATGGTCTGCTCGGCGGCGTCGCCGCGACCCTGGACCCGGAACCCGCCGAGGCCGTTGACGCTCTGCGGGGTGAAACCGATATGAGCCATCACCGGGACACCGGCCGCGCTCAGCGTCGCGATCTGTTCGGCAACCCGCTCGCCGCCCTCCAGTTTCACGGCGTGGGCGCCGGCCTCCTTGAGGAACCGGGTGGCGGTCGCAAGGGCTTGGGCAGCGCCTCCCTCATAACTGCCGAATGGCAGGTCGGCCACGACCAGGGCATGCTCCGCGCCGCGGACCACCCCGCGGACCAGGGGCAGGAGTTCGTCGACCGTGACCGGAACGGTGGTGTCGTAGCCGTAGACGACGTTCGCCGCGGAGTCGCCGACCAGCATCACCGGAATGCCGGCCTCGTCGAAGAGGCGTGCGGTGGAGAAGTCGTACGCGGTCAGCATCGCCCACTTGTGGCCTTCGGATTTCATCCGCTGCAGGTGGTGGATACGGATCTTGCTCAGAGGCCGGGCGGGGGTGGGCGTGGAATCGGGCGTGGAATCGGTCTCGGCGGAACCGCCGTAGAGCGTCTGCTCTGACATGAGTGTTCCCAGTGTTCGTCGGATCGATCCTCGTGGCCCATCCGGGTCCCCGGGTTCGCGTGACTTATTAATTGTGCCACTGCCGGGGCAGCAGCGGAATCCGGTCGACAGTGCACTTGATCACAGGGGGCGCGCCTACCATCGGGGCCATGGAGCACCTGCAGCGACTCAGCGGTCTCGACGCGAGCTTCCTCTACCTCGAGACCTCCACCCAGCCTCTGCACGTGTGCTCGGTTTTGGAACTGGACACCTCCACCATCCCGGGTGGGTACAGCTTCGCGAAGCTGCGCGAGGAACTGGCGGTGCGGGTGATGGCCATTCCGACCTTCCGGGAACGGCTGTCCAACAGCTTCCTGAACCTGGACCATCCGGTCTGGGTGGAGGACGAGCACTTCGACGTCGATCGCCATCTCCACCGGATCGGTCTACCCGCTCCCGGCGGCCGAGCGGAGTTGGCCGAGATCTGCGGTCATCTGGCATCTCTCCCGCTGGACCGGCGACATCCGCTGTGGGAGATGTGGGCCATCGAGGGACTGGACGGCACCGACGCCCGCCGGGGCGGCCGACTGGCGGTGATGACGAAGGTGCATCATGCCGCCGTCGACGGTGTCACCGGCGCCAACCTCATGTCCCAACTGTGCAGCATCGAGCCGGATGCGCCGCCGCCCGACCCGATCGCGGCCAGCGCCGATGTCAACCCGTTGCGGATCGCACTCGGCGGCTTGGGCCGTTTCGTGAGCCGGCCGGTCAGCCTGGCGACCAGCGTGTTGCCGGCCACGGCGTCCACGGTGTTCGACACCGTGCGCCGGGTGGCGGGCGGGCGTGCCATGGCAAGTCCGTTCGCCGCACCGCAGAGCCCGTTCAACGGCAGCATCACCGCGCACCGCAACGTCGCCTTCGCCCAACTGGACTTCCAGGACATCAAAGCGGTCAAGAATCACTTCGGGGTGAAGGTCAACGACGTGGTGATGGCGCTGGTGTCCGGTGTGCTGCGGACCTACCTGCTCGAACGTCACGAGCTGCCGGAGTCATCGCTGGTGGCGATGGTGCCGGTGTCGGTGCACGATCGCTCCGACCGTCCCGGCCGCAACCAGGTATCCGGAATGTTCGCCGCACTCCAGACCCAGATCGAGGATCCGGCGCAGCGCCTGAGCGCGATAGCGGCGGCCAACGACGTGGCCAAGGAACACAGCTCGGCCATCAGTGCGACCCTGCTGCAGGACTGGAGCCAGTTCGCCGGTCCCGCCGTCTTCGGGGTGGCGATGAGGGTGTACGCGCGAAGTCGGCTGACCGAGGCACGGCCGGTGCACAACCTGGTGGTATCCAATGTCCCGGGGCCGCAGATGCCGCTGTACTTTCTGGGAGCGCGGGTGCAGGGCATGTATCCGCTGGGGCCGATCTTTCACGGCGCGGGGCTCAACATCACCGTCATGTCGCTCGACGGCAGACTCAACGTGGGCCTGATCTCCTGCCCCGAACTCATACCGGACCTCTGGGACATGGCCGACGGGTTCGTCACCGGTTTGGCGGAGTTGTCGGCCGCCGCGACCGCGTAGCGACAGCCAGATATTGCGCCAAACCGGCGTGCCAAGAACGTGCCGGAGGGCCGCGCTACCAGGCATGTAGTCAGAACGTGGCAGCATGATGGCCATGAGGCTGCCGCACCGCCCCGATAATCTCCGCTCCGTGCTGGCGTTCCCCGTCGGCGTCGCGATGACGGCTGCCCTGCTTGGGGCCAGCGCGGGCTGCTCCAGTGTCGTGCCCGGCAGGGCGGTTCTGGCCAACCCGCAGATCGGTCAGCCCGTCGAGTGGGGGCCGTGTCGCACCGGCGGTGGTGGTGCCGGAGGAGGTGGCAACGCGTTGCCCGTCCCCGCCGGGGCGCAATGCGGGAAGATTGCCGTCCCGGTGAACTACGAAGAACCGGACGGCGCCGAGGCGACGCTGGCGCTGATCCGCTTCCCGGCCACCGGCGAGAAGATCGGCTCGCTGATCATCAACCCGGGAGGCCCGGGCGAATCGGGTATCGAGGCGGCCGCCAGTCTGCTGGAGGGTATGCCGACTGAGGTCCGGGAACGCTTCGACCTGATCGGTTTCGATCCGCGCGGGGTCGGTTCGTCGACGCCCGCTTTGTGGTGCAACTCCGACGCGGACAACGACAAACTCCGGGCCGAGCCACAGGTTGACTACAGCCCCGAAGGTGTGCAACGCATCGAGGACCAGACCAAGGAGTTCGTCCAGCGCTGCATCGACAAGATGGGCACCGAGTTCCTGGCCAATATCGGCACCGCCAGCGTGGCCAAGGACCTCGATGCGCTGCGGGCCGCGGTCGGCGACGAGAAGATCAACTATCTGGGGTACTCCTATGGCACCCGGATCGGCGCAGCTTACGCGGAGGCCTACCCGGAGAACGTCCGCACGATGGTCCTCGACGGGGCCGTCGACCCCAATGCCGACCCGATCCAGGCCGATATCGATCAGGCCGCGGCGTTCCAGGAAGCGTTCAACGACTACGCCGAGGACTGCGCCGGCGACCCGGACTGCCCGCTGGGCACCGACCCCGCAAAATCCGTCGACGTCTACCGCAGTCTGGTGGACCCACTGGTGGACAAGCCCCTGTCCACCCGGGATCCGCGCGGCCTGAGCTACAGCGACGCCATCGTCGGCACCATCATGGCGCTGTACTCACCCAACCTCTGGCGCCACCTCACCAGGGGGCTGACCGAGATGACCGAGGGCAAGGGCGACACCATGCTGGCGCTGGCCGATATGTACATGCGCCGGGATCCGCAGGGGCGCTACACCAACGCCACCGACGCCCGCGTCTCGGTCAACTGCGTCGACGAACCACCGATCACCGACCGTGCCAAGATCGTCGAGGAAGACCGCCGGTTGCGGGAGGTGGCCCCGTTCATGAGTTACGGCGAATTCACCGGCCACGCCCCGATGAGCACCTGCGCTTTCTGGCCGGTGCCGCCCACGAGTGTCCCGCATGCCGCCTCGGCGCCCGGCCTGCCGCCCGTGCTGGTGATCTCCTCCACCGGCGACCCGGCCACACCATTTCAGGCCGGGGTGGATTTGGCCGAGCAACTCGGTGGAACGCTGTTGACCTTCAACGGCACTCAGCACACGGTCGCCTTCCAGGGCGAGCAGTGCGTGGACGACTACGTCGCCGCTTATCTGGTGGACCTGGAGCTGCCGGGTCCCGGCGCGACCTGCTGAAGCCGCCGCACTTCTGAGACCGAGGTGTAACCGTACGGCGCTGCCGTATCCGGCTGGGCCGTGCCACGATTGCGGCCATGAAACGCGCGGGTCGGACCGGCACGGCGATGCTCGCCCCGGTCCTGTGCAGTCTGCTGACGGCCGTTCCGGCCGTTGCCACCCCCGGCGTCGGGCAGACGACGGCCCCACCGGAATGGGGGAGCTGTGACCGATTCGTCTCGGATGCGTATCTGCCGGCCGCCGAGTGCGCCACCGTCGCGGTCCCCGTCGACTACGCGAATCCGGATGGGCCGCAGGCGCAACTGGCCGTGATCAAGATTCCGGCCAGCGGCGAGCGGATCGGGGCGCTGCTGATGAATCCCGGTGGCCCGGGTGCGTCCGCGGTCGACGCGGTGGTCAACCTGTCCGACGCGCTGGCCGGCACTGCAGTCGCCGAGCGTTTCGACCTGATCGGCTTCGACCCGCGCGGGGTTGGCCACTCGACACCCGAATTGCGCTGCCGCACCGACGCCGAGCGCGACGCCTGGCGACGCGAACCGCTGGTGGACTACAGCCCGGCAGGTGTCGCCGAGATCGAGCAACTCAACACCACGCTGGCGCAGCTGTGCTTGAACCGGATGGGTGAGGCGTTCCTGGCCGGCGTCGGAACGGCCTCGGCGGCAAAGGACATGGACGCGGTGCGGGAGGCGCTCGGCGAGGATCAGATCAACTATCTCGGGTATAGCTACGGCACCGAACTGGGAGCGGCCTACCTGGAGAGATTCGGCGACCGGGTGCGGACCATGGTGCTCGACGGCGCGATCGACCCGACCCAGGATCCCCTTGAATCACTGGTCGAACAGATGGCCGGGTTCCAGGTCGCCTTCGATGACTACGCCGCCGACTGCGCCAAATCGCTGGTATGTCCGCTGGGCACCGACCCGGCACAGTTCGTCAGCCGCTACCAGCAACTGGTGGACCCCCTGGTCGCCAAGCCCGGGCCGACATCGGACCCGCGCGGTCTGAGCTACGGCGATGCCATCACCGGGACGGTCAACGCGCTCTACACCCCGCAGTACTGGAAGTACCTCACCAGCGGTCTGCTGGGTCTGCAACGCGGTACCAGCGCCGACGACCTGCTCCTGCTCGCCGATGACTACGAGAGCCGGGACGAGGACGGCCGATACGGCAACGGCCAGGACGCCTTCAGCGCGATCCGCTGTGTCGATGCGCCGACCCCCGCGGACCCGGAGTTGTGGGCGGCGGTCGATCAGCAGATTCGGGAGCGCGCCCCGTTCCTGTCATATGGCGAGTTCACCGGATTCGCCCCGCGCGACCTGTGCGCTTTCTGGCCGGTGCCAGCCACCTCGGCGCCGCGCACGGCCTCGCCCGCGCCGCGGGGCAGTGCCGTGGTGGTCTCGACCACCCGCGACCCGGCCACGCCGTACCAGGCCGGTGTCGATCTGGCCGACCAGTTGAAAGCGCCGCTGATCACCTTTGACGGCACGCAGCACACCGTCGTCTTCGATGGCGACTCCTGTGTCGACGATGCGGTGATCGACTACCTCGTCGACCGCGTGGTGCCGGGAGACCTGGACTGTTGACCGGCGGGGATCGCAGCCGCGTTGTAACACGGATTTAACAGCCGCTGCCTACGCTCGCGGCATGGACCGCCAGAAGGAATTCGTACTTCGGACGCTGGAGGAACGGGATATCCGATTCGTCCGATTGTGGTTCACCGACGTTCTCGGATACCTGAAGTCGGTGGCGATCGCACCCGCCGAACTCGAGGGTGCCTTCGAAGAAGGTATCGGGTTCGACGGGTCCTCGATCGAAGGGTTCACCCGGGTCTTCGAAGCAGACACCGTTGCCCGGCCGGACCCGTCCACCTTCCAGGTGCTGCCGTGGACCACCAGTTCCGGTCAGCACCACTCGGCGCGGATCTTCTGTGATGTCACCATGCCGGACGGCTCACCGTCGTGGGCAGACAGCCGGCACGTGTTGCGTCGCCAACTTGCCAAGGCCAGCGACCTGGGCTTCTCCTGCTATGTGCATCCGGAGATCGAGTTCTTCCTCCTCGAAGCCGGCCCGTATGACGGGTCGGTGCCGGTGCCGGCCGATAACGGCGGCTACTTCGATCAGGCCGTCCACGACTCCGCCCCGAACTTCCGCCGTCACGCCATCGACGCCCTCGAGCAGATGGGTATCTCGGTGGAGTTCAGCCATCACGAGGGTGCCCCAGGTCAGCAGGAGATCGATCTGCGCTACGCCGACGCGCTGTCGATGGCCGATAACGTCATGACGTTCCGCTACCTGGTCAAGCAGGTCGCGCTCGCCGAGGGGGTGCGGGCCTCGTTCATGCCGAAGCCGTTCTCGCAGTACGCCGGCTCGGCGATGCACACCCACATGAGCCTCTTCGAGGGTGAGTCCAACGCCTTTCATAACTCGGCCGACCCTTTGCAGCTGTCCGACGTCGCCAAATCGTTCATCGCGGGTGTCCTCGCGCACGCCAGCGAGATCAGCGCCGTCACCAACCAATGGGTCAACTCCTACAAGCGGCTGATCCACGGTGGCGAGGCACCGACCGCGGCATCCTGGGGTGCGGCCAACCGCTCGGCCCTGGTCCGAGTGCCGATGTACACCCCGCGCAAGGCAGCCTCCCGCCGGATCGAGGTGCGCAGTCCCGACTCGGCCTGCAACCCCTACCTCACCTTCGCGGTGCTGCTGGCCGCCGGGCTGCGCGGTATCGAGAAAAACTACGAACTGGGCCCGCAGGCGGAGGACAACGTCTGGACGCTGACTGCGGATGAGCGCCGCGCGATGGGCTACCGGGAGCTGCCGTCGAGCCTCGGTATCGCGCTGGGGGAGATGGAGAACTCGGAAATGGTCGCCGAGGCGCTCGGTGAGCACGTCTTCGATTACTTCCTGCGCAACAAGCGCGCGGAGTGGGAGAACTACCGCAGCAACGTCACCCCGTTCGAGTTGAAGAACTACCTCTCGCTGTAGTTTTCACCGCCGGTCATCGCCGGCCCGGCGCTGCGCTAGCGTCATGGACGTGGCCAAACCCGCGACTCAGCGTTCCCGAGTACCGAGCGCGGGTCGGCTCGGGCTGGTTGACCCGGCCGCCCCCTCCCATCTGGCGCTACTGGGGTGGGATAACGACACGCACCTAGAACTATTGTGGTCGTTGTCGAGGGCGCCGGACGCCGATTCGGCGCTGCGCACCATGGTCCGGTTGTCGGAGGCGCTCGGTGCGGACTGGCCGCGCCTGGCCGGGGCCCTGGTGACGGACCGAGCGCTGCGGGGCCGGCTGTTCTCGGTGCTGGGCTCCTCGCTGGCCTTGGGCGACCACCTGGTGGCCAACCCGGGTTCCTGGCACCTACTCGCCGGTGAGGTACGGCTGCCCGATCCGGACGAACTGCGGCGCGGCTTCTCCGCGTGTATCCCCGACCGCGGTGCCCCACCAGTCGACGTCCTGCCGAAACTGCGCACCCACTACCGCGATCAGCTGATGATTCTGGCCGCACTGGACCTGGCGCCGACGGTGGAGAACGAACTGGTGCTGCAGTTCTGCACGGTGGGTGCGCACCTGTCCGATCTGGCCGACGCCGCACTCGGCGCCGCGTTGACGCTCGCCGTCGCCACCGTGTGTGACGACGATGCACCGCCGCCACGGCTGGCCGTCATCGCGATGGGCAAATGCGGGGCTCGCGAACTCAACTATGTCAGCGATGTCGACGTCATCTTCGTCGGCGAGGAGGCCGACCCGGTCACCACCAGGGTGGCGGGGGAGATGATGCGGCTGGCGTCGGAGGCTTTCTTCGAAGTCGATGCTGCCCTGCGGCCGGAAGGCAAGGCGGGAGCACTAGTCCGCACCCTCGACTCGCATATCGCCTACTACAACCGATGGGCCAAGATCTGGGAGTTCCAGGCCCTGCTCAAGGCCCGCCCGGCGGTAGGCGACGCCGAACTCGGGCAGCGCTACGTGGACGCGCTCATGCCGATGGTCTGGACCGCTTGTGAGCGGGAGGATTTCGTCACCGAGGTCCAGGTCATGCGCCGTCGGGTGGAGTCGCTGGTTCCGGCTGATATCCGTGGCCGGGAGATCAAGCTGGGTACCGGCGGGCTTCGGGACGTCGAGTTCGCCGTCCAGCTGTTACAGCTCGTGCACGGTCGTACCGACTCCGCGCTGCACGTCGCCTCGACCGTGGATGCGCTGGCGGCACTGGGATCGGGCGGCTACGTGGGCCGCGACGACGCCGCAAACATGACCGCCTCCTATGAGTTCCTGCGCCTGCTTGAGCACCGGCTGCAGCTACAGCGCCTCAAACGCACCCATTTGTTGCCGCGCCCCGACGACGACGAGGCGTTGCGTTGGCTGGCCCGAGCCGCACACACCCGCCCGGACGGCACCCACGATGCGCTCGGCGTCCTGCGCGAAGAGCTCAAACGCCAGAACGTCCGGGTGTCCAAACTGCACGCCAAGTTGTTCTACCAGCCACTGCTGGAATCGGTCGGCCCGTCGCTGGGGCTCGCGTCCGGAATGTCGATGAAGGCCGCTGAACGTCAGTTGGCCGCACTGGGTTACGAGGGGCCACAGAGCGCACTGACCCATCTGGCCGCACTGGTCAACTCCAGCGGCCGGCGTGGTCGTGTCCAGGCGGTCCTGCTGCCTCGGCTGTTGGATTGGCTATCCGACACGCCCGACCCGGACAGCGGACTGCTGGCCTATCGGCGGATCAGCGAAGCGCTCACCGAACACCGCTGGTACCTGAGTACGTTGCGCGACGAGAGCGCGGTGGCCAAACGGCTCATGCGGGTGTTGGGAACCTCGGCTTTCGTGCCGGATCTGCTGATGCACGCCCCCGAGGTGATCCAGCAGTACGCTGACGGCCCGGCAGGGCCCAAGCTGCTGGATGCAGACCCAGATGCGGTGGCTCGCGCGTTGATCGCCTCGGCCGGACGGCACCGGGATCCGGCCGGGGCGATTGCCGCCGCGCGGACGTTGCGCCGCCGGGAGCTGGCCCGGATCGCCTCGGCGGACCTGCTGGGAATGCTCGAGGTGGAGCAGGTGTGTGTGGCGCTGTCCTCGGTGTGGGTGGCGGTGTTGCGTTGTGCGCTGGAAGCGGTGATTTGCGCCGAGACGCCGGCCGGCGGCGGTGCGCCCGCGGCCGTCGCCGTGATCGGGATGGGCCGACTCGGTGGCGGCGAACTGGGCTATGGCTCCGACGCCGATGTGATGTTCGTCTGCGAGCCGGCTGCCGGCGTCGACGAAACCAGCGCGGTGAAGTGGTCGGTGCGGGTGGCCGAGAAGTTGCGCACACTGCTCGGTGCGCCCAGCGACGATCCGCCCTTGGAGGTGGATACGAACCTGCGGCCGGAGGGGCGCAGCGGGCCGCTGGTGCGCACCCTGGGCTCCTATGCGGCCTATTACGAGCAGTGGGCCCAGCCGTGGGAAGTCCAGGCCTTGTTACGGGCGCACCCGGTGGCCGGCGACGGTGACCTGGGTTCGCGGTTCCTGGCGCTAGCGGACCGGACGCGCTACCCGGAGGGCGGGATATCGCCGGCGGCCGTGCAGGAGATCCGCCGGATCAAGGCCCGCGTCGATGCTGAGCGGCTGCCGCGCGGGGCCGATCCGAAGACCCACACGAAAATGGGCCGCGGCGGTCTAGCCGATGTGGGGTGGACCGCGCAGCTGCTGCAGTTACGGCACCCTCATGAGGTGCCGGCGCTGCACACCACCTCGACGCTTGCGGCGCTGGAGGCCGCCACCGCGGCCGGGCTGATCCCGGATACCGACAGCGCGCTGCTGAAGGAGGCCTGGCTGACAGCGACCCGGGCCCGTAACGCGCTGGTGCTCGTGCGCGGCAAACCGACTGATCAGCTGCCAGGGCACGGCCGACAGCTCAATACGGTGGCGGTGGCCGCCGGCTGGCCCGGTGGTGATGGCGGTGAGTTTCTGGACAACTATCTGCGGGTGACCCGTCGGGCAAAGGCCGTGGTGACCAAGGTGTTCGGAGGCGAGGGGTGAAGTTCTACATCAGTACGGCGTTCCTGGAGAACGCCGAGATCATCGAAATCGCCAAGGTCGCAGATGATCTGGGTTTTGAAGGTATGGCAATCCCCGACCACGTCGTGAACCTGGAAACCCTGACAACGCCGTACCCGTACACCGCTGACGGTGCGCGCCGCTGGCAGCCGTTCACCGACTGGCTCGACCCGTGGGTGCTCGTCGGAGCGATGTCCCAGGCCACCACCCGGCTGAAGTTCGTCAGCACGGTCTACATCCCGGCCATGCGCGATCCGTACTCGGCGGCCAAGGCCGTCGGTACCGCGGCCTGCCTGTCCGGCGGGCGGGTCGAGTTGGGAGTCGGTGTGGGCTGGTGTGCCGAAGAATTCGAGCTGCTCGGCCAGCAGTTCGCCCGGCGTGGCAGCCGCACCGACGAGATGCTCGAGCTGATGAAGGCGCTGTGGCAACCCGGGTGGACGGAGTTCGACGGCGAGTTCTACCGGACCCCGCGGCTGGAGATGACGCCCTCGCCGCCCAGGATCCCGATATACGTCGGCGGGCTCTCCGATATCGCCCTGCGGCGGGCCGCCCGTAACGATGGCTGGATCGGTGACCTCATCGGGCTCGACCAGGCGGCCGCATCGGTCAACCGGATTCGGGAGATACGGGCCCAACGCGGTCTCACCATGGATGATTTCACCGTGATCACACCGTTGACCGACGCCTTCACCGCCGACCAATTCGAACGGGCCGGGGCGGCCGGTATCGACGCCGTGCTGACGATGCCGTGGGCGTTCTACGCCGGCCCGCAGGCATCGCTGGCCGCGAAGATCGACGGAATGCAGCGTTTCCGGCGTGATTTGATGCCGAACTCCTGAGTTCGGTCCCGTTCAGGGGTTGCACTGCGGACAGTGCCGGGGTTCCGCCGATGGCGCTTCGACGGGGTGGGTGAGCAGTGCCGGGCATGCGGTGCAGCCATGGATCTCGGCGGCGGACATGGGTGTCGGGGTGCCGCACTGCCGGCATCGCAGCCCCGGCTCAGTCCGTACCCGGCCGAAACCCGGGGTCCCGCAGTCCGGGCACTCGGCGGCGATCCGGTGCGCCAGAGCCAGGGCCAGTTCGGCCAGCACTCGCCGTCGGGATGGGTTGTGATGGGCCCGCAGGTCCGGCTCCACCACGGCGGCCCCATCGGCGGACGACGCCGCTGCCACCTCGATCGCGGTGCGCAGCGCATCCTGGTTGGTGATGCCCTTGGTGATGCCCTTGGTGATCGCGGCCATTGAGGTGGATCGATGCGGACGCACTATCACCGCCTGTCGGGCCAGCCCGGCCAGCAGCGGCGGGGCAACCTCGCCGAAGGCGGTCACCGTCTGGCCGGCGGCGGGTACCGCCGCCGTGCGGTATCCCTCGAGCACTTCGACACCCGATTCG
>Ga0180430_10003340_pt1 | contig 13913 bp, 9 predicted proteins | sample SS_ome_9_FD_132999 | JGI IMG/M metagenome (GOLD analysis project Ga0180430, IMG submission 132999) | Hypersaline lake sediment archaeal communities from the Salton Sea, California, USA - SS_1_S_2 metaG | ecosystem: Environmental > Aquatic > Non-marine Saline and Alkaline > Hypersaline > Sediment... | reverse complement strand
GCCTGCCACAGTTGAATAAAGACGGTGTAATCGGCGGCGGGCCGGCCGGTGGCTTGCCAGGTCAAAGTGAGGGTGCAGTCGCCGGTTTGCGTCCGGCAATTGTCAAAGGCGTAAGCAAGCAGGCTGATGTTATCAGCAAAATCGGCCACGGAAACATCTGCCGCCGGCGACGGCCATTCGACCGGAATCAGTTTGAGCCGACCCACCGTGGGCGACTCCACCGGCCGGCCATTGACGGTGGGCACCAGACCGGGCCGGCCCGGTTCATCAAAATCAAACAAGCCAACGTTGACCAGCAACCGGGTCGGTGCCGCCGCGCCGCCGTTGATAAGCACCGGATAAGTATCGGCGATAATCTGGCCGGGCTGCAAGGTAGAGGTTGGACGCAGGCCCAACGCGGGATAGCTGTTCATCTGCCCGGCGCTGGCATGATCGCGGCCCATCAAATGGACAAATACGCTGTAATTGGTCTCCATCGGGCTGAGGGCTTGCCAATAGGCCGTTACCGGCAGCCGCTGGCCCGGTTTGACGACCTCGGCGCCGATGTCCACGCCCAGCAGTTTCATTTCGTTATCGCCGTACACCCAATCAAGCCGGGTCAAATCCGCGGGCAGTTCTGCCGGGGTGAGAGGCGGGCGGGGAATGTAAGCCGGCGCCACCACCCCCAACGGCAGCCAGACCGCCAGCGCCAGCCAGCCGGCCAGCAGCGCGGTTAGCACCGGCAGCCGCAGCCGGGGAGCGACCAACTGCCACCAGCCCCACACCATGACAATGACGATTGCCCCCAACGCGGGCAAAAGCTGGCGGCCCTGCATCCCCCCTTCGGTGGCCACCAGCCGGGTCAGAGAAAAGGCCAGCGTAACCGGAAAAACGAGGTGTAGAATCAAAGCCGGAGGAAAATCTGTAGTGGGTTTGTTGGTTGGCCGCAGTTTTGCAGCCAGCGCCAGCAGCAGGGCGATGAGCACGCCGAACACCCCCACCCGGCTGATAATCCGGTAAAAACTGTACACCCATTCCGGGGCGGCGATGTTCAGCCAGCCAAAGGTGGCCCAGAACGACACCTCGCCGCGGGTGAGAATGTACCAAAACCGGCTCAAACTCAACGGTTGGGGATCAACCCCAAAGTAGATTTTATACAGCCCCTGCTGAAAAAAATCGCCGTAAAGCTGATAATTGCGCCAATACCACCAGCCGCCGACCAGCCCAAACAGCCCGCCGATGATGAGGCCATCTCGCCACAGCAGCCGGGCCGCGCCGGGCCGTTTGCGGGCGGCGATGGCCGTCAGCAGGATGGCTATCACGGCTACCAGGCCAAAGGCCAGGCCGGTCATCTTGGCCAGCGAAATCAACCCCAGGGTGACGCCCAGAGCCGCGGCCCGATGCCAGCTTTGGGCCGGGCCGCGCAGCACGTACCGTTGAGCCAGCCACAACCCCACCGCGCTCATGGCGATGTTGGCCGGCTCGTTGGCCACGGAGGCGGTAATAAAGGCAAACATCGGCTGGGCCGCAACCAGTATCGCCGCGGCCGCGGCGAAACACCTGGCCTCAACCTCGGGCCACCCGGAGCGGCCCAACTCAAAGGCGGTCAGATAGGTAAAAATCAGGGCAATCAGCCCGTACCCCATCGAATAGAGCCGCAAAAGATGTACTGTCAGCGAGAGGCCGCGCCAGGGAAAGGACTCGGCGGGGCTGTGCAGGTAGTTGTTTTTGTTGCCGGGGTCCAGGGCGTAGCCCAGCGAGGCGTGCGGATTGCGGCGATTATCTTCGTAATCCTGCACGCCGTCCAGGCTAAAAGGCTGCACCAGCGCCGCGCCGATGGCATAATACAGCGGCGGCTGCTGTCCGCCCCAGATGCCCCGGCCCGGCAGCATCACCGGCAGGCCATTCCCTGCGGCGATGTATTTAACGTGGCCGGTGTGGGTCCACTCGTCCGGCCCCTCAAAAATCGGCACGATGACAAAGTAGGCGCCGGCCAATCCCAAATAAACCAGCAAAGCCAGCCACAGACCGGGATGACGACGGGCAAGCATCATAATTTTGGCACGTAGCACGCGTAATTTCATCACAATTTTCCGAACGACGAATGACGAACTACGAGCGACGAAGCCGATTCGTAACTCGTCATTCAAAATTCGTCACTCGCCAACCGGTATTTGCACGCCATTGTCCTGCACGGGCAGGCTGGATTGGCCAACCGGCAGCCGCGCTCCGGTCGCGGGGTCGTACAAGCCCAGCCGCACAGCGACGGTATCCGCGGTCAGCGGCAGGCGGTGTGTCCCGGCGATGGTTTCGTCCGCGGCCCACCAGCCGGTGGGGTACACATTGTGCGTGGGCGGGGCATCGGCCTGAGCCACAATTGCGCCGGTCGCGTCCAGCAGATGAATGAACAGGGTGTAATCCCGGCCCGGCGGCGCCAGCACCTGCCAGTACAGCGTCAACTCGCCGGATTGGGCGTCGAAATCGTAGCCGGTCAAGCGGATGACCTCGCCAAAATCAACCTGGGTTGTCAGCGCGGGCCGATACGCCGGCCATGTTGATGGCACCAGCTTGACCCGGCCCACTACCGGCGTGACGGAGTTCCCGGCCGCGTCAACCGCGGGCAGACCGGCGCGGGTCTCGGATTCGAAATCAAACAGGCCGATGACGGCGCGGGCAATGATGGGCTGCTCGACCTCCGTTTCCAGCCGCAATGGGTAGTGGTCGGTAAAGGTTTGGCCGGGCGACAGGTAGCGGGTAGGGCGCAAGCCCAGGCCAGGATAAGTTTCCCTGTGGGTCAGCACTGCGCCGTCGGGGGCCAACAGCACCGCGGAAACGCTGTAATTTTTGTCCATCGAGGCCAGCACGCGCCAATCGGCGTGAATGGTGACGATGTTACCGGCGGCAGTCTGGGCCGGGCCGGACACCGCGCCGCCGACAAGTTGGAGTTTGTCGGGAAAGGTAACATCGAGCGGCGCGAGTGGCGCCATCTCCGCCGCGCCGCGCTCGGAGTCGGGGGTGAAGGCGGGGGCAAGCAGCCAGCCGAGGCTGTAAATATTCAACGTAACCAATAACGCAGCCAGCCCGCCGCTGAACCAGCCGTGCAGGCGCGGCGGCAGCAGGGCATGCCAGCCCACAGCCAGCAACAGCGAAATGGCGGCAATCGCCGGGAAGACCAGCCGGGTATGCGATACCGAGCCGACTTCCATCACCCAGCGCAGGTACAACGCCAGATTCAACGCGGCCCACCCCATCAAAATGATGATGTGTTCGAGATGAACATGCCCCAGACTCAGCGGCAGCGGCCGTTTTTGGGGAAATTGAGCCACCCGGCCCACAAGCCCGATTAGCAGCCCCAGCAAGCCTATCCGGCTAAACCAGAAAAAAAGTTGGTAAACCCATTCCGGCAGGCGAATCTGGCCCCAGCCAAAGGTGGCCCAATAGGCCCGCTCGGCCTCGGCCCGCAGGTTCCACACCTGAGCCGGGGTGATGTACCCCCGCCCGGCCAGGTTGAGATGGGTTTCGGTGGCGAACCATTCGCCGTAAAGCTGATAATTGCGCCAAAACCACCAGCCGGTCAGAGCGATGACCATCAGGCCGATAAGGACCAGCCAGCGTCCCAGCTTTGGCCCCGGCGACTGGTGAACTTCGCTCAGAAAGAATTGCCGCCAAAAGACAATAAAGACCACCAACGCCAGCGTAGACAGGCTGCTGAGTTTGGTCAGCACGGCCAGGCCAGCCACCAGCCCCAGCAGCAACGGCGGCCAAAAATCGGAACGCCGGGACGCGGGAGCAGGCGCGGTCAATTTGAAAGCCAGCAGCACCGCCAGGGTGGTCAGAGCCGCGGACAGGCTGTCGTTGCTGACGGTAGCCGATACCCGCAAAAATTGCGGGGTAAAAGCCGTCAGGGTGGTGGCGGTAACGGCGACAGGCCAATGAGCCGGAAATAGCCACCGAGCCAATAAAAAGGTAAAAATGACCGTCAGCAAACCAAAAAGCAGGCTCCAGGCACGGCCAATCTGCACCGCCAGAGCCGCCCGGTGAAAAGGAAAGGCATCAAACGGGCCGTGCAGGACCAAATTCTGATTGTCATTGAGCCTGGCCCGCACCTCGGTAAACAACCAGTGGGGGTTGCGCTGGAGTAGTTCGGGCAGATTGTCGGTGTCAAGCCAAAAGGTACCGGCTGCAACCAGAGCATAATACAGCGGCGGCTGGGTGCCCTCCTGACCCCACAACTGGTCTGGAATCGCCAAGGGGAGGCCCTCTCCATCGGCCAGATGTTTGACAAAGGGATAATGCAGGGTTTCGTCGGAGTTTTCAAAGATGGGAGTGAGCAGGCTGTAGCCCGCGCCCAAACAGACAAATACCAGCGCAATGACCCATATTAAACGAGACCCACCTGGGGCGGTCGTCTCGATTTTGTTCAAAATATATTCTCTCTTTAGCCGAACAGGCCGCCGAGACCTTTTTGAGCCAGGTCGCCCAGATCTCCGCCGCCTTCCAGCAGATTATCCAGTTGACCGGCAATCGGGGCCGGCAATTTTTCTTTGAGATAGGCTAATACTACTTCTACCGCTTGCCTGGACATTTCTTCAGAGAGACCGGTTTTTTCTGATACTACATTGACAAGTTCTTCCACAGTAAAATAACCTCCGTTGATTGGGGTAGTCACTCTCTTTGGTGTGATGCCGAAGTTCACTGCCACACTAAAAAGGCGAACAACCTTAATGGAAAAGATGCCCTATATCATAAAACATAATGCCGACATTACAAAATTTGGTGGTAAGTTTGCTCTCTTGTTGCCACGCGCTAAAATAAGGGGATGAAAATTTTCAGTTTAGCCCTCGTCTCAAATTTGCGGCTCTGGGGGATGGTGTTGATTGCCGGGCTGGCGTTGACCGGCTGCAATTTAATTCCGTCCGAAGCGCCTCCCAACTCTCCCCTGCCAACTCCCACGCTGCCGCCGTTGGCCCGGGCGGTTGATGTGCAGGATGAGGCCATCATCGTTACCATCCCTATTGACCCGCCCAGTTTTAACGCCTACCTGAATGACACCGGCTATGAAATAGTGGCCGGCGAACTGGTGTTTGGGGCACTGGCTGAAATTGGGCCGGACGGCAATTATTACCCGGAACTGGCCCAGGAATTACCGACCCTGGCAAACGGCGGTCTGAGCGAAGACGGGCTGACTGTCACCTGGAAAATCCGGCCCAATTTGCAATGGAGCGACGACGAGCCGTTTACGGCAGAAGATGTCCGGTTCACGTGGCAAGCGCTGCGCGACAGCGGCATCTGGGCGCCGGGCTTTAACCTCATCGAAGCTATCGAAGTACCGGACTCCCTGACGGCGATTGTCCGGTATCGCGAATTTTATCCCAATTATCTCATTCAGTTCGGCGGACAGGGAACGGGGGTCTTGCCGGCCCATCACTGCGGCCCTACTGATGAAATGCTGTTTTGGGATTGCAACCTGGAGCCAATCAGCACCGGCCCCTTTGTGCTGGCTCAATGGGTACCCGGTGTTCGGCTGGTGTTTGAACCGAACCCCAACTATTACGTTCCGGAACGTCCGCGGGCGTCACAGGTCGTTCTATCCATCCAGCCGGATGCGGAGCGGCGCGGGCGCGACCTGATACGGGGCAACGCTCATCTGGATATGTGGCCGGATGAACCGGTCATCACCCAGATGCAGGATAGCGGCAGCGTCATTGTCTACTTTACGGACCCGGCCCGCTACGTGTTGCGGTTGGTGCCCAATCAGAGCAATCCGGATAGTTTGACCGCGGCTGAAACACCACACCCCATTCTGTCGAATTTGCAGGTGCGGGAGGCGATTCGCTACGCGGTGGACCCCGGTCGGCTCAATAATGAAGTTTTTCAGGGCCGGGGCCGGGTGGTCAACACAGAGCTATACCAGTTTGATTGCAATCTGCCGCCTTACGAACACAATCCCGGCCTGGCCGCGGCTCTGCTGGATGAGGCCGGCTGGGTGTATGAAACACCAGACGACATTTTTCGGATTTGCCGGGGATGCGGCAGCGCGCCGGACGGCACCGAATTAAGCCTGAAAAGTTACACCTACGTGGAGTTCGGCAGCCAATTGCAGGCCGCGCACCGGCAGGTGCAGGATATGCTCACCGCAGTCGGTATCAAGCTGGAGTTGGAAACAGTCGAGGGCAGCCGCTTGTGGGGCTTGTGGGAAAATGACGGCATCGAGCTGCATGGCAATTTTGATCTGGATTTCTGGGACGATGGCTACTTTGGCGTAGACCCAACCATTTATCTGACCAACTATTACGATCCTCGCAGTATCCCCACCCGTAACAATCCGGTCGCCGGGCTAAATATTACCCGTTATCGTAACCCGGATTTACCGGCTTTGTTTGATGCCCTTCACACGCCGCTGCCCCCCAACCGTCGCCGCACCGTACTATGCGAAGTAGCTTTGACACTTCACGATGATTTACCCCAGATTCCACTACTGGCCCTGCCCGATGTGTACGCCATCCATCCCCAATTACGAAATGTAGCGCCCCATATTTATGATACCGTCACCTGGAATGCCGGTGACTGGCAGCTTGTCACTGATGAGGTGGGGCCTTAACCACAGGAGACACATATTATGAGCCAAGCCCCGGAGTGGATATACAATCAATCAGGGGTGATCCCGTACCGGTACACGCCCCAGGGGGTCGAGGTGCTGCTGATTACCTCGCGCAAACGAAAACGATGGGTTATCCCCAAAGGCATTGTGGAACGCCACCTCTCGCCGGCAGATTCTGCCGGGCAAGAGGCCTGGGAAGAAGCTGGTATTCAAGGCGAGCTGAGCGACGCGCCGGTGGGCCTGTACCGCTACCAAAAATGGGGTGGTACTTGCCGGGTCAAAGTATTTTTGCTGCAAGTGAAGACCATATTGGATGATTGGCCCGAATCGGCTATGCGAAGCCGGGAGTGGTTAAGCATAGCGGAGGCCGCCCAACGGGTCAACGAGGCAAACCTCAAACAAATGATATTATCACTACCCGAAATACTAAAGGATCATTAATATGAAAACCACAGCCGGTAATAAAATCACAAACCGGGGACCGCTGGTTCACACCTATTCTATTGTAGCCCGCGATCCAGCCACGGGTGAAATGGGCGTGGCGGTTCAATCACACTGGTTTAGTGTGGGCACCAAAGTATCGTGGGCGCAGGCCGGGGTGGGCGCCATCGCCACGCAATCGTTCATCAATGCCGATTTTGGGCCTGAGGGGTTAAAATTACTGGCGGCGGGGCTTTCTGCCGAGGAGGCAAGTGCCCAACTTTTGGCTCAAGATGATGGTGCGGAGTTCAGGCAGCTGGCTGTGGTTGACAGTCGCGGGGACGTGGCCGCGTTCACCGGGAGCAAATGTGTAGCCGAAGCAGGCCATTATGTGGGCGATAACTTCAGTGTGCAGGCCAATTTGATGTTGTCTGATACGGTGTGGCCGGTGATGGCTCAGGCCTTTGAAGCCGCAACCGGACGGCTGGCGGAACGGATGGTGGGGGCGCTAAAGGCGGCCCAGGCCGAGGGGGGGGATATTCGGGGCAAACAGTCTGCGGCGCTGCTGGTGGTACGCGGCCGGCCAACCGGCCAATCCTGGCGAGACCGGCTGATTGATTTGCGCGTGGATGATGCCTCTCAGCCGGTGACAGAATTGGAACGACTGTTGAGTGTGCATCGTGCCTATGAATATATGAACGATGGTGAACAAAAACTGGAGGCTAACCAGGTGGATGAGGCTCTGGAAGCTTACCGGAAGGCGGCAGACCTGTATCCGACCAATCCGGAAACGACCTTCTGGTACGGGGTCACTCTGGCCTCGGCGGGCCAAGTGGCACAGGCGATGCCGCTGTTTTCTGCTGTTTTTGAGAAGGATGATAACTGGCGAACGGTTGTCGAGCGGATGGTCGCCGCGGGGGTATTGCAGCTTGATAAAGAAACGTTGGCGCGTATCGCGAACGCGTAAATTTGATGGTGACGGGGAAACCCCGTCACCATCAAACATATATAAACTCCGTTAAGCGTGGCCGCGAAAAATCAGACTACTTCGCGGATATCCACAATTTCCTGGTCCGGAATGTCTTTGAGGATTTCCCGAACCTCGCTCAGCGTGACGCGTGGTATTTTCAGCACCATGTCGTAAAAACCGGGGCGCCGGGGGCTGGGAAAACTACCAATCCCCAAAATTCCCAGGTTATGTGCCGCAATGGCTGATGTCAGTTTAGAAAATTCTCCCTCTTTATGGGGCATCCGCATGGTAATGCGAACTCCATCAACCGGCAAGCCTAACATTTCCTGAAAACTCTTGAGCAGGTCTATCTCACTGAGAATCCCGACAATGACCTTGTCTTCAACAACCGGCATACAGCCTATTTTGTGATCAGTCATATGCCGGGCCGCTCGCTCAACAGTCCGATCCGGGGCAATGGTATGCACATCTTTAGCTTTGAGCATTATATCCTGCACGGTTATATTTGACAGCCGACGGGTGATTTCCCAAACATTCAGGCTACCAACTGCATCAGGTTTGAGTGTTAATCTTTGCCGGGTGATCAACCCTAACAACCGTTTACCATCGCCCGCAACCGGTAAATGCCGAATTTTATTTTCATTCATCACCCCCTGGGCTTCAGACACAAGCGTGGTGGGGGCAACCATAACCGGGTGGCGGGTCATACAATCTTTGACCAACATTTATTTTTCCTCCATTATAGTAATAACTGGTTCAAACGTGAGTAATGTTTCAATGGGCAAATGACAAAAAATTCGGTGCCCGCTATCACCTAACTCTTGCCAGGGAGGAATCTCGGTTTCGCAAATCTTGCCGCCGTCGGGCAGAAGCTCACGGCGCGGGCAACGAGTGTGGAACCGGCATCCGCTGGGGGGGTTGATCGCACTGGGTACAGAGCCTTCCAGGCGGATGTGTTTCTGTTTGGCAGAGGGGTCTGGAATAGGTACCGCCGAAAGCAGAGCTTCGGTATAGGGGTGATACGGCGGGGCGTAGATAGCTTCCGCCGGACCAATCTCCATAATTTGTCCCAAATACATCACTGCTACATTGTCTGAGAAAAAGCGCACCACGCTCAGATCGTGGGCAATGAACAGCATCGTTGTTTTGTATTCTTGCTGAACTTCCAGCAACAGGTTGAGCAAGGCAGCCTGGACCGATACGTCCAGGGCGCTGACCGGTTCGTCACACAAAACCAGGTCTGGGCGGCTGGCCAGAGCGCGGGCAATGCCGACACGCTGTTTTTCGCCGCCGCTGAGCTGGCGAGGCAGCCGGTCCATGTAATTTGCTCCCAGTCGCATCGCCTCCAAAAGCTTAATCACCTCGCCTCGAATCTGGTCCTTGGGCACAGTCTTAAAGCGACGCATCGGTCGGGCAATCTGCTGTCCGACGGTATAGGAGGGGTTCATGGTCGAATCCGGGTTTTGGAAGACCATCTGTAATTCTTGAATCAGTTTTTCATCGCGGGTGGCAATGTCATCGGTAATGTCAAAGCCCATAAACGTCGCCTGTCCATCTGTGGAATCTTCCAGGCCGATAATGGTTTTGACCAGCGTACTTTTACCACAGCCGGATTCGCCAACAATGCCCAGGGTACTACCGGTGGGCACCTTGAAACTGGCATTTTCAACGGCTTTCACATAACGTTTTTCGCCTAAACCAAACACATCTTTCAAAGAGTTGCCCTGCACTTCGTAGTATTTTTTAAGGTCGTTCAACTCAAGAATCGGTTCGGCTTCCTGTTTATCCGTAGAGATTGTGGGGGGCAGGATATCGTCGGAAGGTGTCCATTGGCTGGCATCAATTTCTTCGCTAAAGTGGCAGCGTACCTCGTGTTTATCGCCCGGCAACGAGCGCAACTTTGGTCGCTCCTCCTGACACCGGTCCTGGAAATAATCGCAGCGGGGACCATAGACACATCCCGCCGGACGGGCATTGGGGGGCGGTACCCGGCCTCGAATGGGGTAGAGCAGACTGCTGGCCTTATCGGCCCCCAATTTGGGTACACACCGAACCAGGCCCTGGGTGTACGGGTGGCGGGGATTGCTGAAAATTTCTCTAACCGTTCCCCGTTCTACCATTTCGCCGGCATACATTACGCCGACTCTGGTAGAAACCCGGGCGATGACCCCCAAATTGTGAGTGATGTACATAATCGCCGTATCAAAATCGCGTCGCAGGTCGGCAATCAAGTCAAGAACGGCTGCTTCTACGGTCACATCCAACGCGGTAGTTGGCTCATCCATAATCAGCAGGGCGGGGTTGTTAAGCAGGGCCATCCCGATGACAACCCGTTGCTGCTGCCCCCCGGAAATCTGGTGGGGGAAGCGTTTCATCACGTTGGCGGCATCAGGCATATACACTCGCTCCAACATTTCGATGGAACGTTTTTCGGCTTCTTTGTCGCTCATGCCGCGATGGACGGTCAACACCTCTTTCATCTGTTCTCCAAGCCGCATGGAGGGGTTCAGGGCCTGCATGGGGTCTTGATAGACCATGGCGATCTGGTCGCCGCGCAACCGGCGTAGTTCTTCGCCGGTTTTGCCCACCAGTTCCTGGCCCATAAAGCTGATGCTGCCTCGTTTTACATATCCGTTAGCTCCCAAAAAATTGACCACGGCCCAGGCTACGGTACTTTTACCACAGCCTGATTCGCCGACAATACCATGGGCTTCGCCCCGATTAATTTCAAAAGAAACGTTCTGAACGGCTTCGATCTCACCGCCTCGTACTTTGTAGGCTACAGCCACATTGTCCAATTTGAGAACTGGGGCTTTTTTGTCAAAATTATTGTTTGCATTTTCGTGTTCAGCCATTGGTTCTCCTCTATTTCTGATACCGGCTTAATTCTTCTCGCAGCCCATCGGCAAACAGGTTTAACCCAATTACTAACGTTGCAATCGCCATTGCCGGCCAGATTACAGCCAACGGGTTAGAGAAGATATTTCGTCGCGCTTCGTTCACCATGTTGCCCCAGTCCGGATCGGGTGGGGGCAGGCCAATGCCCAAAAAGCCGAGTGTACCGATGGCGAAAATTGCGTAGCCTACCCGCAGCATCGAATCTACCAGCAAGGGGCCGCGGGCATTGGGTAGAATTTCCACAAACATGATATACCAAACCCCTTCTCCCCGGGTTTCGGCGGCGCGGATGTAATCGCGTGTTTTGATGTCGAGGGCCAGACTACGGGCCAACCGGGCCACACCAGGGGCGCCGGTTACCGTGATGGCCAAAATCACCACCAAGTCTCCCTGGCCGAGGGCGGCAATTACTACCAGGTAAAGTACAATTCTGGGGAACGCAATCAAGGCGTCCAGAATCTGCATGGTGACCTGGTCCCACCAACCCCCTCTATATCCGGCATTCAGTCCTAAAACAGAGCCGACCAGTAATGAGCCAAACACACCCCAAATGGCGACACCGCCGGGGATAGAGATATTGCTGTCTCCGGGCAGACGGGTTTTCAGCAGAATAACCTGGGTACCTTGCATCAGCCGAGATAACAGATCGCGTCCCAGGTGATCGGTGCCTAACCAGTTTTCAGCATTGGGTCCCAGGTTCTGGGTAAAATCTGAGGCGTTGGGGGGAGCCGGAGTCCAGAACAGCGAAACAAACGCTATTATCAACCAAAAAAGAACCAGAGCCATTCCCACGGTTGCCACCCGGGATTCAAAAACAATGGATATACTTTTCCACATAGCTTGCAACCGGGAGGGGCGGGGTTCTGCCCCGGCGGTTGGTTGCGCTACAGTCATACATAACCTCCTTAAAGTAATGATTTTGAATTTTTGATTTCAGGCTCCTGTAAACAGGGCTGAAATCGCCAATCCAAAAATCGTATCAGGCATAACGAATACGGGGGTTGAGAAAGGTGTAGGCCAAATCGCCAATGATCCGGGTCGCGACCGCGATGGTCACGGTGAGCATCGCCGCTGCTTCGATAGCGGCAAAATCACCAAAGATAGCTGCGTCATAAATATATTTTCCCAGGCCCGGATAGCCAAAAATGGCCTCGACAACCACCACACCGCCAATTAACCAGTTGACGTGCAACATGATAATGGTAATGGGGGCCATCAATGCATTGCGAATAGCATGGCGCATAACCACCCGGCGGTAGGGCATCCCTTTGATAATGGCGGTCCGGATGTAGGCCGAGTCCATAACTTCGACCATACTGGCTCGCGTCATGCGGACAACATAGCCCAGTTCAACCGCGGTCAGGGTAAGTACCGGTAAGGCCAAAAGGGTGGGGTCTTCGAAAATGGCGTTGGGGCTGGTGAAAATGGCAACTGCCGGAAGAGCTTTGAGCCAGATTCCAAATATCAGAATCAAGAAGACCCCCGTCACAAATTCCGGGGTGGCGGTTGCCCCCAGGCTGGTAATGGAAATAAACCGATCTATTGGTTTTCCTTCGGTAATGCCGGCGATAATGCCGAACAGCAGGGCCAGAGGCATGACAATCAGAAAAGCCACGCCGGCCAGCACAACTGTGTTACGCACCCGCGGGAACATAATTGAAGAAACCGGACGGCCATATTGCAGAGATTTACCAAAATCTCCTCGCAACATTCCTTTACGTAAGGGGATGTATTGCTTGGGGCCGTCACCTTCTTTACGCAAGCCGGCCTTGGTCAGAACCCATACCTCGGCGCCTTCACCCCGTACCCATTTCACGGCATTATTTTTGGTATCCAACCCCCAAAAATATTCCTGTCCGTTTTCATCGGTTTGCCAGGCGCCGCTAACCAGGTGGGAGGTTGTGGAGCCATCCGGCTGCCGTTTCAGAGCCTGTAATCTACCCTCGTCTAATCTCCAGCGAGTTAATTCGCCATCAACATCAGCCCACCACTCAGCTTCTTCTGATTCCGGATTGATGGCCGTCACCAAAGGGTGTCCCACATAATCTTCGGCTCGCCAATCGTTACCAATCAGCCAGTCTGTATATCGTAACCAGATGGGGGCATCCAACCCTAATTGGGCCCGGTAAGAAGCTCGCTGTTCCGGGGTAGCAAAAACTCCCAAAATTTTGACTGTAATATCGCCACTGCCGACTTCGATCAACAGAAAGAGGGCAATCGAAACCAGCAACATCGTGACGACTGTCGATATAACACTACGCATAATAAATCGAATCATAAATTGACTCCTCTTGAAGATAGTTCCGTGGAGCGGGGTACTTCGCGAGAGAGGGTAGGCGGGTCCCTCGCGAAGTATCCCACTATGTTGGGCAAATCGCCCCTGTTTTTGTGCTGCCAAAGAGGAAGTATCACACGGTTTGTGGCAGCATTTGCAAAGGATAATCAGTATTCAGTCTGCTATCAATCCAGCCGAGATGATACCGGACAGACCGAAATTTCGTTTAGAACTGTCTACTGATAATTACACATGGATTAGAGTGCATATTTGGATGGGGAAATTGTCAAGGGTGTTGCTTATATTAAAAGTGTCGGTTTGCCGAATAACCGACAAACCGACACTTATTATTCAGAAGAGTTATTCATTCTTCCAAACATCGTACATTAAATCATAAGCCGTGGGGTGGGCTTTGACGTTTTCGAACTTGGAACTGGTGATATTCCATACTTTTTTCCAGAATGGAATACCAATTGGGCCGCGTTCCTGGAAGATATCTTCGATCTTGCACATAATGCTGCGCCGCTCTTCAACATCCAGCGTTCTTTCAGCTTCGCGCAGGAGTTCGGTAAATTCTTCATCGGCCCAGCGGGTTTCGTTCCAGGCACCAATGGCATCTTCAATGTATGCCAACGGTAATACCATGGTGTCCAGCGGGCGGTGGGTCCAGGAGGTGATTCCCAGATCCACTTCAGTCCAGCGGTCCCAGTAGCCACTGGGTTCCGTGATATCCAGTTCGATGTCGAACCCGGCAGGGGCGGCCATCTCTT
>Ga0180430_10003336_pt1 | contig 13923 bp, 6 predicted proteins | sample SS_ome_9_FD_132999 | JGI IMG/M metagenome (GOLD analysis project Ga0180430, IMG submission 132999) | Hypersaline lake sediment archaeal communities from the Salton Sea, California, USA - SS_1_S_2 metaG | ecosystem: Environmental > Aquatic > Non-marine Saline and Alkaline > Hypersaline > Sediment... | reverse complement strand
TTCGAGCACTAACACGCAGTCATACCAGCTTACGTTTTCTACCGGATGGAGCAGTGCACCGGGACGGCCCGCGTGAATCCACTCCGGACCGATCTTGTGAGGAGCGTAGGTGCTGGGGTTCCGGCCCGTGAACCTGATCCACTGCCCCTGCGTCATCTCGTACTTGGACAAAAAGAACGCGTTTAGCGTCACCGAGTGCACCGGGCTTTCATCCGGCTCCGCCTCGGGGTCTACGTTGGGTGAACCGAGAGGGCTCTCGACCGATGGACGCACCGCACCCATATCGAAAGTGCCGGGTGGTATCAACACGAACACCAGGCCCACGTCGTCCGTTAGGAAGAGCGTGCCATCCGGGCCGCGCCTTGCCACCTCGCCGGTCTGCAGGTGCGAAAACTCCCAAAGGCCCGACTGGGGATCGATACCGATGGGGACAAGACCGATTTGCTCCTTTATGACAAGACCTTCATACTGAGGGCACTCAACTTCGCTGGAAATGGAGGTGATGGCTTTCTGCCAAGCGTCGCGGTGATCGGTGATGCTCCTTTTCTCGATCGTTGTGGCGAAGGCCAGCCGTTTCTTTACATCCGTCAATAGGCCATTGTCTTCAGCAACCAATTCTTCAATTCCCGAAACGAGCCGGGCTAGCGTCTCCTGCCACCAGGCTGACTCCTGGTCTACAGTTTTCTTCTTCAAATCCCTGAGTGTTTGGCGATGCTCCCCAAGACGGCCGACGAGGATCTGAACCTCTTTGATCCAGTCTTCGAATTCGTTGATTTTCTCCGGGTAAGCTGGCCAGAGTGTTTCGGCTCTTTCTTCAAGATCCGACAGGAGCTTGACGTCCGAGAGGCGAAGAATCCGTTTGAAACGCTCCTCCGCAATCTCTTGCTGGCGCTCTGCTTCGCCCAAAGCCTCGACAGATTTCTGCTTTTCTCTGTTGGCTATCCGTGTCTGCTCGGTTGCTTCTCTTTCCGCCTTTACCGCCCGGCGACGCTCTTTTTCAGAGGCGGCCCACCCTTGCTCTGAGCGGATCCACAATGCCACGATCACCAACATCGCCACTGCCGCTACCGTTCCCGCTATGCTAATCACAGGATGGCGGCTCAACCATTTGGTGCTCTTCGCAATTATCCCTGGAGGTTTCGCCAGGATAGGCTCATTAACCAGATAACGCCGTAGATCCGCTGCAAACGCTTCCATCGTCTGATAACGATGTTCTGGTTTTTTCTCAATCGCCTTCAGACATATGATGGCGAGATCACGGGGTATCCTCGAACGCAATTTCCTCGGATCAGGTGGATCTTCGGAACAGACTCTCTCCAGGATCTGCTGGCTCGTGTCGCCATCAAAGGCGCGCGTGAAGGTCAACGCCTCGTAGAGAGTCACTCCGAGCGAAAAGATATCGGTGCGATGGTCGATTTCGGTGCGCCGCGAGGCGGCCTGCTCGGGCGACATGTAGTTCGGGGTGCCCGACAGGTCGCCCGTGCGCGACAGAGCCATAGCGTTTTCGATCCGCGCCAGGCCAAAGTCCGACACTTTCGGGACGCCCTTTTGAGTGAGCAGTATGTTGGACGGTTTGACGTCGCGATGAATCACGCCCTTCGAATGGGCGTGATCGAGTGCGTCGGCGATCGTTACAAAAAGGGCTGCCGATTTTCGATAGTATTCCGGGGGAATCTCGACGGTGCGCCGTGTCTCCTCGAGCGCGTCGGCCAGGCTGCGGCCGCCCTCGACCAGCTCCTGCGCGATATAGTGGACGCCCTCCGTCTCTCCCACGGCGTAGACGGCAACGATGCCGGGGTGGCTCTGCCTCCCTCCGGCCTCGGCCTCGCGTCTGAATTTTTTGATCGCGTCGACGGAATAGCTCAGGAAGTTGGGCAGAATCTTGAGCGCCACCAGGCGATTGAGTGAGATCTGCTCGGCCTCGAAGACCGTTCCCATCCCGCCCCGGCCGATTTCGCGGATGATCCGAAAATCCCCGATAATTCTCTTCCGTCCATCGCGAGCGGCTCCATCCGTCTTTGTCGAATCAGGCCGGCTGCCGGAGTGAGCGTCGCAAAGTCCTTCCACTGCGAAAAGAAAGGAATCGATGGCCTCACGAAGGGCAGGGCCACATTCGGAATGAAGGCGGCAAAAAGCTTCCCGATCGGGATGTTGCCCCGAAAACCACGCCTCGTGAAATTCGGCCAGTGCAGCATCGACCGGCGTTGACGGGGTTTGTTCAGAGTCTTCACGGGTCATGGCGACCTCTTGGATTTATCGATCACCAGGAAATTTCACCGCACTTGCCGCTGCGCAGATCGTCGACCTTTTTCGCGAGATGCACCACCGCCCGGTAATGCCTCTTCTGAGCGGTGCCCTCAGCGATACCGAGACGCACCCCGATCTCGGCGAAGGAAAGATCGTCCCATTGCCTCATAATCAGCATCTCGCGATCCTTGAGATCGACCAGTTCCATGGCGAGACGGACCCACGCCTCTCTTTCGTGGCGTTCCACCGACTGGCTTGGGGTTTTCACCCGCCCGCGGGGAGGATCGAGATTGAGAATGGAGTCGGGCGGCAGGGGCCGTTCGCGCGCAACCTCTCTGCGGCGCGCCGTGTACCGGTCGTGCTGATCGCGAAGCGAGTTCTCGACGATCTTGCAGAGGAGAGCGCGGAATTTCCCATCGCTCGACGTGACGATCTGGGGGCCGTATTTGAGAAACTGAATCACCGCATCCTGAACGTAATCACAGGTTTCGCCCTTGGCTCGAAGGAGAGGTCCGAGCCGGTTGCGGACCCGTTTTCGAATCCAGGGAAGATGGCGTTCGAGCAGAGCGTCGAGGCTTTTATCGTCGCCCTCGTGCCATTTCTTGATGAGATGGAGTGTCTCGGAGGTTCCCTTACTCATGCTTGAAATTATATCACGACGGGGGCGACAGTCAATTCGGCGATACGTCCCTTCACTGGTGGTTCCCACACTTTTCCGGGCGAAGTTTCCACTGGAAGCGTGGTATGATTTCATGACTTGCCACCGGGCGAATTCTTTTCAAAGGGAACGGGCGTCATGAGCTTTTCGAAAAATCAGTTCACCCTTCTGTCGGTACTTTTTTTGGTCCCCCTGGCCGGCTGTTCTCTTTTTACGGCCTACGGCAAGCTCGAGGCCGAGGCGCGCGAGCACTATGGGGCGCGCAATTACGACGAGGCGGTCTTTGTCTGCGCCGAGGCGCTCCGGCTCAATCCCGATTACGCGAGCGCCCAGGGGCTCATAGAGGACGCGGCGCGCGCAGCGCGGAGCGCCCACGAAAAGAGGTGTCGCGAACTCGAGGAGTCGGCCGATCCCTTCAAGTGGGACGCGATCGTGAAAGAGTACGAACTGCTCGAGGCGGTCAACCAGTGCCTCCGGGAGCTACCCGCGCTCAGGGATGGCGAGACGGGCGAGACGATCACCATCGAGATCGGGGATTGCTCCTTGCTGTTGAAAGAGGCAAAGACCAACGCCGCCGCCGCCCATTACGCCGAGGCGATGCGCCTCGCCGATTCTTCGAACGACATCGATGTCCAGAAGCGGGCGGCCAAAGAGTTCAAGGCGGCGAGCGAATTCGTGAGCAACTACAAGGACGCCGCCGAGAGATACGAGGCGGCGCGGCAAAAGGCGATCAAGCGGGTGGCCATCATTCCCTTCGAGGACCGATCGGGCCGGGCGGGCGCGTACGGCGCGGTGGCCGAGAGGATCGTGGAAAAGGTGATCCATATCATTGCCAACGACCGGGAGGCGTCAGCCTATCTGGAGATCGTGAGCCTCGACAAACTCGAAGAGATCACCAGCCTCGCCAAGGAAACGCAGAACGATCTCTTCGACAGCAACACCGTTGTCGAGCTGGGCAAGATCCGGGGAATTCACGAGATCCTCACGGGCCGCATCACGCAGATCATCTACTCCTCCCCCCAGGCGAGCAGCCAGACGGTGACCGCCACGGGCCAGACCTGGCGCGACGTGGCGTACACCGACAAGAAAGGGCGGAGCAAGGTTCGAAAAACCCAGGTCCCCCTGTCGGCCGAGGTCGAGGTTCACGAGAAAACAACGTCGGCCACGGTCACCGGTTCGTGCCGCTTCATCGACGTGGAGACGGCCACGCTCAAAAAGACGGAATCCTTCGAGGGCGTCGCCGCCCACACGGCGCGCTGGGCGGTCCACCTCAGCGGCGATGCCGAAGCGCTCACCGCCTATCGCGCCCTGATCGGCCGATCGCAGGCGGTCCCCGGCGAAGAGGAGATGATCAATCTGGCGATCAACGATCTCACCGAAAAACTCGCCGAGGCGCTCATCGACTACGTGCGCTGAACGACAACGGACACACTTTCTCCCTGTATTTTCGGCAATATATTCCGTACAATTTGCGCTCTCAGTGGTGGGAACTTCGATAAAACTTCGTTTTCGGGGTGCTGCTCGATCCTTCGGCAGCCGCCGCAACCCGTGGTGGGGAAGAAGACGGACGACAGGTTCGAAATGTTCCCGGAGGTGAATCGCGCACGATGGGCAGGAGACAACTTGTGCGAAAGAGCAACCCGGACCAGCCGACGAAGAAACAAGCCGATCAGTGCGCGTCGCACGCGAAGTGCGCGCCGCACGGGACGTGCGCGTCGCACGGGACGTGCGCGCCCCACGAATCGGAGCTCGCCGGACACCTCGCCGCCAATCCGGTGGTGATTTACACCTGCGGGCCGGGGCCCGCCTTTCCCGTCGTCTTTATCAGCGGCAACATCGAGAGCCATTTCGGCTACAAGCCCGAAGATTTTTATGAAGATCCCCATTTTCTCGAGAACCTGATCCACGCCGACGACCGCTCGGTTATTTCCCGCACTTACGCCGCCGTCGGCGCCGGGGAGGTGTTTCACTGTGAGTACCGGATCCTTCACAAGTCGGGCCGGTACGTCTGGGTCCTCGATCATATCGGCCCCCGTTACGATGGGGCGGGCACCCTGGCCGGACTTTCGGGGAGCTGGACCGACATCACGGAGCGCGTCGAGCGCGAGATGGCGCTCGCCCGCAAGGAAGAGCTGACCCGTGTAATCCTCGACAACGTCCCCTGCGGCATCTTCCGCTCCCGGCCGGAAGGGAAAATCGTGTCGGCCAATCCCGCCATGGTCCGCATGTTCGGATACGGCAGCGAGGAGGAGCTCCTAACCGTTCCCGCCACGTCGCTCTACTGGAATCCCGAGCAGAGAGCCGAGATCCTGAACAGATGCGCGCGCGACGGTTCGTATGCCAGTGTCGAAATGAGAATGAAACGCAAGGACGGCACCCTTTTCTGGGTTCTGCTGAGCGCTTTTGCCGTGACCGACGAAAGCGGTGCGGTTCAATATTTTGACGGCACCATTTCCGACGTCTCCGAGCTCCGCCACGCCAAGGCCGAGCTCGAAGAGAGCGAAGCACGGCTCCACCTCGCCCTCGAGGTCGCCAATCTCGGTTTCTGGGAGCAGGACTTCGAAACGGGCAAAGTGGTCCGGTCGAGGCGCTGGGCCGAGATGCTCGGTTTCAGCCCCGAGGAGATCGCCGCCCGCCTCGACGTGTGGCACGACCTGATCCACCCCGACGATCTCCCGCTGGCCAAGAGGGTCGCCGCCCGCCACGAGGCAAACGAGGTGCCCGTCTTTGATGTCGAACACCGCATGCGGACTAAAACCGATGGCTGGAAGTGGATTCACAACTGGGGTCGGATCGTCGAGCGCGGAGCCGACGGGCGGCCGATCCGCGCGATCGGCATGCACCTCGACGTGTCCGCCCGCCGCGAGGCCGAGGATGCGCTCAGGGAACGGGAGGAGCTGATCCGCGCCATCTTCGAGAGCACGCCGGACAAGATCTTCATCAAGGACAAGGATCTCCGTTTTATGAGCGTCAATCCTTCCATGGCAAATTTTGTCAACCTTCCTGTGAGCGAGATCATCGGCAAGAAGGCGTCCGATCTGTTCGGCGACGATCGCGCGAAAGAACTGGAAGCGATGAATCTGCAGGTTCTCGCCGGCGAGACCGTGGTGAGAGAGATGTCGGGGCGCGATCTCGAACCGGAACGGGTCCATCACATGGTGCAGTCGCCGCTCCGCGACGAAAAAGGCGAGATCGTGGGGCTCTGCGGCATCGCGCGCGACATCACCGAGGTCAAGGCGTTGCAGAATTTTGCCGCCCGCGCCCAGCGCCTCGAGACGGCGGGCCGCATCGCGGGGCAGGTGGCCCACGACTTCAACAACCTCCTCGGGCCGCTGGCGGCCTATCCCGATTTTATCCGCGAAGAGCTCCCCGCCGACCACGCCGCTCTGAAGTACGTCGATTTCATCGAAATGGCCGCAAACCAGATGGCCGAGATCAACCGGCAACTCCTCGCCCTCGGCCGGCGCGGCCACTACAACCTGGAAAGCCTCGATCTCAACGAAGTCGTTCACGACGCGGTGGGTCAGATCTCGCCGGTGCCCGGCGACCTCGACCTCGATCTCGATCTGGCCGACGACCTGTTCAATGTCAAGGGTGGACGGTCACAACTCTACCGCGCGATTTCCAATCTCCTGTCCAACGCGCGCGACGCCATGGCCGATGCGGGGCGGCTGACGATCCGCACCGAGAACATTTACGCCGATAAAACTTGCGGATTCATCGAACGCATTCCCAGGGGGGAGTATGTCAAGATGACCGTGACCGACACGGGCACGGGGATCACCCCCGACGTGTTGGCCAAGATGTTCGATCCCTTCTTCACGACCAAGAAGACCGACAGCCGGCGGGGATCGGGCCTCGGTCTGAGCGTGGTGCATGCCGTGGTCGAAGATCATCACGGCTTCATCGATTGTGAGACCGCGCCGGGCGCGGGGACGTCGATCTTTCTTTTTCTGCCTGCCACCCGCGAAGAGATTGCCGGCGAGACGGCCGAAATCAGGGGCGGAGCCGAATCGATCCTGGTGGTCGACGACGATCACCTGCAGAGCGAGGTCACGGCCAGTCTTCTCGGGCGGCTCGGCTACAGCGTATGCCGCGCGTCGAGCGGCCAGGAGGCTGTCAGCCTAATCAAGGAAGAGCCCCGCGATTTGCTTGTTCTCGACATGGTCATGCCCGGCGGGATCGACGGCGCCGAGACATTTCGACGGATCCGCGAGATCCATCCCGACCAGAGAGCGATCATCGTGTCGGGTTATGCCGAAAGCGAGCGCGTGGCCGAGGCGCTCGCCCTCGGAGCCGGCCGTTTCCTGCGCAAACCGCTTACTCTGCGAGCACTCGCCACGGTCGTACGGAGCGAGCTCGATGAATTGATCCCGAGGTGAGACCGGCGCAATGCGTCGCAATCCAATCATCTGCCTGGTGCTGGCTGTCGCGGTCTGCTCCGTCTACGTGCAGACCCTCGGCTTCGATTTTGTCAACTACGACGATCCCATGTACGTCTCCGAGAACGAGCATGTTCGCGAGGGATTGACGGCAGAAAACATCGGCTGGGTGCTGACGAGAGAACATGGTGCAAACTGGCACCCGTTGACGGGGATCTCGCACATGGTCGACTGCGAGCTCTTCGGACTCGAGCCGGCCGGACATCACGCCGTCAATGTCTTGTTTCACACGATCAACACCCTGCTCCTCTTCGGGATCCTCGCGGCGATGACGGGCGCGGCCTGGAAGAGCGCCTTCGTGGCCGCTCTGTTCGGGCTGCACCCGCTGCACGTTGAATCGGTGGCGTGGATCTCGGAAAGAAAAGATCTGCTCAGCGCCTTCTTCTGGCTTCTGGCCATGTGGGCTTATGCCGCTTACGTGCGTCGCGGGGGGGCGGGCCGGTACCTGTTGACCCTGTTATTTCTGGTCCTCGGCCTCATGGCCAAGCCGATGGTGGTAACCCTGCCTTTTGTGCTGCTCCTGCTCGATTACTGGCCCCTCGGACGGATCGGTACGGGTGGAAACGCCCCGGGGGCGGAGCCGCGCGGGCGATCGATCGTCTTTCTCATCATCGAAAAGATCCCCTTTTTCATACTTTCGGCGATGGCGAGCGCGGTGACCGTTATTTTCCAGCGCGGCGCCGAGTCGGTGATGAGCCTCGATGCAATTCCCCTGCTCTCGCGGATCGCCAATGCCCTGATCTCCTATGTCTCCTACCTGGCCAAGACTCTCTGGCCGAGCGGTCTGGCAGCCCGCTATCCGCACCCGAATTTGCCCGGCGGCACCCCGTGGGAATGGTGGCAGGTTGCGGGCGCGGGGCTGCTCCTTGCCGCCGCCACGGTGCTCATCGTCGGCTCGTACAAAAGAGGGCCTCTTCTGGTTGGTTGGCTCTGGTTCGTGGGAACCCTCGTGCCGGTCATCGGCCTCGTGCAGGTGGGCGGGCAGGCGAGGGCCGACCGCTACACCTACATACCGCTCATCGGGGTGTTCATCATTGCGGCGTGGGGTGTGCCGCCACTCCTGGAGAAATGGCGGAGGGGAAAAAAACTGCTTCACGCCGCCGCGCTGCTCGCCGTGGTTGCCCCGGCGGTCTGTTCCTGGTTTCAAACGCAGCACTGGGCCAACAGCATCGCCCTCGGCACCCGTTCCGTTGCGGTGACGGAGGGGAACTATATGATGCAGAACAATCTCGGAAACGCTCTCGCCGACGCGGGGCGGACGGACGAGGCGATCGAGCTCTACAGACGCGCCCTGCAGATCCATCCCAAGTTCCCCGACACGTACAACAACCTCGGAACCGTTCTGACCGAAAAGGGGCTCTACGCGGAGGCGGCGGATTCCTTCTACGAGGCGCTGCGGCTGCAGCCCGACCATGGCGAGGTGCATTTCAATCTCGGATACACCCTGTTCAAGCAGAGGAGGTTTCCCGAGTCGATGCGCCACTACGACGAGGCGCTCCGTCTCGATGGCCGCCGCGCCAAGTGGCACAACGCCGCGGGGATCACACTGGCCGAGCAGGGACGTTTTTCCGAGGCGATGCAGAGGTTTTCGCAGGCGCTGCGCGTCGATCCTGATTTTGCGGCGGCTCATTTCAACATCGGGAAAGCGTTGATGCAGCAGGGAAGGCTCCCCGATGCGATCAGAGCGTTCAACAGGGCGATCAGCCTCGACGGGGAGTATGCCGAGGCGCACAGCAATCTGGGAGTGGCGCTCGCCATGAGACAGGATTCGGCCGGTGCGATCGACTGTTTCGAAGAGGCGCTGCGTGTCGATCCCGGTTACGCCGAAGCCCACAGCAACCTGGGCCTCACCCTGTGGGAGCAGGGACAAGAGGATCTGGCGATCGCCCATTTCGAGCAGGCGATCAGCCTCGATCCCGAGCTTCTCAACGCGCGCATGGGATTGGCGCTCGCCTTCGAGAAGCAGGGAAAGGTGGAGCAGGCGCTCGAGCAGTACGCGGCAGTCTTGAAAATCGTTCCCGATCATGGAGCGGCGCGCGCGAAGGTCAGGCGCCTTCGATCGGCCCATGGTCGGTAGGTGGCACCGTGCGGATGCACGCGCGGCGCCCAACGCCTCACCCTGATCGCTTTCACTTCCCGGGAATACATCCTTGATTCGTTGTCGATCAGGTCTTTTGCGCGTAAGATAAGGCCCCTGTCGCGGCACGCTGCCGGAGCGGCCGATCGGGCGATCTTGGAGAAACGAGGAGAGGATGAACAACGGACAGCCCCACAACGACGCGCAACGTGATGACGAGCGCCTCGCCCCGCTGAGCGCGATCGACACCTTGGGACGCATCCTGTTCGAGGAGACGCCCTGTGCGTGCGCGCTGCTCGACGCCGAGGGGATCATCATTGCCGCCAACAAACGGTGCGCCGAGAACTTCGAGTCTCCCCTCGGGCGCCCCTGTCACGAGGTTTTTCTCGGACGATCCGAATCGTGCACGGCCTGTCCCGCCGCGGAGACACTCCGGGACGGCGGCGCCCATACCGGCGCCGCTGGAACGGAGTGCGCCGCCTGCCGCACCCTGCCCGCCGCGGACAGCGCCGGAAACTCTTTGGGCGTGATCCACTTTTTCCAGCCCGAGGCCGACGCCGAGCGGCTGCGAAAAGAGCTCATCGCCTACGACTGCCAGTTCGGCGCCGCCGCCCACGGGCTCAAGGGCTGCCTCACCGGCATGGGGGGCGGCGTCTACATGTGCGACACGGGCAGGCGGATGAACAAGCCCGAGCGCCTCGACAAGGGATTCGGCATCATCCGCCGCAACTTCCGCCGCATGCAGAGCATCGCCCACAACGTGCTCTACTATCTGCGCGACCGCCAGTTCAATCCCGAACCGCTCGACGCGATGGAGGTCTTGAAAAAGGTCGCCGAGGACCACGCCGACGAGGCGGAGTTCATGAACACGCGCATCGCGGTGAGCGGCGATCTGCCCGCCGAGGGGCCCATGACCGTCGACCGCAAGGCGCTCGAGGCGGCGCTGATCAATCTCATCTGCACATCGCTCGACAACTGCCGCGGCGATTCGCGCGATGTCGACCACGAGGTGCTCGTCTCGGCGCGTGTCGAGAGGGGGCAGGTGGTTTTCGAGATGGCCGACAATGGACCTGGCATGACGGCCGACGAACTCACCGAGACGATCGCTCTCTTTGTCGATCCCCGAGGGCTCACTCCTCCCACGGTGGGAATCTACGTCGTCCACAAGCTTGCCGGCCTGCTCGGCGGCAGCCTCGAAATCGAGTCGGAAAAAGAACGCGGCACGACATACCGATTCGGCATTCCGCGATAATTTTCGAGCTGGTGCGAAACGGGGAAAATTTTTTGGTTTAAGATACGACGCTTCTTGACCCAAAGCTTGATCCTTGGCGATCTTGGCGAGAGACCAAGTCCAATCGCCTCCCAACACTTTACACACCGTTTACAGGCCATCCTCTTTCGGGGGAGTACAAATGGGTAGTCAGCGAAACCATTGACCTCTTGCCCGAAAGGAGAGAAACCATGATGAACGAGACAAGATCGGCGGCGCTTCTGTTTGTGGTCCCTTTTTTTGTCTGCGCCACCGCACTCGACTCGGCGCTCTGTGCGGAAGCGTTTGGGCCGATGCCGGTCGAGGAAATCACCGTTTTCAAGGACGGGCACACCTTCGTGCTTCGTGAGGCGGACATGGCCGTGGACGGAAGCGGACGGGTCGTACTCGACGATCTTCCCCGGCCGGTGATCGGCACGTTCTGGCCTTACTCGGCCGAACCGGGACGTCGACTCGTTTCGGTGAAGAGCGGCCGGGAGGTGGTGGCCGTCGACCGGACCGCGCTCGATCTTTTTCAGCTCCTCGCCGCCAATATGGGAGCGGAGCTTCTCGTCGAGGAGAACGGCGGTGAGCCGTACAACGCCGTGATCGAGGGGATTCCCGAGCGCACGTCGTCTGAGCTCGAAGCCGCCGCGCCGCCGGGCGCGGTGGAGTCGCTGCCTCAAAAGGGAAGGATCATACTGTTGAGAACCTACGAGGGCGTCAGGGTCGTTCCCGTCGATTCGATCAAAAAGGTGACCTTCAAGGAGCCGCCAAGGCCGACGGTGACGGAGCACGAGTTTCGGAACCTCATGACCTTGCGCCTCGGAGGCGCCCCCCAGGACGGAGGGGTGTACGGCGAAGCGGCCACGGCGCGCGTCGGCATGGTCTACCTGCAAAAGGGCATCCGGTGGATACCGAGCTACAAGATCGTTATGGACGGAGAGGGCCGTGCCAGGGTGTTTCTCCAGGCGACGCTGCTCAACGAGATGATCGACCTCGACGATGTGACCGCCAACCTTGTCATCGGAGTGCCGAGTTTCGCCTTCAAGGATACGCTCGATCCGATCGCGCTGCAGGAGGCGGCCGCCCAGCTTTCCCAGTATTTCGAGGAGCAGAACCGGACCGCCTATGCCTTCTCCAACGCGATCATGACCCAGACGGCGCGCATGAGCGAATACAGGGGTTCGGGGCAGAACTCGAACGATGGGGGAGGCGCCGAGGAGGAGGTGACCGGGATGGGCAAGGACGAGGACCTCTTCGTCTTTACCGTGAAGCACATCACCCTGAAAAAAGGCGAGCGTCTCGTCGTCCCTCTTGTCGATTTCGAACTCGATTACGAGGACGTGTACACCCTCGATCTGTCGGTCAGGCCGCCGTCCGATGTGGGGCGCAATTTTTCGAGCCAGCAGCAGCGCGAGCTCGCCGAGCTCTTCAACGCGCCCAAGGTGATGCACGAAATCCGCCTCGTCAACGGTTCCGACTGGCCGATCACCACGGCGCCGGCGCTGCTCTTTCACGACGAGCAACTCCTCGGCCAGGGCATGACGACATACACCGCCGTCGGTGCGAGCCTCGACGTGACGATCACCGCCGCCGTCGACATCGCCGTGCGCGTCAACGCCCGCGAGGCGGAGCGCCATCCCAACGCTCTCGAGTGGAGAAGCAGCCGCTACAGCCGGATCGACATGGAAGGGACGATCTTTTTATGCAACCGCCTCGCCAAGCCGGTCGAGATCGAGGTGGTGCGCCGCGTGGCGGGCAGCATCGATTCGGCCGATAACGGAGGCACGGTGACGCAGAACGATCTCTACGACTTTGCCGAGTCCTTCCCCGGCGGCGATTACCCCTACTGGTGGCACTGGTATAGCTGGCCCTGGTGGTGGTATCGGCTCAACGGGTACGGCAAGGCCGAGTGGACGGTGACTCTCGAGCCGGGTGCGAGCGTCGACTTGACCACCAAGTGGCACTACTTCTGGCGTTGAGCAAATCCCGATCAGGGATAGACGTAGGCCCCCTGAATTCCGAGAGGAGCACCGATCATCCAGTAGACGATCAAAAAGGCCGTCCAGAGCGCGATGAACACGATCGCGTAGGGCAGCATGAGGGAGACGAGCGTTCCGATGCCCGTCTTCTTCACGTACCTCTGGCAAAAGACCACGACGAGCGGGAAGTAGGGCATGAGGGGCGTGATGATATTCGACGACGAGTCGCCGATGCGGTAGGCGGCCTGGGTGAGCGCCGGCGCAATCCCCACGCCCATGAGCATGGGCACGAAGATCGGCGCGAGCAACGCCCACTTGGCCGAGGCCGAACCGACGAAAATATTCACTATCGCCGTGAGGAGAATGATCCCGATGATCGTCACCTGCCCCGGCATGCCGAGCGCCTTGAGGAGCTCGGCGCCCTGGATGGCGAGGAGCGCGCCGATGTTCGACTTCCCAAAAGCGTCGACGAAGAGGGCGCAGAAGAAGGCCATCACGATGTAGTAGGCGAGTCCCTCCATCGATTTGGTCATGGCGCCCACCATGTCCTTGGCCGACTTGAAGGTGCCGGCGATGAAGCCGTAAACCACGCCGGGGATCAGGAAGAGGAGGAAGATGAGCGGCACGATCGATTTCATGATCGGCGCGCTGAACGAGGTAATCTGTCCGTCGGCATCGCGCAAAGGCGAGTTCTCGGGAGCGAGCACGAGATAGAGAAGAACCAGTCCGAGGATCATCACCAGCGTGCCGATCCAGAATCCCAGTTTTTCGCGCGGGGCAATCGTCGCCATGTCGGGCGCTTCCTCGGCGTCGGTGTCGACCGGCGTGGAGCGTTTGAGCCGCGGCTCGACGACCTTGTCGGTGAGAAACCAGCCGAGAATCACGATCAGGCCGGTCGACGCCAAAGTGAACCAGTAGTTGCAGAGCGGATTGACCTCGATGGCGGCGTCGAGAATCCGGGCCGCGGGCTGTGTGAATCCCTGAAGCAGAGGATCGAGCGCCGACGGAACCGGATTGGCGCTGAAACCGCCCGACACTCCCGCGAAGGCCGCCACGATGCCGGCCAGCGGGTGGCGCCCTGCGGCGTAGAAAATGATCCCGCCGAGGGGAATGACCAGCACATAGCCGGCGTCGACCGCCGAGTGGCTGAGGATCCCCACGAGAACCACCACAGGTGTGAGCAGAAACTTGGGCGTCACGCCGAGCATGAGCTTGAGCCCGGTATTGATGAAGCCCGACTTGTCGGCCACACCGACGCCGAGCAT
>Ga0180430_10003335_pt1 | contig 13925 bp, 16 predicted proteins | sample SS_ome_9_FD_132999 | JGI IMG/M metagenome (GOLD analysis project Ga0180430, IMG submission 132999) | Hypersaline lake sediment archaeal communities from the Salton Sea, California, USA - SS_1_S_2 metaG | ecosystem: Environmental > Aquatic > Non-marine Saline and Alkaline > Hypersaline >... | reverse complement strand
CGGAACTGTGCATCCCGGCGCAGGCCGCCGGGCTGAACTTCATCCGCCTCGCCACACCCACCACGGATGACCGGCGGCTGCCCAAGGTGCTGCAGAACACCAGCGGGTTCGTCTACTACGTCTCGATCACCGGGATCACCGGCGCGGCGAATGCCGAGGCCGGCGATGTCGGGCCGGAAGTGGCCCGGATCAAGGCGCGGACCGACCTGCCGGTGATCGTGGGCTTCGGGATCAAGACGCCGGAGGCGGCGCAGGCGATCGCCTCGGTCGCCGATGGCGCGGTCGTCGGCTCCGCCATCGTCAAGCTGGTGGAAGAGGGCCGGCCGGTGCCGGAAATCCTCGATTTCGTCGCCGGGCTCGCGGCGGGCGCGCACCGGGCCTGAACACCGGGGCCGGAAGGGGGGGCCTGAACCGCTTTAGCCCAGCGCCACGTCGAGAATCAGCATCACGATCAGCCCGATGGTCAACCCGGTCGTCGCCGCGTTCTGGTGGCCGTGGCGATGGGTTTCGGGGATGATCTCGTGGCTGATGACGTAAAGCATCGCGCCGGCGGCGAAGGCCAGCCCCCAGGGCAGAAGCGGCTGGACAAGATGCACCGCCGCCGCCCCGGCCAGCCCGCCCAGCGGTTCCACCAGACCGGTCAGCAGCGCCACGAGGAAGGCCCGCAGCGGCGCGTAGCCGATCCCGACCAGCGCGACCGCCACCGCCAGCCCCTCCGGCGCGTTCTGCAGCCCGATGCCGATCGCCAGCGTCAGCCCGTTGCCGAAATCGCCGCTGCCGAAGCCGACGCCGACCGCCATGCCCTCGGGCAGGTTGTGGATCGTGATCGCAAGAACGAACAGCCAGATCCGCGCCAGCGCGCCGGGATCGGCGCCCTCGCGGCCGGCCTCGAAATGCTCGTGCGGCAGCACCCGGTTCAGCCAGGCCACGAACACCGTGCCCAGCGCGATCCCCGCCGAGGCCACCAGCGCGGCCCGAAGCACGGTGCCGCCGCGCGCCTCCACCGTCTCGATCGCGGGCAGGATCAGCGAGAAGAACGATGCGGTCAGCATCACGCCGGCGGCGAAGCCCAGCATCAGGTCGGCCCGGCGCACCGATACCTCGCGCCCGAACAGAACCGGCAAGGCGCCCACGCCGGTCATCAGCCCGGCCGCGAGACTGCCCAAACCGCCCCAAAGGATCGCCTGCATGCCCTCACCGTCATTGCCAAGCGCCGGGTCAACCGGTAATCCCGGTTTACCAATCCCGAGGATCAGCGCCATGCCCGTGATCACCTGCATCGACGATCTCAAGCGCCTCTACAAGCGCCGCGTGCCGAAGATGTTCTACGATTACGCGGAAACCGGCAGCTGGACGGAACAGACGTTCCGCGACAATACCGGCGATTTCGCCGACATCCGGCTGCGCCAGCGCGTCGCTGTCGACATGTCGGGGCGCAGCACCGTGGGCCGGATGGCGGGCGAGGAGGTGGCGATGCCCGTCGCCCTCGCCCCCGTCGGCATGACCGGCATGCAATCGGCCGATGGCGAGATCAAGGCCGCCCGCGCGGCCGAGAGATTCGGCGTGCCGTTCACGCTGTCGACGATGTCGATCTGCTCGATCGAGGACGTGGCCGCGCATGTGACCAAGCCGTTCTGGTTCCAGCTTTACGTGATGCGCGACGAGGAATTCGTCGACGGGATCATCGACCGCGCGAAGGCGGTGGGCTGCTCGGCGCTGGTGCTCACGCTCGATCTGCAGATCCTCGGCCAGCGCCACAAGGATCTCAAGAACGGCCTTTCGGCCCCGCCGAAACTGACCCTTCCGGTGATGGCCGACCTCGCCACCAAGTGGCGCTGGGGGATGCAGATGCTGGGCACCCGGCGGCGCGACTTCGGCAACATCGTCGGCCATGCCAAGGGCGTGGGCGACATGAGTTCGCTCGCCTCGTGGACGAACGAGCAGTTCGATCCGCAGCTCGACTGGTCCAAGGTGGCGCGGCTGCGCGACAAGTGGGGCGGCAAGTTCATCCTCAAGGGCATCCTCGATGTCGAGGATGCGAAGATGGCGGCCGATTTCGGCGCCGACGCGATCATCGTGTCGAACCACGGCGGCCGACAACTCGATGGCGCCCTCTCGGCGATCCGGATGCTGGGGCCGATCGTCGAGGCGGTGGGCGACAGGATCGAGGTGCAGTTCGACGGCGGCATCCGCTCGGGACAGGACGTGCTCAAGGCGCTCGCGCTGGGGGCCAGGGGCACCTATATCGGCCGCGCCTTCGTCTACGGGCTGGGCGCGATGGGCGAGGCCGGGGTGACCAAGGCGCTGGAGGTGATCCACCGCGAACTGGACATCACGATGGCGCTTTGCGGCGAGCGCAACGTCGCCGATCTCGGCCGCCACAACCTGCTTCTGCCCGAGGATTTCACCACCCGCTGGCAATAGCCGCGATCGGTCGCCGAACGATCGCCCGTCAGCGGCGGCGCAGCAACGGCGCGACCAGCGGCAGGCTGACCACCAGCAGCGCCGCGATGGCGAGGAACGAGGCGCGCAGCCCGAACAGGTCGGCCAGCGCGCCCAGCGCCGGCGGGCCGATGAAGAAGCCCATGTAGCCCAGCACCGAGGCGCGCGCGATGGCCCGCGCCCGCGTCTCTTCCGTCGCCAGCCGTCCGACCAGCGCGAAGGCCACCGGCGCCACCACCGACACGCCGAGGCCCAGCACCACGAAGCCGGCCTGCGCGGCCAGCGGCACGGTCGCCAGCGCCGCCAGCGCCGCGCCCGCCGCCGCCAGAAGCAGGCCGCCGGTCAGCAACCGCGCCTCCGGCAGCCGCTGCACCACCGCCTGCCCGGCCAGCCGCCCCGCCGCCATCGTCAGGCCCAGCAGCGCCGGGCCGGAACTGCCCTGCCCCGGGCTGCCGCCGAGGCTGCGCTCGATATGCAGGGCCGACCAGACCTCGGCCGCGTTCTCGGCGAGGAAGGCCACGAAGATCACCAGCCCGCCCAGCACCGGCACCAGGCCCAGCGCCGCCGCCCTGTCGCCGGCGCGCGGCCGCAACCGGCCCAGCCGCCCGCCCGGCTCGATCGTGGCCAGCGCCATCAGGCCGATCAGCGCCGCGGCGACGGTGAACACCTCCGCCGGCCCGGCCCCGGCGCCGCGCGCCAGCCCCGTCGCCCCCGCCCCCGCGGCATAGGCGAGCGAGTAGAAGCCGTGGTTGAGGTTCATCAGGTGCAGGCCCCGTTCGCTTTCGATCGCGCTGACCCGCGCGTTCATCAGCACGTCGAGCAGGCCCGAGCCGAGGCCGACGAACACCATCGCCAGGCCGAAGGCCCAGACCGCCCCCATGTGCCCCGGCAGCGCAAAGGCCAGCGCCAGACAGCCGGTCGCCACCGGCACGCCCCAGCCGCCCAGCCGCGCGCCGATCCGCGGCGCGGCCAGCATCGCCACGATCCCGCCGCTGGCCGAACACAGCAGCAAGAGCCCCCAGGCGGCATCGTCGACGCCCAGCATCGCCTTGGTGTCCGGCACGAGCGCGGCGAAACTGCCCCACAGCACCCCCATCGCCATGAAGGCGAACAACGGCCCGCGCGAGGCCACGAAAAGCCCCGCCGCCTGCCTCGAAGAACCGCCCGCCGCCATGCCCTGGCCCCGTCCCGTGCCCGGGCTAGCTACGCCCGCGCGGCGCGTCCCGGCAAGGCCGATCTTTGGGCTTCCCTTGCCCGGCGAACCGCGCTAAAGGAGCGCTTCGCGCGGGCATGCACCCTTGGAGGATGCCCGGCTTCATCAATGGAGAGACCTATGGCTGGTGAGATCCCCGATCTTGTCGCCGAGGTGCGGACGGGGACAGGCAAGGGGGCCGCCCGTCAAGCCCGCAGAAAGGGCTACGTACCCGGCATCGTCTACGGCGGCGGCAAGGATCCGCTTCCGATCAACGTCAATTTCAACATGCTGCTGAAGCGGCTCAAGCAGGGCCGGTTCCTGTCCACGCTCTACAACCTCAAGGTCGAGGGCGAGGAGGACGTGCGGGTGATCTGCCGCAACGTTCAGCGCGACATCGTCAAGGATCTGCCGACGCATCTGGACCTGATGCGCCTGCGCCGCACCAGCCGGATCAACCTTTACATCCATGTCGACTTCATCAACCACGACAAGGCCCCCGGCCTGAAGCGCGGCGGCGTGATGACGATCGTGCGCCCGGAGGTGGAGCTTGAGGTCACCGCCGGCGACATCCCGGAATCGATCACCGTGGACCTCGCCGGCAAGCAGATCGGCGACGTGATCCATATCGGCGACGTCGATCTGCCCCAGGGCGCGAAGCCCACGATCGACCGGAACTTCGTGATCGCCAACATCTCGGCGCCGGCCGGCTTCATCGGCGGCGACGAACCGGCCGAGGACGAGGCCGAGGGCGAGGCCCAGGCCTGAGCCCGCGACACGGCGAGGAACGGAACGGCGCACGGGGCCCCGCGCGCCGTTTTCCGTTTCAGCCCTCCGGCATGATCACCTGAACCGCCTCGAACACCTCCAGGTCCGGCGGGCCGAGGTAGATATCGGCATGCGCCCCGGCGCCGCGATGGGCGGCGCGGAACGCCTCCGACCGGGTCCAGTCGGTGAACGCCGCCTCGCTCTGCCAAAGGGTATGCGAGGCATAAAGCCGGTGATCGTCCCGCTCCGGCCCCTTCATCAGGTGAAAGGCCACGAAGCCCGGCACCGCCTTCAACTGGCTGTCGCGGCCGGTCCACACCGCCTCGAACGCCTCCTCCTGCCCCAGCTTGACCTTGAAGCGGTTCATCGTCAGATACATCGCATGCCCTCCGGTCGCTCGGTTCGCCCCAAGGGTGCGGCGCGGCGCGGCGGGGTCAAGCGCAAACGGACCGGAAAGGGGGAACGCCCATGCGGCTTTTCGTGGGCCTTGGCAACCCGGGCGCGAAATACGCGCAGAACCGGCACAACATCGGCTTCATGGCGCTCGACCGGATCGCGGCGGATCACGGCTTTTCGCCCTGGCGGTCGAAATTCCAGGCCGCGGTGAGCGAGGGCAACCTCGGCGGCGAGAAGGTGATCCTGCTCAAGCCGCAGACCTTCATGAACCTCTCGGGCCAGTCGGTCGGCGAGGCGCTGCGGTTCTTCAAGCTGACGCCCGCCGATGTCACGGTGTTCCATGACGAGCTGGACCTCGCGCCGGGCAAGCTGCGCCACAAGCAGGGCGGCGGCCATGCCGGGCACAACGGGCTGCGCTCGATCCACCAGCACCTTGGCACCGATGCCTATGCGCGGGTCCGGCTGGGGATCGGCCATCCGGGCCACAAGGACCGGGTATCGGGCTACGTGCTGTCGGATTTCGCGAAGGCCGATGCCGACTGGCTCGACGACCTGCTGCGCGGGATTTCCGATGGCGCCCCGGCACTGGCCGCGGGCGATCCGGCGAAGTTTCTCAATGCCGTGGCGCTGAGGACGGCGCCGCCACGGTCCTCGACCGGAACGCGCAAGACGGGCACGGGCAAGACGGGCGCGGGCAAGACGGGCGCGGAACAGGGCGGCGCGACGTCGGCCGACGCGGACAGTGATGGCGCGGGCAAGGCCGATCCGGCGCCCGCCACGAAGCCGGACCCGGCGGCCGAACCGCGCAGCCCGTTGCAACGGCTGGTGGACCGGTTCCGGTGACCGGCGCGGGCCGCTTCGCCGCGGCCTGCGCGGCACAGGCCCGGGCCTGCGGGCGGCTGGGCTCGCCCTTCATGGAAAGGCTGCTGCGCCTGATCGGGGATCGGCTGACCGCCGACCTGCCGCTGGCCGACCGCCTGCTGGCCTGGCCCGGCGACATCACCGCCACCGGCGACGCGGTGCCGCTGCGGCTGGCCGGGGCGCTGCATGCGCTGGCGCTGGACGGCGCGGACCCGGCGCTCGCCCGCGCCTATGCCGATCGCGACGCGATCGACGACGCGGCGCTCTGGCAGGCGCTGGCCGGCGCGATGCGGCGCCACGCCACCCGGATCGACCGCTGGCTCGACCACGCGCCGCAAACCAACGAAACCGGGCGCTCCGCCGTCCTGATCGCCGCGGGGCACTGGCTGACGGCGCGGTTCGGCCTGCCGCTGGTGTTGTCGGAGCTTGGCGCCAGCGCCGGGCTCAACCTGATCTGGGATCGCTACGCGCTGGACCTGCCCGGTCGCCGCCTTGGCCCGGCCGATGCCGTCCTAAGCCTCGCGCCGGGCTGGGAAGGACCACTGCCGCCCGTCGCCACCCCCCGGATCGCCGGCCGCGCCGGGGTGGACCTGAACCCGCTCGATCCGGCCGTCGACCTGCCGCGGCTGCTGGCCTTTCTCTGGCCCGACCAGCCCGCGCGGCTCGACCGGACGCGGCGCGCGGCGGCCGAGGCCGCGCGGCTTGGCCTCCGGCCCGACCGCGGCGATGCCGCCGACTGGCTGGAGGCGCGGCTGGCCGAGCCGATGCCGGGGCGCCTGCACCTGGTCTGTCACACCGTGGCCTGGCAGTATTTCCCAAGGGCGACCCGGACGCACTGCGCCGCCGCGCTGAACGCCGCCGGCGCGCGGGCGACACGGGCCGCGCCGCTCGCCCGTCTGGCGATGGAAGCCGATTCAACCCCCGGCAGCGCGGCCCTGACCCTCACGACCTGGCCCGGCGGAACTGTCACGTCGCTGGGACGCACGGACTTTCACGGCCGTCACGTGAAATGGACAGTGCCGCCCTTGCCCGCGGCCGATCTCACCCTACCCTGAGACGCAGGGAGGACGGCATGACAGACAAACCGACAATCGCGCAAGACGCGCCCTTCCCGGTCGAGGTGACGGAGGGCAAGACCTATTTCTGGTGCGCCTGCGGGCGCTCCGGCAACCAGCCGTTCTGCGACGGATCGCACAAGGGCACATCGTTCAACCCCGTGAAATATCAGGCGGAGAAGACCGGCAAGCTGTTCTTCTGCGGCTGCAAGCATTCCGCCCGCGCGCCGCTATGCGACGGCACACACGGACGGCTGTGATGCAGATGGACCCGGCGGTCAACGTTCTCGGCACCCCGCTGGAACCCTGTTCGGCGGAACCGAGGACCGGTTTCTTCCGGGACGGGCATTGCAACACCTGCGCGGAGGATCACGGCAGCCACACCGTCTGCGCGATCATGACGGCGGAGTTCCTCGCGTTCTCGAAATACGTCGGCAACGACCTGTCGACACCGCGGCCGGAGTTCCAGTTCCCCGGCCTGCGGCCCGGCGACCGCTGGTGCCTGTGCGCGGCGCGGTTCCTGCAGGCGCACGAGGAAGGCTGCGCGCCGCGCGTGGTGCTGGAGGCCACGCATCGCGGCGCGCTGGACATCGTGCCCTTCGAGGTGCTGCACGCCCAGGCGGTGTCGAGCTGAGGTCAGGCCCGGCGGCTTGTCACCGGCGCTTCACCCGGCGTCGCGGCCGTGTCGGCGGCGTCGGGCAAGGGGCCCGGTTGCATCAGGTCGTCGATGAACAGCGACAGCAGCTGCGGCCGTCCGCTGACACCCGCCTTGCGGTAGATCGCGTTGGTCTGCGCCTTCACCGTGCCTTCCGAGGTCGCCCGCAACTGCGCGATCTCGGCGGTGGACATGCCCTTGATCGCGAACAACGCCACGTCGCGCTCGGCCGGGGTCAGCCCCCAGTCCGCGAACCGTTCCTCCAGCACCTCCATGAAGGCCGCCGAGGCCGCGCGCAACTGCCGCTCGGCACGCCGGCGCGCCTCCATCGTGCGCCTGAGCGCCATCGCGCCCAGCACGATGCCCAGCACGAGGCCCAGCGCCGCGCCGATTTCCAGCAACTCGCGCAACTGCCAGGACATCGGCGTGGTTCCGAAACCGATCACGCTGGACAGGATGTCATAGACGAAGAACACCGCGCAGGCCGCCTGCACGACAAGGATCAGCGTGATCGTGGCGGACCCCTTCACGCGCCCGCTAACTGCATGGCCCGAATGACGGATCGGCGCCGTCGGTGTCTCGGCCCGGTTCAGTCATCGTCATCGTCGTCATCGTCGTCGCGATCGTCATCCCGGTCGTCGTCATCCCGGTCGTCGTCGTCGCGGTCGTCGTCGCGATCATCGTCGTCATCGCGATCATCGTCATCGCGGTCGTCATCGTCGTCGCGGTCGTCATCGTCGCGGTCGTCATCCCTGTCGTCGTCGCGATCATCGTCGCGATCATCGCGGTCGTCGTCGTCAGCATCGTCCCGGTCATCGTCGTCCCGGTCGTCCTCCTCGTCGTAATCATCGCGGTCGAGCACCCGGTCCTCGTCGCGCCCGCCGCCGCCGTCGCCGCCGTCGCGCCAGACGTCGCGCAGGATCTCGCCGGTGCGCGGGTTGAAGATGATCTCGCGCTCGCCGGGCGGGCCTTCGGCCTCGATCCGGCCACGGCCGAGGAAGGTGCGGCCGATCTGGATCCGCGCGTAGCCCTGATCCTTCAGCGCCTCGATGATCCGGTCCTGGATCCCGCGGTCCTGCGCAAGGGCCGCGCCGGGCAGGGCGACGAGCGCGGCCAGGCCGAACAGCAGGCTGCGGCGGGCGGTCATGACAGTCCTCCGGGGCAAGCCCCGCCGCAATCCTGCGGCGGGGTCACGGCCAGCGGGCCGACAAGGGCATGGCTGCCCTCAGTCATCGTCGTCGTCGTCGTCATCGTCGTCGTCACGGTCGTCATCGCGGTCATCGTCATCGTCGTCGTCGCGGTCGTCATCGCGGTCATCATCATCGTCGTCGTCGTCGCGATCGTCGTCCCGGTCATCATCGCGATCATCGTCGCGATCGTCATCCCGGTCGTCGTCACGATCGTCGTCATCGTCGCGATCATCGTCGCGATCATCGTCGCGATCATCGTCATCGTAGCGATCATCGTCGTCATCGCGGTCGTCGTCATCGAGAAAATCCTCGTCGTCGGTATCGAACTCGACACCGGTGCGGCCCAGATACTCGGCCTCCGCGCGTTCCTCCTCGCGCTTGATCACCCGGCCGGTGGCCCGGTCGAACACCAGTTCGAGCTTGCGGTCGCCGCGCACGGCCTCGGCCTTCACCTGGCCCGGGCCGGTCTCGATCTCGATATACTCGTAGCCCATGCCCTGCAGGTCGTCCACGATCTGGCTTTCGAACGCGCCCGGCGCACCGGCCACAGACCCCGACGGGGCGCTGGATGCCCGCGGCACGTCGTCGAGGAAGTCGTCGCTCTCGACATCGAATTCCACGCCGGTGCGGCCGCGATACTCGGCCCCCGCGCGTTCCTCCTCGCGGCTGATGATCCGGCCGGTCGAGCGGTCGTAGACGACCTCGAGCTTGCGGGCGCCGCGCACGGCCTCGGCCTTCACCTGGCTCGGGCCGGTCTTCACCTCGATATAGTCGTAACCGAGGTCTTGCAGGTTCTCCACGATCCGGTCCTCGAACGGGCCGGCCAGCGCGGCGGAGCCGAGAAGGGCGGCAACCGCCGAAAGCTGGAAGATACGGGGGGTCATGGATCTGTCCTTTCCTTTGCATACACAGGTCCGCCACCGCGTCTTGGTGGTGCCGGACGCCGCAAAGGGACGCCGCCGACCCGCTCCGGTCCATTGACCCCAGGGTTAGGCGGCGGTCCATAAACCATCGGACCCTGCCCATAAACCGGGGTTTATGGCCCGGAAACCGGCGCTCAGCCGCCCATGTCGAAGCCGAGGTGCCGGGCGACCGTGAAGATATCCTTGTCGCCGCGGCCGCACATGTTCATGACGATGATATGGTCCTTCGGCAGGTCCGGGGCGATCTTCGTCACATGGGCCAGCGCATGGCTGGGCTCCAGCGCCGGGATGATGCCCTCCAGCCTGCAACTCAGCTGGAACGCCTCCAGCGCCTCGTCATCGGTGATCGACACGTATCGCGCGCGGCCGGTGTCGTGCAGCCAGGAATGCTCCGGCCCGATGCCCGGATAGTCGAGCCCGGCGGAGATCGAGAAGCCTTCGAGGATCTGGCCGTCCTCGTCCTGCAACAGGTAGGTGCGGTTGCCGTGCAGAACGCCGGGCCGTCCGCCGGTGAGGCTGGCGCAATGCTCCATCCGGTCATCCACACCCTTGCCGCCGGCCTCCACCCCGATGATTCCCACGGACGGATCGTCGAGGAACGGGTAGAACAGCCCCATCGCGTTCGATCCGCCGCCGATCGCGGCGATCACGGTGTCGGGCAGCCGGCCCTCGCCCTCCTGCTCGGCCAGTTGCCAGCGCACTTCCTTGCCGATCACCGACTGGAAATCGCGCACCATCGCCGGATAGGGATGCGGGCCCGCGACCGTGCCGATGCAATAGAACGTGTCGCGCACATTGGTCACCCAGTCGCGCAGCGCGTCGTTCATCGCGTCCTTCAGCGTGCCGCGGCCGGAGGTCACCGGCACCACCTCGGCGCCCAGAAGCCGCATGCGGAACACGTTCGGCGCCTGCCGTTCGACATCATGCGCGCCCATGTAGACCACGCATTTCAGCCCGAACTTGGCGCAGACGGTCGCGGTGGCCACCCCATGCTGGCCGGCGCCGGTTTCGGCGATGATCCGTTCCTTGCCCATCCGGCGGGCCAGCAGGATCTGGCCCAGCACGTTGTTGATCTTGTGCGCGCCGGTGTGGTTCAGCTCGTCGCGCTTCATGTAGACCTTGGCGCCGCCCAGATGCTCGGTCAGCCGCGGCGCGAAGTAGAGCGGGCTGGGCCGGCCGACATAGTGCTTCCACAGATCGTCCATCTCGGCCCAGAAGCCCGCGTCGGTCTTGGCCTTCTCGTATTCCGCCTCGAGGTCGAGGATCAGCGGCATCAGCGTTTCCGACACGAAGCGCCCGCCGAAGATGCCGAAACGGCCGTTCTCGTCCGGCCCGGTCATGAAGCTGTTCACCAGATCCTCGGCCATGCGTCCCTCCGCTGTTCGATCTTGCAGCTACCTAGCGCCGCGGCGGGGCGCGGTAAAGCGGGCGCGATCTTCCGCGCCCAGTGGTCGCACCGGCCCGGTCAGACCGCCTGCGCCGCGCGCACGAAATCGGCGATCCGCGCGGCGTCCTTCACCCCCGGCGCGGCCTCCACGCCCGACGAGACATCGACCTGCCGCGCCCCGGTCAGCCGCACCGCCTCGGCCACGTTGTCCGGCGTCAGCCCGCCCGCCAGCATCCACGGCACCGGCCAGCGCCGCCCGGCGATCAGCCGCCAGTCGAAGGCCAGACCGTTGCCGCCCGGCAGCGCCGCGCCGGGCGCGGGCTTGGCATCGACCAGCAGCATGTCGGCGGCGCGGCCCTGGTCCTCCAGCGCCGGCAGATCGGCCTCGGTCGCGATGCCCACCGCCTTCATCACCGGCAGGCCGGAGCGCGCGCGCACCGCCGCCACCCGGTCGGGGCTTTCGCGGCCGTGAAGCTGGAGAATGTCGATCGGCAGATCGGCGATCAGCGCGTCAAGCTCGGCATCGGTCGCGTTCACCGTCAGCGCGACCTTGGCGATCCCCTCGGGCACCGCCAGCATCAGCGCCCGCGCCGCGGCCGGGTCCAGGTGACGGGGGGATTTCGGGAAGAAGACGAAGCCCGCATAGGCCGCGCCGGCGGCGGCCACCGCCGCCACGTCCTCGGCCCGGGTCAGCCCGCAGATCTTGACGCGCACGCTCACGCGCGCTTCCGGGCCCCGCCGTCGACCAGCGCCAGAACCTCGTCCTCGGGCGGCGCGCCGGCCTTGCCCTTGAGCGCGCTGACCTCGCGCTCCAGCCGCGCGACCTCGCCGCGCCGGCGGCTGGCCTCGGCCCTATGCTTGGCCTCGCGCAGCCATTCCCAGACAAAGCCGATCAGCAGCCCCGCGACGACCCCGCCGAAGATCACCAGGAACAGCGGCAGATCCACCGTCCAGTCGATGCCGAAGAACACGCCGGTCTCCTCGGGCAGCAACCGCAACTCCACCGGCGCGCGGTTGGCCAGCGCGACCGTCAGCAGCACGATGCCGATGGCGAAAAGGAACAGGAGGCGCAGGGTTCGGATCATGCCCCGGTTTAACTGCCGTTCAGCCGGTCGCGCAAGAGCTTGCCGGCCTTGAAGAACGGCACGTGCTTTTCATCGACCGCGACACTTTCGCCGGTGCGCGGGTTCCGGCCGGTTCTGGCGTCGCGCTTCTTGACCGAGAAGGCGCCGAAGCCGCGCAGTTCCACCCGGTCGCCGCGGGCCATCGCCTCGATGATCTCCTCGAAGATCGTGTTGACGATACGTTCGACATCGCGCTGGAAAAGGTGCGGGTTTTCCTCGGCGATCTTCTGGATCAACTCGGACCGAATCATCAATGCCCCCCTGGGTGCGGCCATGGACCGGCCGACTGTTTTTCGGAACGGACTATAGGGCGAAACCCGAAGGGCAGGAAACAGGAAAGCCCTTGGAAAGGCGTCTGATTCCCGCCCGCGCGACGTGAAGGCAACGGTTCGGACCATCGTGAAGCGTTGCCGCATCGCAGAATCGCGTCGCCCGCCGCGTGGCGCGCCCGCGCCGCGAATCACCCCATCGGCACGCGAAAGGGCCCCGCCGGTTCGGCGGGGCCCTCGTGTCTTGCGGCGGTCTGCCGGCGATCAGCTGTCGCCGGAGCCCTTGAGCGCGGCGCCCAGGATGTCGCCCAGCGAGGCGCCGGAATCGGAGGAGCCGTACTGTTCCACCGCTTCCTTCTCCTCGGCGATCTCGCGCGCCTTGATCGACAGGCCCAGCCGCCGCGTCTTCGGGTCGACATTGGTGACCCGCACGTCGACATGGTCGCCCGCCTGGAACCGCTCGGGGCGCTGTTCGGCCCGGTCGCGGCTGAGGTCGGAGCGGCGGATGAACGACTTCATGCCGTTGTATTCCACCTCGATCCCGCCGTCCTCGATCTTGGTCACCGTGACGGTGATGATCGAGCCGCGCTTCACGCCGTCGACGGCGCCGGAGAAGGTATCGTCCTCGAGTGCCTTGACCGAGAGCGAGATCCGCTCCTTGTCGACATCGACCTCGATGACGGCGGCCTTCACCACGTCGCCCTTGCGGTAGTTCTGGATCGCCTCCTCGCCGCGCTGGTCCCAGCTGAGATCGGAGAGGTGCACCATCCCGTCGATGTCGTTCTCCAGCCCGATGAACAGGCCGAACTCGGTGATGTTCTTGACCTCGCCCTCGATCTCGCTGCCGACCGGATGGTTTTCGGCGAAAACCTCCCAGGGGTTGCGCATGCACTGCTTGAGACCCAGCGACACGCGGCGCTTGGCGGTGTCGATCTCCAGCACCATGACATCGACTTCCTGGCTGGTCGAGACGATCTTGCCGGGATGGACGTTCTTCTTGGTCCAGGACATCTCCGAGACGTGGACAAGGCCCTCGACCCCGGCTTCCAGCTCCACGAAGGCGCCGTAATCGGTGATGTTGGTGACCCGGCCGCTATGCACCGACCCGATCGGGAACTTCTCTTCCACCGTGTCCCAGGGATCGGACTGCAGCTGCTTCATGCCGAGGCTGATGCGGTGGGTTTCCTTGTTGATCTTGATGACCTGGACCTTGACGGTCTCGCCGATCGACAGGATTTCCGACGGGTGGTTGACCCGGCGCCACGCCATGTCGGTGACGTGCAGCAGGCCGTCGACACCGCCGAGATCGACGAAGGCGCCGTATTCGGTGATGTTCTTGACCACGCCGTCGACCGTGTCGCCCTCGGACAGGCGGCTGATCACCTCGGCGCGCTGTTCGGCGCGGCTTTCTTCCAGGATCGCGCGGCGCGACACGACGATGTTGCCGCGGCGGCGGTCCATCTTGAGGATCTGGAACGGCTGCTTGAGGCCCATCAGCGGCCCGGCGTCGCGCACCGGCCGCACATCGACCTGGCTACCGGGCAGGAAGGCCACGGCGCCGCCGAGATCGACGGTGAAGCCGCCCTTGACGCGGCCGAAGATCGCGCCCTCGACCCGCTCTTCCTTCTCGTAGGCCTTTTCCAGCCGGTCCCATGCCTCTTCG
>Ga0180430_10003332_pt1 | contig 13937 bp, 11 predicted proteins | sample SS_ome_9_FD_132999 | JGI IMG/M metagenome (GOLD analysis project Ga0180430, IMG submission 132999) | Hypersaline lake sediment archaeal communities from the Salton Sea, California, USA - SS_1_S_2 metaG | ecosystem: Environmental > Aquatic > Non-marine Saline and Alkaline > Hypersaline >... | reverse complement strand
TGATACGCCAGTCCAAACCGGCATCAAAGCCATCGACTCGATGATTCCCATTGGCCGCGGTCAGCGCGAATTAATTATCGGCGACCGGCAAACCGGCAAGACCGCCCTGGCCATAGACACCATCATCAACCAAAAGGGCAAAGACCTGATTTGTATTTACGTAGCAATTGGTCAGCGCCAGGGACAGGTGGCGCAGGTGGTAGCCACACTGGAAAAATATGGGGCCATGGACCATACAATCGTTGTGGTTGCCGGCGCCTCAGACCCCGCGCCGATGCAATACATTGCCCCTTACGCCGGTTGCGCCATAGGCGAATATTTTATGGACAAAGGCAAAGAAGCGCTGGTCATTTACGACGACCTGAGTAAGCACGCCTGGGCCTACCGCCAGATTTCGCTGTTGCTGCGCCGTCCGCCCGGTCGCGAGGCCTATCCCGGCGACCTCTTTTACCTGCACTCCCGTCTGCTGGAACGAGCCGCCAAATTGTCTACCGAAAGAGGCGGCGGCTCGCTAACAGCCCTGCCCATCATCGAAACCCTGGCCGGCGACGTGAGCGCCTATGTGCCCACCAATGTTATCTCGATTACCGACGGCCAGATTTTCCTGGAAAGCGACCTGTTCTATGCCGGCCAACGTCCGGCAGTGAACGCCGGTATCTCGGTATCGCGGGTGGGCGGTGATGCCCAAACAAAGGCCATGAAAAAAGTGGCCGGCCAATTACGGCTGGAACTGGCCCAGTTCAGAGAACTGGCCGCCTTTGCCCAATTTGGCTCCGACCTGGATAAATCAACCCGGGAACAACTGGAACGGGGCCTGCGCCTGACCGAACTGCTCAAACAGCCTCAATACCAGCCCCAAGAGTTGGAAGAACAGGTTATCGCCATTTATGCCCTGACCAAAGGCTTCGGGCGCGCCGTCAAAGTAGAAGATATTCCAGACTATGTGGACCAGATGCTTAGCTTTATGCGCAGCAACCACCCGGAAGTGGGGCAGGCGATTGCCAGCCAAAAAGTGCTGACTGACGAAATTGACGCCTCGCTATGGACCGCCCTGGAAGAATACAATCAATCGGCTGGATACGAGATCCCCATCAAAAAATAAACACAAACGGGGTAACTTGTGGCTTCAATTCGAGAATTAAAACGACGAATTAAAAGTATTAAAAATATTGCGCAGGTTACGCGAGCTATGCAAATGGTCGCGGCTTCGCGTATGCGGCGGGCGCAGGAACAGGCTTTAGCCTCGCGTCCCTACGCGGCCAAAGCGTGGGAAATTCTCACCCACCTGGCCGCCCAAAAAGGCGACGCCCAACAACTGCATCCAATGCTGGCCCACCGGGCCAGTGTTTCAAAAATAGCCATTATCCTGATTACCGCCGATAAAGGCTTGGCCGGGGCCTATAACAGCAACATCATCCGCACCACCTTACGGTTTACGGATGAACAAAACAGGCAAAATGCCGACCTGATAACGGTGGGGCGCAAAGGCCGCGACCTGATGATGCGGCTGAAAAAAAATGTTGTGGCCGATTTCACCGACATGCCTGACCGGCCCACCGTCATAGACATCGCCCCGATTGCCAGACTGGCTATTGACGGCTTTCTGAGTGGGGAATATGATGAAGTCTACCTGAGTTACAGCGAGTTCATCAACACCCTGACCCAACAGCCAACCGTGCGCCTGTTACTGCCGCTTCATGCCGGCGTAGACAGCACCGTTATGAGCAAATATCTCGACGGACCGGGCGGAATGGTCAACAGTGACTACAGCTACGAACCAGACCCAATTTCCCTGCTGGATACTATTTTGCCCCGGTTCACTGAATTACAGGTTTACCAGGCCATACTCGAAGCCCAGGCCAGCGAACACTCTGCCCGAATGGTAGCCATGCGCAACGCCACAGACAATGCCCACAACCTGATTGATGACCTGACCCTGACCTATAACAAAGCTCGTCAGGAAGCAATCACCAATGAATTACTGGACATTTCCGGCGGAGCCGAAGCACTGGCTCAGTTATCAAAATAACGGGCTACCGAAACCAACACAAAGCGGCACAGGACTGTGCGACAAAAATACAGTAAAAGACTGAAGCAATGGCAAACATAACCTAATCTCCAGTCTCTGCATCTCCAATCACTAATTTTGGAGGAGGATTGAATGACAAAAGGAACTGCAGGCCACATAGTGCAAGTATTGGGCGCTGTGGTGGACGTAAAATACCCCTCAGAAAATTTGCCCGAAATTTACCACGCTCTGGAAGTGGAACGTGATGGCGACCAGGACTCAATCGTCCTGGAGGTACAGCAGCAGTTAGGCAACGATATTGTGCGGACTGTGGCTATGGACGCCACCGACGGCCTGCGCCGCGGTCAGGTAGCCATTGATACCGGCGCTCCGATTAGTGTGCCGGTTGGACCGGCCTCCCTGGGACGGATTTTCAACGTTTTGGGGCGGCCCGTTGATGAACAAGGGCCGGTTAACGCCGACACCCACTACCCTATCCATCGCCCCGCCCCCTCCTTTAAGGACCAGGTGACCCAGGCCGAAATTTTTGAAACCGGCGTCAAAGTTATTGATTTGATTGCCCCCTTCACCAAAGGCGGAAAAACCGGCGTATTTGGCGGCGCGGGGGTAGGCAAAACAGTCGTCATCCTGGAACTGATTGCCTCGCTGGCCCGCGAGCACGGTGGCTTCTCTGTGTTTGCCGGCGTGGGCGAACGGACGCGCGAAGGCACGGCCCTGTATCAGGAAATGGAAGAAGCCGGCGTTCTGGATAAACTGTGTATGGTTTTTGGCCAGATGAACGAGCCGCCCGGTGTACGGTTGCGCGTGGCCCTGACCGGCCTGACCATGGCTGAATATTTCCGAGACGAAGGCCGCGATGTACTGCTCTTTATTGACAACATTTTCCGTTTTGTGATGAGCGGTTCAGAAGTATCGGCCCTGCTGGGGCGCATGCCCAGCGCAGTAGGCTATCAGCCCACCCTGGCTACAGAAATGGGCGAGTTGCAGGAACGCATCACCTCCACCCGCCGCGGCTCCATTACCAGTATGCAGGCTGTGTACGTGCCCGCCGACGATTACACCGACCCTGCCCCCGTCACCACCTTTGCTCACCTGGACGCCACCATCTCTCTGGAACGGTCTATTGCCGAGTTAGGCATTTACCCTGCGGTAGACCCGCTGGGGTCCACCAGCCGCATCCTTGACCCGCTGGTGGTGGGCGAAGAACATTATCAGGTAGCCCGCGACGTGCAGCGTGTGTTACAGCGCTACAAAGACCTGCAAGATATCATCGCCATTTTGGGGATTGATGAGCTGTCGGAAGATGATAAGCAACTTGTGGCCCGCGCCCGAAAAATTCAACGCTTCTTCTCCCAACCTTTCAGCGTTGCCGAACAGTTTACCGGCAGGCCAGGCCGCTACGTCCCCATCAACGAAACCGTCAGCGGCTTTAAGAAAATTCTGGATGGTGAACTGGACCATGTTCCGGAACCCCATTTTTACATGGCCGGCAATATTGACGAAGTATTCGAACGCTATAACGCATCAGAAAGTTAGTGGGGTGGGTTAATGTCCAAGCTGAGGCTTGAAATCCTGACCATCGAAGGCAAACGCTTTGATGACGAAGTAGATATGGTTATTGCGCCGGGGTCAGAAGGAATGTTGGGCATTTTGCCCAAACACATTCCGGTTTTAACCGCCTTAACCTGGGGAGAACTCCAGGTAAAAATTGAGGGACAGGCTGACCAATTCTTTGCCATTGGCGGCGGCTACATGGAAGTGCAGCCGGACCACGTTATTGTTATGGCCGACTCTGCCGAGCGGGCTACCGACATTGACCTGGAACGGGCTGAAGCTGCCCGGCAACGAGCCGAAAACTTACTGTCAACCCAGAAAACCGAATCCGACATTGATGCAGCCCGGGCCGAAGCTGCCTTGCGGCGCTCGCTGGCCCGTATCAAAGTGGCCGAAAAACGCAAGAGAAGCAACCGGACAAAACGCAATCGCCCCCCTGAATAATATCTCGGAAAAGAGAATTCATATCACACCAAACCAGGCCGGGGAGCCAATCCCCGGCCTTTTTACGGTTTACGCGAGATAGTTTGCTCAATCCGAAAATTACACTACAATTCCAATGTGTTTTTAATTTGAAAACATTCAGGCAGAACACTCCTGAATATTGACGCTGGCAAGGAACAATATGTTTGAAAAGAAAATAGGCATTGATTTAGGCACGTACAGCATTTTATTTTATATGAAAGGGCGCGGCATTGTTCTGCAAGAGCCATCTATTGTGGCTATTTCCCAAAACGAAGACCGAATTGTGGCAATTGGGGAAGAGGCGCTGGCAATGCTGGGGCGCGTGCCCGAAGCCATCGAAATTACCAGACCACTGCGTAACGGGGTCATCGCTGACTATTATGTGACGGAACGGATGCTGGATTTTTACATCGAAAGGCTGGTCGGCCGTTTTCGATTGTTTCCACCAGAGGTGATGATCAGCACGCCGGTAGGGATTACCAGTGTGGAGCGACGCGCTGTGGAAGATGCAGCTCGCAAAGCCGCCCGCCGGGCCGCCTACACCATTCCCGAACCGTTAGCGGCGGCTATCGGAGCCGGGTTGCCCATAGATACGCCAACCGGCAATATGGTGGTTGACATTGGCGGCGGCACCAGCGAATCGGCGGTCATCGCCATGAACGGAATTGTGACCAGCAATTCCATCCGCACAGCCGGAATGAAACTGGATGAGGCCATTATCAACTATGTTCGGCGCAAATATAATTTGGTAATTGGCGAACAAACTGCGGAAGAGATAAAAATAAAAATAGGCAGCGCCCTTCCTCTGGACGAACCGATGGAAATTGAGGTCAAGGGCCGGGACCAGGTAACCGGATTACCCAGCCCCATAAAAATAAACTCCAACGAAGTCACCGAGGCGATGAACGAACCGCTGTTGGCCATCAGCGGCGTCGTGCAGAGTGTGCTGGAAAAAACGCCGCCGGAGTTGGCATCGGATATTATAGATAGAGGTATTATTATTACCGGCGGTACGGCGCAGTTGCGCAACCTGGACCAGATGCTCACCCAGCAAATCGGTGTTCCCTGCTACGTGGCAGACAACCCGGTGGCTTGTGTGGCCCTGGGCGCCGGTCGAGGGTTGGAGATTCGGGAATCGCTGGAAAGAGCGGCCCAGCCCGTATTTTATTAAAATACCCCCCAACATTAGCCAAACAGAAAAGAGGGTACTCCCCAAAATAAGAGCACCCTCTTTTTTATCGGGTAAAATCGTGGCTTCTCTCAAGTCAAATAATATGCCATTTTCTGCAAATGCATCACCGGGTCAATATATTGAACATGCACGTTATCGGGCACGATAATGGTAATGGGAGCGTAACTCAGAATGGCCTGCACCCCGGCTTTAATCAATACATCGGTTACTTCTTGCGCGGCGCCGGCAGGTACCGCGATAATAGCTACTTTTATGTTATTTTCAGAAATAATTTGGGGGAGTTTTTCGATACTCTCGACCACTCCCTCATTTACCTCTTCTCCAATTTTCTGCGGATCACTATCAAAAATAGCCCGGATATGAAATCGTTTTGTGGCGAAACCACCATAATTGGCAATCGCCTGCCCCAGGTCACCAAAGCCAACCAGAGCTACATCCCAATCACGGTCAACATTTAATATTCTGGAAATCTGATCACGTAGAAAAGAAACTTCGTAACCGGTTCCCTGTTTGCCAAATTCTCCAAAGTGGGAAAGGTCTTTGCGAATTTGAGCGGAGCCAATGCCTAATCTCTTTCCCAATTCCTGAGACGAGGTGAATTCCTGACCGGCTTCGCTGAGCAGGTTCAAGGTACGCAAATAAATGGGTAATCGGCCAATTACAATATCCGGGACGTCGCGAACTCCCATTGGGTTTACACTCCTTGTGCTGGAGAAGTCAATACTTGCGAATTGTCAGAGGGGTCTCTTCGTGAAAAGAAATACTAAACATATCTTACCATAAAATCAGAGATGAAGCAATCCCAAAATGTTTATAAAAATGCGTATTTTAGAATAACGTAAACAGCTCGTGCTCCATCCTTCCAGCTAATTTTCTTGCCCTCTTCATAGGTGCGCCCGTAATAAGAAATACCCACCTCATAGATAGGACAATTTAATTTGGCAACTTTGGCGGTAAACTCCGGCTCAAAGCCAAATCTGTCTTCGGTCAATTCGATTTTATCCAGGATTGAACGTCTGAAGAGTTTGTAACATACCTCCATATCCGTCAGATTCAAATCAGTAAACATATTAGAGAGCAAGGTGAGAAATCGATTCCCCATCGAATGCCAAAAATAAAGAACCCGATGCGACTCGCCGCCAATAAATCGAGACCCATACACCACATCAGCCTGGCCATTGATAATTGGTTCAAGCAGTTTCATATATTCATTCGGATCATATTCCAAATCAGCATCCTGAATGATAATGACATCCCCCTGGGCCGCGGCAAACCCGGACCGCAACGCCGCCCCTTTTCCTTTGTTCACCTCGTGATAAATCACATTGATGGTGTCACTATTTTCAAGAGTCTGTAAATAAGCGCGGGTGCCATCGCTTGAATAATCATCAACAATGACCAACTCCCGCGCAAACGGCAGGTCAACCGCCAATACCTTTTTGATAATTTGTTCAATGGTATTCATTTCGTTATAGCAAGGCATTACAATAGAAAGTTTCATTCATCTTCCTCTGGTCAATTTATTCACTGTCGGATTATAGCCCAAGTGTGATGTGTAGCAAATTGACCTTATCCCTACACCCGACTAAAATTACAGATACTATAATACCCTACGGAGGCACACAAAATGCTCATCACAAATGGTACAGTTTTAACCTTTGGTCAAAGTAAACAGGTACTCCCCTACGGAGCAGTTTATTACGAAGGCGACACAATTGTAGAGGTCGGTCGTACCGCCGATTTGGAAAAAAAATACCCCAATGCTGAAAAGCTGGATGCCGCCGGAAAAATTGTGATGCCCGGTATGACCTGCGCTCACACCCATTTTTACGGCTCATTTGCCCGAGGCATGGCCATCCCCGGCGCGCCACCCGCCAATTTTATGCAGATATTGGAACAACTGTGGTGGAAAGTTGACCGCGCCCTGACCCTGGAAGACAGCAAATACAGCGCTCTGGTGGCCATGGTGGATGCCATCCGGCGCGGAACCACCACCCTGATAGACCACCACGCCAGCCCCACCCATATTGACGGCTCGCTCGATGCCCTGGCCGAAGCCGCCACGGAATCTGGCTTGCGAGTAGGCCTCTGCTACGAAGTGACCGACCGCAACGGACCGGCCGGCACCCGGGCCGGCATCAACGAGAATGTCCGCTTTATCAAAAAACTACAGACCGATCCCGACCCCAAACTGGGCGCTTCGTTTGGCCTGCACGCCGCCTTTACCGTGAGCGATGAAACCCTGGACGCTTGCCTGGAGGCCGGCCAGGGGCTGAACACCGGCTTCCATATCCACGTGGCCGAAGACAAAGCCGACGAAGCCGACAGCCTGAAAAAATACGGTATCCGGGTGGCCGAGCGACTGGAAAAGAAAGGTATTCTGGGGCCAAAAACATTGGTAGCCCACGCCATCCACGTGGACGCCTACGAGATGGACGCTTTCCGGGCCACGCAAACAAAAATCAGCCACCAACCCCGCAGCAATATGAACAACGCGGTGGGCGTGGCCGAAGTCGAAAAGATGCTCGACAAAGGCATTACCGTCGGCCTGGGCAACGACGGATTTTACAACAACATGTTCACCGAAATTCACACCGCCTATTTGCTGCACCGCATCAGCAAAGGCGACCCGCGGGTGATGCCCGGTGACCGGCTCATGGAAATGGCGTTCAACAACAATGCCATCATCGCCGGCCTTTTCTTCCCCAAACCGGTGGCGGAACTGGCGCCCGGCGCGTTTGCCGACATCATTCTATTGGATTATGTACCCTTTACCCCCCTCACCGACGGCAACTACCCCTGGCAACTTGTGTTTGGTATGGATGGCAGCCACGTCACCCACACCATCGCCGGTGGACAAATGTTGATGAAAGACCGCCAGGTTTTAACGCTTGACGAAAAAGCGATTGCCGCCAAAGCCACAGACCTGGCCGCGCAGGTGTGGAAACGGGTGTGGGATATGGAGTAACATGTCAGCCATAATTATCATCATTACCATCAGCTTGATGGTATCGGCGAACGCGCTCTATGTGGCCGCCGAATTTGCCACAATCAGCGCTCGCAAAACTCGCATTGTCCAAATGGCCGACGAGGGGCACCCCCTGGCCAAAATCTTGCTGCCAACCCTGGAAGACACCAACGCTCTGGATGCCTATGTGGCGGCCTGCCAGATAGGCATCACCATTTCTTCGCTGGTGTTGGGGGCCTATGGCCAAAACACCGTCGCTCAACTCCTGGCTCCCTGGTTAGCTAATTTGGGCAACCTGGCCGAACCGGCCGCCTACTCTATTTCTGCCACAACTGTGCTGATACTACTAACCATTTTACAGGTGGTGATGGGAGAACTGTTCCCCAAATCTGTCGCCATTCAATACCCGGAACAGTTGGCTCTGATGGTAGCCTTACCGATGAAATGGTCACTGTTCGTCTTCAGGCCCTTTATCTGGTTGTTAAACGGCAGCGGTAATTTTTTATTGAGACTGATGGGCCATTCCCATCGAGAAGAACACACCCACTTTCACTCTCCAGAAGAAATTGAACTGCTGGTCAACGAAAGCCACGAGGGGGGGCTGGTTGATGACGAAGCCCAACAAATGTTACGCAATGCCCTGCGCCTGCGTGAGTTATCGGCCCGACAGGTGATGCTGCCCCGCCCCCGGCTCATTACCGCCTCTGTGGACAGCCGGATACCGGACCTGCTCAACCTGACCTGCGCCGAGGGCTACAGTCGTATCCCTGTTTATCAAGACCACATTGATAACATTATCGGCTTTGTTCACATCAAAGATTTGTTCAAACTGCATTTGCAGGGCGAACAAAACCCGGCTTCAATTATCCGTGATGTGATATTTGTGCCGGAGAGTACATCTATCGCCAATGTTTGGACCACCCTCAACCTGAACCGGCAATACATCGCCATTGTCATTGACGAGTTTGGCGGCACCGCCGGCCTCATCACCATCGAGGATTTAATCGAAGAAATCTTTGGCGAACTGCAAGATGAATTTGACGAAGAATTACCCCTGATTTCTGCCGATAAGACCGGCCGCATCTATTTACGCGGCGACCTGCTGGTATCAGATGTTAATGAATATCTGGGTCTGAACCTGCCGGAAGAAGAAGCCGATACCCTGGGCGGCCTTATTTTGAGCGCAATGGGACGCTTGCCGAAAGTAGGCAGCGACGTAACCATCGGTACGCCGGGAATTATTATCCAGGTGGAAGCCATGGAAGGTCACTCCATTACCGAAGTATCCCTGCAACGGCCCGACGGATTTACCCTGCCGAGTGAAACTGTGGGCCGGATTGGGGAATGGGAGGTCGCCAACCATGATTAAACTCCCGCTGCTCGTCACGGCGATGTTTGGCGTGCTCATTGCCACATCTGCCGCCGCCGAGGGGGAACTCCCCGGCCTGAACAGCCTGCTCATCCCGTCCCTGGTTATTGTTCTGCTCATCATTTTGAACGGCCTGTTTGTAGCAGCCGAATTTGCCATCATCGCCGTACGTCCCACCAAAGTGGAACAGATGGCCCACGAAGGCAACATTCTGGCAAAATCGGTGCTTCATATACTACAATCTACTGACAGACAAAACCGCTACATTGCCACCGCCCAACTGGGTATCACCATCGCCTCGTTGGGGTTAGGGATGTACGGCGAACCCCAAATTTCACACTTTATCGAACCATGGTTAGCCAAAATTCTGGGAGCGGACCCCCACGACACCCTGATTCTGTCCGCCGGGTATCTTATCTCTCTGGCCCTGCTCACCTACCTGCACGTGGTAGCCGGCGAAATGATTCCCAAATCACTGGCTCTATCAGCCCCCGACAAAACTGCCCTGGGAGTTTCCCAACCGATGCGGATGACCCAGACTGTGCTGGCCGGGCCGGTGTGGCTGCTCAATAGCATCGGCGAAATGTTGCTACGCCTGCTCAGAATTCCGCCGGCGCAGGGCGAAGAACGACTGCACACCCCGGAAGAGCTGGGAATGATTGTGCGGGAAAGTACCCAGGGCGGCATGCTCGCACCATCAGAAGAGGTTATCATCCGTAACATCCTGGATTTTGCCAGCCGCGCCGTGCATCAGGTGATGACCCCCCGGCCCAAGGTCCAGGCCATCCCCTTTGATATGCCCCTGCCCGAAATGTTGGAAATTGTCACCAACAGCAACTTTAGCCGATTTCCGGTGTACGAAACAGACCTCGACCACATCATCGGCATTGTTCACATAAAAGATTTGGTGCGCCAGTACACCCGCTCCAATTTTGACATCCGTCTGCTCCTGCGCCCCGTGCATTTGGTGCCGGAACATTATCCGGTAGACAAACTGATGACCACATTTAAACGCCGCCACCACCACATGGCCATTGTGCTGGACGAGTTTGGCGGTACAGCCGGAATTGTCACCCTGGAAGATTTGGTTGAAGAGGTGGTGGGCGAAGTGCGAGATGAGTTCGATTTGGAAAATGAGCCGCTCATCAAACTCAGCGCCCGTAAATTAGAAGTTGCCGGCGACTATCTGCTCGATGACCTGGCCGATTATGTGGACATCGGCAAAGAAGAAGAGATGCCCGATGTGGAAACAGTCGGCGGCCTGATTATGGCCATGTTGGGGCGCGTTCCCCAACCCGACGACATCGTCACCCTCCCCACCCAAATTACGTTAAAGGTATTGTCCGTAACCGGACTGGCTGTTGAACGTGCCCAGGTAGAACTCCCCGGCCTGAAGCCGGATACCGACAAATAAGACACGACTTTTGCCGGGTCAAACCGTATTGTCTATGAAGCAGTGCGGATCAACAGCAAGGAGTTCCTATGAAAAACGACAAATTTCTGATTTTTATTATCATCGGTATTGTGGGATTGGTGGTGGCGGCGCTCGTCATTGTGCTCAACCGGGCCAAATCCGAAACATACATCGCCGATGACTCGCCGGACGGAGTCGTCCACAACTATTTTCTGGCCGTCCAGCAAGAGGATTACAACAAAGCCTACGGCTATCTTTCTGATGACCTGAAAAACAAACCGGACCTCGATGATTTCATTCTGGATATTGACAATCTCAACAACCGGGAAGCTTCTCTCCAACTAAGCGATACCAACATTACCGCCGACCGCGCCCAGGTCAAAGTGGCGATTACCACCTACAGCGGCGGCGATCTTTTTGACAGCCGCAGTTACACCAACCGCGATACGGCCCACCTGCGCCAAACCGCCGATGGCAGTTGGCGGCTCATCCAATTCCCCTACCCCTATTGGGGCTACGACTGGAACGAAGAGCCGGACAAAGATTAAATCCAGCTTTCTCTGATGGTGACGAAGTTACACCCGTCATAATCAGCAAAAAAATAGAGCGAGGTATTTATGCAAACCATTCGGCGCATTTACTTTTATTTAATCGCGGCCATCAGCCTGATCGGTGTAAGCTGGTCGGTGATTGGGCTGCTTCGCCTGATTATCAGCGAAGGCGTGGGCCAAGGGCAAATCATCGGGCTGGCCTCCTGGCTGGCAGTGATTATTGTGGGCCTGCCCATTTTCCTGTTCCACTGGCTCTATGCCCAGCGATTGGCTGCCACCCATCCGGCAGAACGACACACCCTGGTGCGGCAGATTTTTTTGTACGGGGTGATGGCCGCCGGGTTAACCCCGGTCATCAGTAATATCTACCGGCTGGTTGATAACCTGCTGCTGACCCTGTTGGGCGGCACTCATCTGGATTATTACCCCTACAACCTGACCACCGGCGAACACCTGGCCGCGCTGATCATCTGGGCTATTATTCTGGCCTATCTCTGGCAGCAAATCAGCACCGACCGCCGGCTGCGACAGACCGCTCCCGCAGCCAAAAACCAACCCGCCGATACAGACTCCATTGCCGAATTCTTAATGAAAACAGACCCCGAAGGCGTGCGCCGGATATATCGGCTGGTCTTCTCTCTGGCCGGGCTGGTGATGGTCACCTGGGGGGCAGTCGGCTTGCTGCAACTGCTGATGGAGCTTTCCACCAGCGTACCCTGGCGTACTCCAGTCGCCAACCTCAGTGCCAAACTACTGGTGGGCGGCGCGGTCTGGGTAATCCACTGGCTGCTGCTGCAGCGCACCTTTTTAAGCGGAGACTGGGCCGAAGAACGGTCCGTCCTGCGTAAACTGTATTTGTATCTGGCCGTGTTTGTCTATTTGGTGATGGCTATTGCCAGCGGCACCGCCCTCCTGAAAAAACTAATTGAGCTGGCTCTGGGCGAAGCTTTGGTTGACCCATTTTTGACCGAGTTCAGCGCCTCCATCGCGATGATAATTGTAGGCGGCGTTTTCTGGGCTTACCACTGGTACACCCTGCAACAAGACGCGGGGCTGGCCCCGGAAATTCCCCGGCAGGCCGGCGTGCGGCGGATTTACGCCTATCTGGTAGCGGCTGTGGGGCTGGCTGTGCTGCTGAGCGGGCTGGGTGTTTTGCTCAGCATTATCGTGGATATGCTCACTACCCCCGCCGATGTGGGCCTGTCCTACTATCGAGAAAACATCGCCGTGGCTATCGCCATGATTGTAGTCGGGGCGCCGGTGTGGTTGCTGCCCTGGCGGGCAATGCAGGCCCTGGCCCTGCGCCCGGCCACCAGCGCTGATAAAACTGATATTGACGGCGAATCAGAGCGGCGCTCCATCGTCCGCAAAATCTACCTCTATTTGTACGTATTTCTGGCCGCAGTCGGCGTTTTTGGCAGTGCAGGCTGGTTCATTTTCCACATTCTGACCGCCATTCTGGGCGCAGACCTGCCGGATGATTTCATCACCCTGGTGCTCGATGCGTTGATAATCGCCCTGCTGGCCGCGGGGGTGTGGGTTTATCACTGGTGGGCCATTCAGCACGACGGCAAACTCCAACAAAAAGACCAGGCCCAACGCCTGGCCGATGTCTCGGTGGCGGCTCTCGATGGCGGCGACGGGCAGGCGGGACGACTGGTCATCCATCATCTGGAACAAACCCTGCCGGGCCTCAAACCCCGGGCCATCGGCCTCACCCCCCAGGCCATCGAAGCGATGGGCGGTGTTCCCCTGACCGCCGACCCCAACCCTCTTGCAACCGCCCAATTCATCGTCGGCCCCTGGCAAACGCTGTCCAGCGGCGAGACTGCCGCCGCGGTCAATCGCAGCCCCGCCCGCAAACTGGCCCTGCCCCTGCCCGAACCGGGCTGGACCTGGGCCGGTGTGGAACAACGCCCGCTCGATTACTACGCGCAACAAGCCGCCCGCGGCATCAAACAAACTTTGGAAGGCGAGGCCATTTCTCCCGCCAAAGAAACAGACATCGCCGCGATTGTGGCGCTGGTCGGGGGGATGCTGCTGTTTTTACTGGTCATCGGCAGTCTGCTGGGTACGGTCCTTTCGATGCTATAAATTTGGGGGTAACATTTTGAAAAATATCTCCCGCCATGTAAGATGTTCACACCACCATTAGCGGTAAAGGGAGATGTTTATGTACAAACAAACTCGACTGGCATTTTCTATTGGCCTGATTCTGCTTGGCGCGGGAGCAGGCCTTTTTCTTTTCCAGCCCTCGACACCGGCTGCCGCGCAAACCGAAGCGGGACAGCCCTACATCGTGCAGCACAGCGACAGCCTGTGGAAGCTGGCCGAAAAATATTTGGGCGACGGTAATCTGTACCCGCAAATAATCCAAGCCACCGCGGCCCAAGCT
>Ga0180430_10003331_pt1 | contig 13940 bp, 5 predicted proteins | sample SS_ome_9_FD_132999 | JGI IMG/M metagenome (GOLD analysis project Ga0180430, IMG submission 132999) | Hypersaline lake sediment archaeal communities from the Salton Sea, California, USA - SS_1_S_2 metaG | ecosystem: Environmental > Aquatic > Non-marine Saline and Alkaline > Hypersaline > Sediment... | reverse complement strand
TATATTAATTTTGCCACGCATTGGGGCATTAGCTCAGTTGGCTAGAGCGTTTGACTGGCAGTCAAGAGGTCATCGGTTCGACTCCGATATGCTCCACGATCAAACAGAAAAAGAAACACTCCCGTTCGGGGGTGTTTTTTTATGGAGTGAATTCGCGCTGAAAGCCTGCTTTCATAAGCGAACGAGCGGAATAAAAACAGTTCGCGCCAGCGAAGTGTCTTTTTCTATTTGCAGGACGGGAGCCAATTGGATCACGAGCGCAGCGAGTACCCCGATATGCTCTACTAATCTGTTTAACTGTGGCACACGATGTTAAAGAACGAAATAGTAATACACTTCAAATATATAACTAATTTCTTAGTTAAACAACTAAATCATTAGTTTTTCCAAAGATTTGCAGTCATCCGAATTTGTAACAATTGCTGTTTTGCCAGAATTTTACCAGCATACTTAAAATAAGGGCAATTCAACTTATCTTTAAATATCCTTTTGGCCCAAAAAACTGAATATCTCTCAGATGACACATTCGAATCCAGAATTAGGAAAAGCAAAATGGCTTGATGTCGGATACAGACAATTTGCAGAGCATGGTCCCGAAAATTTGAGTGTCAATAAAATAAGCCAGGAGATTGGCACCTCAAGAGCTTCTTTCTATCACTACTTTGGAGATATCGGGAACTTTGTCGATGACTTGCTTTCCATGCACTGGCAAACTGTCGAGCGTTTCATTACAAAAGGTAAGGATACATGCCAGAATCTTTTCCCTGATCTATATGATCTTGTAGCAGAGTATCCTGTTGCACAACAATTTAGTATGCAATTATTTCATGCACGTACTAATCCGGAATTCAACTTTCTATTTATAAAAACTTATGAGGCGATAGCAAAAGCCTTTGCCTTAAAACTATTTGCCAGGGAATACCAGCTTAATCAGAATGAAAGTGATGTGTATAAGCTCTGGTTAACCGTGGGAGAAACCTGGTATTCCCGATTATCCCCCCGGGACCTGAGTTCAACCACCCTTCAAAAACATTCCAGAGAAATTATGAAGACCGTCTCCAATTTTATGAATTCACAGCTTTATTCAAGCCTCAGGGAACCCACATAAGCTCTTTGTTTAACTGATTTGCATTCTCTGTACAGGCCTGTCTATTTTTATCCGTTTTTCTTACGTAATTTTATTAGTAAATCGCCGTTATTCAAATTAGAGTAACAGCACACTTATGTGCTTTAAATAGAACATGTTATGAAAGGTAAAATTTCATTAATCATTTTAACAGCCACAATCCTGGTGGCTTGTAATCCACAGAGCAAAAAAATTACTCCTGAGGAAGCAAAGCAAATAGCCAAGGAAGCCTATATCTATGGCTTTCCCCTGGTAATGAATTTTAAAACCCTGGATGCGTACACCCTGGATAAAAACTCAAGAGAGTATAAAGGTGAATTCAATGTTAAAAGCTGTGAGGCTCGGGTCTACACCCCCGAGGACAAAGCCATTGTAACCCCAAATTCTGATACTCCTTATTGTATGTTCTGGTCGGACATAAGTAATGAACCCCTTGTAATTTCAGTCCCTGAGATTGAAGAAGAACGTTATTACTCTTTTCAGTTTGTCGATTTATTTAGTCATAATTTTGCTTACGTAGGAACACTTACCACAGGCAACGAGGCAGGTAAATACCTGATTGTATTAAATAATTGGAAAGGTGAAAAACCAGAAGGTATTACTGATATTATTTACTGCGAAACATATCTGTTCCTCACCGTTGTAAGAACTCAACTGATGGATGAAAATGACCTGGAACAAGTCAAGTCCATTCAGGATGCCTATCAGGTACAATTGCTGAGCGAGTATCTGGGTAAAGAGTCGAATTATAAGGCGCCTTCTATAGATTGGCCTAAATGGAACGAAGGCGATCAATTTACCGAAGCTTCTTTTAAGTATATAGATATTATTCTAAATCTCACTCAGGAAATAGAATCTGAAAAGCCCTTACGAGAAGATTTTGCCAAGCTCGGCATCGGCACTCCCGAACCTTTCGATTTTGAAAGCTTTGATGAGGAAACTCAGGAAGCCATCAAATCCGGTGTAAAAGAGGGATTTGCCGATATCGAAGCATTTGTAAAACAATATGCGGCCGATCCTCTGGTAAGTGTGAAAATATTTGGCACCCGTAATTTTTTGACTGAAAGCGCTAAAGAAAACTATAATCTGGAAAATTTATACCTGCCACGAGCTGTTGCTGCTGATAGGGGTTTATATGGAAACTCAGGTTTCGAGGCAACATATCCCACTTACTTGCTGGATGGAGAAAGTAAGCCGCTCAATGCCGCAGAAAACAACTATACAATAAGCTTTAAAAAAGGTGAATTTCCTCCGGTAAAAGCGTTTTGGTCGCTAACCATGTATGATGGCCAAACACAACTGCTCATCGATAACGCCATTGACCGTTACCTGGTAAATTCGCCCATGATGGATGATTTTGTCATGAACGAGGATGGATCACTTACCTTTTATATTCAAAAAGACTCACCGGGTGAAGATCTTGAAGCCAACTGGCTGCCGGCTCCCGATGGCCCGTTTTATTGTGTCATGCGCCTGTACGGGCCCGAGGAAGCGGCCTTGAACGGAACATGGACAAGTCCCCCGATACAGGTAAAAAACTAATCTTTTAGAACAATTAAACCATGAAGAAGCTCATTAGCTCAGTATCAATTATTCTGGCATTATTACTTTCAGGCTGTCAGCCGAACCCAAAGGAAGCTACAGACACTGCTACCATCAAAGACCTTGCTTACGAGGCTTTTATATATGCCTATCCCCTGATGGAACAGGTTAAGACGATCAATGATATGTTTGAGTATAATAACATGACTGCAAATGAAGTTGTAATGGTTCCAAATTTCCCCATGGACAACGTGGGGATGCCAATCGTGGCGCCTAATCTTACTTCTATGACGGGTGGCATTTTTATTGACATTTCCGCCGGGCCTGTGACTCTGGAGATACCTGAAGTAAAAGACCGCTACATCGTGTACCAATGCATCGATGTTTTTACGCATAATTTTTATTACATGGGGACGCGCGCAAACAATGGAGAAGCGGGAACCTTTACTTTTCACAATCATAGCCAACAAATCCCTGACAATAAATCCACTCCGGTGCTAATGGAAGGTGACCACGCCTTCATCGTAGTGCGTATCGACATTAAAGACAGGTCAGAAATTGACCAGGTCATAGAGATTCAAAATGCGATCCAGATTACTTCAGCGCCTTCGGAAACCCGGAAGTATCCAGTGTATGATAAAGCAATGGCCTTCTCTCCTGCATTTGTCGAATACGTCAATGAATTATTAACTGAAATCCCGGAAGATGAAAAAGAATTATTCGATCGGTGGGCTCCTCTGGGAATGATGAGTGAGGAAAAACCGGACGAAATGGATAAGAAGGAGATTCAGGCTGGAATAGATTCCGCATATACAGCGATCCAGGAAGAGTCAAAAAATCTGGAAATAGGGAATGGTTATATTGCAGCGACAGAAGTGTTTGGGACTCGTGAATTCCTGAATGGAAATTACCTGGCCAGAGCTTCAGGGGCTCATTTCGGATTATGGGGTAATTCCAAAGAAGAAGCTAACTATTTTTTACTATTTACAGAGGGGGAAGGTGAGATTCGATTCACGAAAGATGAACTTCCTCCCCTATCTGATATAGGCTTTTGGTCCATTACTGTTCATGACGAAAATGTAATGGTCAAGAAGAATGAATACGATTCCTATGTTTTAACCATGGACCAAATGAAGTTTGAAAACGACGGTTCTTTGGTATTGAAAGTTTCATCGAAACCTGAGCAGGGCAATTGGCTCTACACTCCAGGGGGTAAAATGGTTCTTGTTATAAGAGCTTACCAGGCAGAATCAGAAAAGATCGGGTCCTATGTCCCTCCTGCTTTTTCAAAAAGATAACAAATTTGCCAGCGAAACGGAAAACAGGCGGAGTATATAGGAAAAACAACCGGATCTCATTTACCGGATCTCATTTACCGGATCTATATCTACCGGATCACTCTTCCGAAAAAGATTCCGTTTGCCAGCAACTTATTTGTTCCCGGCCAGTTTCCCCGGAAATTCATGTCTTCATAGTAGGAAATTAGCTTGCCCCGCCCCAGGGATTGGACTGAGATCACCGGAGCACCTTTGATCCGGCCCAGGTTTTCTTTGGATACCCATCCGCTGACATAGGGATCCGAATCAAACCGCACTGGTTCAGAATACTTGATGCCTGAAGGCATTGCAACCCGTGTTCCTTTTTTAAGAAGGGCCAGGTTCTCTCTCTCATAACCATAGCAGAGGGGATGGCTTGTATCCAATCTGGCAGAGAAAATGGCCCCTCCGATCACATGCAGATTTCTTTCTTTCGCGCGCTCATCATAGTTCAGGTATCGGGTGGAATCGGGTGGAACGCGCTTCTTGAAGCTGGTTTCTGACAATTCATTTTTAGCAGCCCATTCCGTCGCTTCGGCATAGGCAATCAGTGAGCCTCCATTTTTGGTCCAGGACTCCAGTTTCTGAATACTCTCCTCCTCCCACTCCCTGTACGAACCTCCGGGCAAAATTATGGTATTGTAGCCGTTCAGATCCATGGAAGTCAGGCGGTTCGCCTGGGCCAGGGTCATTGGAATGGAGTACTTCTGATCAAATAAATGCCAGATTTCTCCGGCCATGTATACACTGGTACCCTCCCCGATAAACATTAATATTTCAGGTTTGGTCAGCGCCATAAAGCTGCTGCTGCCAATATCACTGCCACTTGTTGAGAACCCGGTGCTCAGTCCATAAAAATCAATACCGGTTCGCCGGGCAATATCTGTAATCAACTCATAGATTTCTTCCTGATCCAGTCTCTGTTGATTGACCGGTAGCAGGATGCAGCCATGCTTAAAGAGCTCTTCCCTGTTATTGATGGTAAAGGAAGAGGCTCCGGTGGCGACCTTGGTGATTAATCCCGCATCCTGCAACAGATACAGGGCTTCAGGTGTGGAGTATTCATTCCAGCGAAAGAGATAAGCAATCTTACTTTTACCACCGTGGATCTTTCCTTGAATTGCTTCTTCAGATACGGGATCTTGAGAGATCTGAACCTCTTTCAATGATCTTAAGCGCACAAAGGGAATATCGAAAGCATGAGCCATGGTCCAGGTGGACACATCATAGAAGGCGGTATCCCTGAAGGATCTTACCTCCTCAAAAAAGGAGCTTAATAAACGATATTGTTTTTGCTTCACCGGAACCACAAAACTGCCTGCATCCTTTTCATTTCTGTATACCTCTATCTGATGGGCATTCAGGAAATCCACAAATTGTTGTGTCTTTATTCTATCCGTGTTGTCCCCAAAAACATAGGCCTGTATCTCACTCTTTTCTCCAAGCTCCAGTGCTTCCCTGTAAAAGTCTCGCTGATAGCTCAGTAATTCATTTTGAAGGCTCAGGGAAGCCTCCAGGGTGGAAAGGGATACGGTAAAGTGGTTCTTGATTCCCAGGCTCATTTTCTTAATCCCATTGGTCGTTTCACGCTCCCTCCCCCTGATTGCAGCGGCTTCAAATAAAATCCCCACACCGGCATTAATATCCGGATAGGTTGAACCCTTGCCAAAATAATAGTCGTCAAACACTTCCTCAGAAAAATACTGTGAGCCGATTTTATCCAGGAAATCGGCATGATAGAATGCAATTTCCCGGGTGAGCTCATAGTTCCGTTCGGGTGTCAGTGGATTGATCCGTTCGGGCACCCCGGGTTGAAAGAAAAAGGAAAAATTTGCCCCGGATTCATGATGATCCGTTACTACATTCGGCTTCCACTCATGATACTTAGCCACACGGCCCCTGCTTTCCGGATTGACCAGAAGCAGGTAGTCGCGATTTAAGTCAAACCAGTAGTGATTTGATCGCCCGCTGGGCCAGCCTTCCCGAAACTGCCTTGAATTATTATCGCCGGAAAAAGTGTAACTCTGATGCATGTTTGCCCAGGTGCTGTGCCTTGTAAAGCCGTCCGGGTTCAGGCAGGGATCAAGCAGGATGATGGTGTTGCCCAATAAGCTATCTATCTTCTCCCCTTCAGCCGCGGCAAGGTAATATGCCATTAAGACGGAGGAGTTTGTTGCACTGGCTTCATTCCCGTGTACCCCGTAAGTCAGAGATACAACCAGAGGAACGCCATCCACCGGGATATCAAACTCCGGATCGGAGTACCTTAAGTGCAAACTCTTCAATTCATCCAGATTTTCATGCCTGTCTGCCGTCGTAAAAACCAGGTGAACCAGTGGCTTGTTTTCATAGGACCTTGCATACTCATAGAGAAGAGCCCTGTCTGATATACGGACAATCTCCTTCATGTAGTCCAGTACCTGACCGTATGTTAAGTGCCATGCTCCCAGTTGCTGACTGAAAAACTGCTCGGGAGTAGGAATGTCCTTGTTGTAAGCCACATCTTCGGGCAAATAATACGCCATTTTTTCCTGGGCATTCAGACACAGGACCTGAAAAAGTACAAGCAGGGTAAAAGCAACTTTTCTCATGGGAATATCGAATATTTAACAAGCAGATTAAGAATATTGCTAAATATATCTTTTTTACGGCACAAGCGGGCTGAGTTTGCTTTCTGTTTGATCCAAAAAAAAGACCCTGCGGCAAGCCGCAGAGTCTTTTCATATTACCAGATTTGATATGGTGCCTTAGGGCACTTTCTCTACTCTTTCATTATTCGGGTCACACTATTCACCTGATCGCTCCGGATCTGGATCATGTAGATGCCGGCTTTGTACCTGCTGACATCCAGTCTGGTCTGTGTAAACCTGTCCAGCTCTTCCTCGTGGATGAGCTGACCTGTCATATCAACCACCCGGATGGTAACGTTGGTCTGTTCGTTATCCATATCGATGCTTACATAATCCCGGGCCGGATTCGGATAGACCTTGTAATCCTGGGTTCTGTCAGAATCAATTCCGGTATAATCAAGGGTAATGCACTCGGATGTGTCTGAACAGCCTCCCTGGGTCAGGATCACAGCATAACTGCCATTTACACCTGGCCTGTAGCTGCTGGAGGTCTCACCGGCTATGATGGAGTTATCAGCGCAATTGATCCACTGATAGGTCCCTGTATTATCACAGCTTAAAGTACCGGCATCCACAGTTACCACGATATCCTCCACAAGCTGATAGCTCACTGTAAAGGTATACTGGTTGGTGTTTCCGTTACCATCGTCCAGCGTATAAGTGACCGTAGTTACTCCCGGTTCAAATACGGTAGAACTGGCATCCGAGCCGCTTCCGGATCCTGTCGTTGCACCTGCCAATTCATAGGTGACCGTAGGTGTTCCACAGTTATCCGTGATGGCTGTCAGTCCAATGGAGCTTACTGTTCCGTCACAGCTGACCACATCTGCCGGAGCAGTGGCTGTGGGCGCAGTAACATCATCAACAACCACATTCTGACCCACACTGATCCTGTTTCCGTTTCCATCATCAAAGGTCCAGGTAATCACATGTGTTCCCTGTGTGGAATAGGTCAGGGCATCGGTGGTGGTTCCTGTAATGGTACCGGCGCACTCATCCGTAGTGGTAGGAATGATTGCAGTAGCCATACATTCTCCAGTTACATCCGCCAGTGTTGGAATAACAGGATCGGTGACATCAGAAATAAGTACATTCTGATCCACATCGATGCTGTTTCCGTTCCCATCATCAAAGGTCCAGGTGATAACATAAGCTCCCTGCGATGAATAAGTCAAAGGATCTGTGGTAGTCCCATAAATGGTTCCTGCACATACATCTGTTGTGCTGGGAGCAGTTGCAGTAACTGTACACTCTCCTGTCAGATCGGGCAAGGTAGGTGTTACCGGATCAGTCACATCATCCACAATTACATTCTGGTCCACATCGATGCTGTTGCCATTTCCATCATCGAAGGTCCAGGTAATCACATAGCTTCCCTCAGCTGAGTAGGTAGTCGGGTCCGTAGTGGTTCCGGTTATGGTACCCACGCATGCATCATTGGTGGTAGGTGCGGCTGCTGTAGCGGAACATTCACCGCTTACATCACCCAGAACAGGGGTAACAGGATCGGTCACATCATCAACAATCACATTCTGTGGCACAACAATGCTGTTGCCGTTTCCATCATCAAAGGTCCAGTTGATTACAAAAGTCCCCTGGGTGGAATAAGTCAGCGGATCGGTAGTGCTACCTGTAATGGTTCCCGCACAGGCATCTGTGGTGGTGGGTGCAACAGCAGTAACAGAACACTCTCCTGTCAGATCGGGCAAGGTAGGTGTTACCGGATCGGTCACATCATCCACAACTACATTCTGTGCTACAACAATGCTGTTGCCATTTCCATCATCAAAGGTCCAGTTGATCACATAACTACCCTCCGTTGAATAGGTGGTCGGATCGGTCGTAGAACCTGTTATGGTTCCGGCACAGGCATCAGTCGTGGTTGGTGGACTTGCAGTAACAAAACATTCTCCTGTCAGCGTGGGCAGGGTTGGTGTTACCGGAATGGTCACATCATCCACAATTACATTCTGGGCTACCACGATGCTGTTTCCATTTCCATCATCAAAGGTCCAGTTGATCACATAGCTTCCCTCTGCATCATAGGTCAGAGGATCTGTAGTGGTTCCGGTAATGCTACCGGCACAGGCATCTGTAGTTGAAGGAGCCACTGCTGTAACAGAACATTCGCCGGTCAGATCGTCAAGTACAGGAGTTACCGGATCGGTGATGTCGTCGAGAATAACATTCTGATCCTGGGTCGATTCATTGCCATTACCGTCGTTATAAGTCCAGGTAACCACTGTCGTTCCCTGGGCTGTAATCGGGAAGGGTGTAACGGTGGTCCCGGTTATTGCTCCGGCAACTGCATCGGTGGCGGTCGGAGCAACAGGGGTAATGGAACACTCTTCGTTCAGATCAGGTAAGGGTGTTACATCAGGAACTGGTGCTGTTAAGTCCGTAATCACAAGATCGTCACTGGCGGATCCCGCGTAACTTGGATCATCTACCAAAGCAATCACGGCATAGGTACCATAATCAACTGGCAGGGTCTCGGAGCCATTGTAAGTAACAACAACATCTAATCCGGGAGGTACTGTCGTTACTGTGGCACTGATTCCGGTTCCTGTATATTCCTGGGTCAAATTACTCAGTGTAACAGTGGCAGCTGCCTTATTTACGCGTTGAAGTTGAGCATACTGTACAGGCTGTATGGAATCATTTCCTTCCTGAATAGCATATATCAGGGTTTCGCCCACATTCTGCACGGTTGCAGTGGTTCCGGATATTGATACAACGGTGGGATCTTCAGCCCTATATGTAATTGGAAATCCAAAGGTGGTACTTGCAGATAGGGTGAAATCAGAATCCCCATAGGTTCTGTCAGCCAGTGGGGCAAAGGTCATCTCCTGAGACTGCTTAATGCAAAGTTGATAATCAAATGATTCCAAATATCCACCCGAAGCCGAAGTAACACTACCTCTGGTATAAGCCACTTCTATAGATGTCATATCTATATTAAAGGATGGTGTAAAGTACAGAACAATGGTGCTGGAGTCTCCATCTTTTAATGAACAAGAAGTAGAAGTTGCACCAATTAAATTACCCCGCACCGCAAACTGATCATGTAACCCAGTTGGATCGGCCATATTTCTGTCAAAAATAAGTTCAACCCTGTCAGTTTCATAGCATGCTTCCAGGTAGATAGGGATATCTAGGGGTGAAACATTAATTGTAATGCTATCATCTGGTGAGGTTCCTGTTCCATCCAAATAATTGAAATCGAAACTTCCTGCCCCATTTCCTGTGGTACTGCCTGCAATATACATCAGGTTGAATTCTGGATCTGTCACCACAGTGGGGACGGTTGTAATCTGATCTCCCTGCACTCCTCCATTACTCTGGTAAAGAGCTCCTGAGGCAGGAAGAGAGGTCACCGTTGCTGTTTTCGTTCCAGGATCTCCTCCTGTATACATTAGTTGAAAGGTTTTTGATTCTCCTTCTTCTAAATCAAAGGTCTGTGGAACAGGGGTCAATGGTGGTGTTAAACTTGTATGGAAGGTCCAAACATCAGTCAATGTAGTACTATCCTGCTCATTCTTAGGAACAGCTGACCAGTAATAGGTTGCCCCGGGTGTTAATGTATATTCATAGCCTAATGTTGTCAGTTCAGCTGATGTATGTACGGGGCTACTTAGATCCGGGTTTGTAGATATTATTACTGTGTAGTTGGAAGCATGTGAAGCTGCATTCCACAGGAAGCTCACATCTTCTCCCACAGTTGAATTATAAGCCGGGCTAATTAAATCTACAACACCTGGCTCCGGAATAGAGTCGGTTAATACAACTGCATCATATAATGCATTCTCATTATAGGTATAAGTGCCTCCTCCAGGAGTAAAGCGAATTGCCTTCCCGCTTTTAACGTATCCCGGGGTGTTATATGCGCACAGAATACCTGCTGTACCATCGATATTTTCCAACCCAATGGTAGCGGAGCTTCCACTTGCTTCTGCAGAAGTCAAATCAACTATATTCCGATATTGTATCTGAATTTCATTTGAGCTCTCGTAAAGAATGACCTGAAATGTCCCTAAAAGAAACGGTGAGGAAATCAGGTACATATCAAAGAATTGAATGATTAGTTTTTTATTTGGCGATGCACCTACTGTCTTAAATTGAATCTTTCCATAATCTCCCACATAGAGGTCATCCCAAAATGGAGCGATATAGTTATTTACAGTATCATCTAAAAGATTATCAGCATAGGGGATGGTTACATTCTCATATGAGGTTGAGAGTGTATCAAACATCACCAAGCCATTCGAGGTAACATAAAATTCGGAATAGGTGTTCCCATAAAAATCGAAATCAAAGCCAATGGGATAATATCCAAAAGCACCGTTATCAAATACGCCCTCGTAGATAATTTCGCCTTCGTATTCAATCTCCTCAATTTGTCCATGTATTAGTGGCACTGAGAAGACCAAAGCCAGCAGAATTAGTAGTTTTAAATTCATAGTAAAAGTTTTCATCATACTTTTGTTTTTTGGTTTGCTGCGCATATATTAATTTCATCTGTTCGTTTCCTGCCTTCTATTCACAGAGCTGTAAAACAAGGGATGAGTTCTACTCTAATTCTTAATTTCCAAATAAAAGACGGATTCCAGAGAATTGAAAAGTATTAAATTATTCCTTAAAGACTTTAATCAAAATTGAATTCTTGATAAATACGCTATTCTGAGTTGTGGATCACTCATTTCTCTGCAGTATTAAGCATATTAATGAAATCTCAAAAAAAATCTTTTGACAAATAAAGCATTTCATTACATGAAGTTAGCTTTTCCTGTGATGTGAAGAAGATCTCCACCGAAATGGCACCTATTTCTTATCAAAAAAGACCAGCTAAGTCACGACTTAAAAATAAATATGACTGAAGTGAGAATCGTTTGCTTAAGAGGTATTTGTGACGAACCGTACTTTTCGACTGATTAATTGAACAAAAGACTTTTTCTTAGTAAGTAACCATAATTTGATCATTAGTCAGTTGTAATTAAGCTATCATCAACTTTTACCGAATTAGGTCATCCCATTACTTGATCTTTGCCCTATGGTTTTTTAAATTGCTTTCATCCAAAAGATAGCATCTAAGCTATTTTTTATTTAAAAACTTAAACATGACCGCTCTAATCAATAAACTCCTCCCTGTTGTATTTACGTTTTTTTCCATTTCATTATTAGCTCAACCCACACCTCCCACCAGTGTTGCAGCTACGCAAACTACAATCTGTCAGGGTGTGTCAGTTACACTGAGTTATACCGGAGGTTCAGGAGACACCTTCAGATGGTACTCTAGCTCCTGTGGTGGAACACTTGTAGGGGAAGGCAATAATCTGCTGGTTATACCAGCTACTACTACCACTTATTATGGCAGATGGGAAAATGCTACTGAACAATCAAATTGCGAATCTGTAGAAGTTACCGTGATTCCAATGCCAACACCTCCCTCCTCTGTAAATGCAACGCAAACCACATTTTGCAGCGGAGCAACAACAATCCTCAGTTATACTGGAGGTTCAGGCGACACCTTTAACTGGTACTCCGGCTCATGCGGTGGTGTACTTGTTGGCACCGGAAACAACCTAATGGTATCTCCAACTACTACTACAACCTATTATGGTCAATGGACAAATGCTTGCGGAAGTTCAATGTGTTCATCTATCACCATTACTGTCTATCCCGCTCCAGTTGCTCCATCTAGTGTTTCGGCTTCTCAAACTTCAGTTTGCGAAGGTGGATCCACAACACTGAGTTATTCAGGAGGATCGGGAGACAATTTCAACTGGTACTCCGGATCATGCGGCGGAACATTTGTTGGATCGGGAAATAACCTTACAGTTTTTCCAACAGTTAACACCACCTATTATGGACAATGGTCAAATAGTTGCGGAAGTTCAGGCTGTGCTTCTGTTTCGGTGACAGTTGATCCACTTCCAACAGATCCATCTGGTGTAAGTGCATCACAGACTACTATTTGCGAAGGTGATTTCACACTACTAAGTTATAGCGGGGGATCCGGCGCCACATTTAACTGGTATACAGGATCATGTGGAGGAACTCATGTAGGTACGGGCAACAACCTGGATGTGTATCCGACAACAAATACTACCTACTATGGACGATGGGAAACCGGATGTGGAAATTCAGACTGCGAAACTGTTTCTGTAATTGTAAATCCATTGCCAGAAGCTCCGGTGCTAGTTAATGCGACTCAAACCACAATCTGTGACGGAGGATCCTCAACGCTCAGCTATACCGGTGGATCAGGGACAACATTTAACTGGTATTCCGGCACCTGTGGAGGAACCCCGGTGGGTACAGGAAATAACCTAACTGTTACGCCAACTGTTACGACTACATATTATGGACGGTGGACCAACAGTTGTGGTAATTCGGGTTGTGAATCGGTTACCATCTATGTTGATGCATTACCAACACCTCCATCCAGTGCGAATGCAACACAAACAACCATCTGTTATGGTGGATCCACGACACTCAGTTATGTTGGCGGCTCAGGTGACACATTCACATGGTATTCCGGTTCATGTGGCGGATCCATCGTTGGTACTGGAAACTACCTGCCAGTTTATCCAACTGAGACTACAACTTATTATGGGCAATGGGAAACTGTATGTGGCAATTCGACATGTGTCTCTGTCACTGTTACAGTAACCCAACTACCAATTCCTCCCTCTGGTGTAACTGCATCACAAACAACTATCTGTGAAGGAGCATCTGTTGTTCTGAGTTACGCCGGCGGATCGGGCACAACCTTCAATTGGTATTCAGATGTTTGTGGAGGGACACTCGTCGGGACAGGGAATGGCCTTACGGTTACTCCATCTGCAACCACCACTTATTATGGTCGATGGGGCAACAGTTGTGGTAATTCAGCTTGTGCCTCCGTAACAGTGACTGTGCATCATGTCCCGGTGGCTCCGAGCGAAGTGAGGGCAAATCGTACTAGCATTTGCTATGGAGATAATATTACCCTTAGCGCCATAGGGGGATCAGGAGAATCATTTATCTGGTTTACCGGTGCCTGTGAAGGTGCCCAGTTGGGTGTTGGAATGAGCTGGGTGACAACTCCTACCCAAACAACGACCTATTACGGGCTATGGGAGTCCCCCTGTGGTCGTTCTGAATGTGCTTCTGTAACCGTTGAAGTTGGTAATTTCCCTGTACTTCCAACAATAGTTACGGCATCGCAAACCCAGATCTGTGAGGGCGAAACGACTACTTTAATGTATACAGGTGGTGAGGGAGACGTTTTCACCTGGTATGCAGGAGCATGTGGGGGAAATGCTATTGGAACGGGAAATAATC
>Ga0180430_10003329_pt1 | contig 13945 bp, 11 predicted proteins | sample SS_ome_9_FD_132999 | JGI IMG/M metagenome (GOLD analysis project Ga0180430, IMG submission 132999) | Hypersaline lake sediment archaeal communities from the Salton Sea, California, USA - SS_1_S_2 metaG | ecosystem: Environmental > Aquatic > Non-marine Saline and Alkaline > Hypersaline >... | reverse complement strand
CGCGTATTAAAGACAGCTTTGAAAGATGGCTCATCAGAGCGTGAAGAAATCAGAAACATAAATCTGGAAGAGTATGTTCGTTCCCGCAGCTGGAATGCGCAATACCTGCCTTTTGTAGCAGCATAAAAACCGAATGAGGATGGCAGATGTCCAATATTGATCTAACCAAAATAAATAAAGATGAACTGGCTCCTGTGCTGGGCGGTTACTGGCCGGGTATCCAGATATATTATCCGCCGATCAAGTTCAACCCGCTGGATGGCATTTATGAAACCATGGAGCAGGCGCAGTTAAGGCTGCAAAAGCATGCCTATAAAACCAATGCGCATACCATCCTGTTTGACCTCGAGGATGGTTGCCGCATGAAGGCCATGAGCCGTGAGTTGCTGTTGCAGGAATTGCCGAAATTCCCGGCACGCAATTTCCAGGTTGCGATACGTATCAACCAGTTCAGAACAAAGGAGTACGAGGAAGATCTGAAACTGATCAAGGAGATCCATCCTTACATTGATGTCATCATGCTGGCCAAGGCCGGAGAGTTGTATGGTGATGCTGAAATCCGTGACCTGTCATCCTGGCTGGTATCCATAAACAGTAATGTCGAAATTCAGCCCATTATTGAACATCCCAAATCATTGCAGATTGCCAGCCAATTAATGCAATACCCGGCAGTCAAGCATGTTGTATTCGGTATTCATGACTTTTCCAAGGCCATGGCCTACAAGATTACACCGGAAAACTGGATTAACGAACTGGGTACATTCTTTAAAGAACTCACCATGGAGGCGCGTATCAATGGTGTGGGTGTCATCGGCGGGGTAGAAGTCATGCTCACGCCGCACATGATGCCGGACAAATGCGTAGAGCAAAAAGATATCCGTCGCTGGCTTGATCTGCATGGTGATGAGGCATCACGTTGCGTTTACGATCATGCAAAAATTGAAACGGCCATGGGGCTGACCGGCAAGCAGGTGATTCATCCCAACCATATCAATATCTGCAAGGTAGCCTTTACACCGTCACCCAGGGAAATTGAACGTGATGTATCCATCCTGAAAGCAGCGATTGAAGCAGATGCACTGTTAGGTGGTGCGATTCGTTACGAAGGTGAAATGCTCGATCCACCCATGTTTGGCAAAGCTTTGCAGAACATTCTCAGAGCCTATGCACTACGTTCGCTGAAAGAGGAATACCACCTGTTCGCACTTGAAGTGCTGAGCATGCTGCCATTCCATGTCATCAGAGAAAACTGGCCCTACGGTCAAATATAACAAGAGGAAGCATTATGGAACTCGCACCGTATCCAGAATGGGAATTCAATACGCCGGAATTTTTGAATATCGGCTATGCCTGTACGTCAAGGCACCTGGGCACTGACAAGGAAAATGAAATTGCCATGATCATTGAAGACAGTGATCTTGGTTCTTCTGAAATCACCTATAAGAAACTGGCAGAACAGTCTGACCAGTTTGTGAACTTTCTCGACAGAATAGATGTTCAGGTCCGGGATCGTGTACTGATCTGTCTGAAAAATTCACTGGCTTATCCAATCGCTTTCTTTGGTTGTATCAAACGAGGTGCTATAGCAGTACCGACATCAACCCTGTTAAGTGGTTCTGAAGTGAAATACCTGGCAATGGATTCGCAGGCCAAGGCACTGGTTCTGTCACTGGCCAGTTACTCCGGGTTGTTGCCGTACATTGAAACCATGGACAACCTGCAGCATGTCATCGTTGCCGGTATTGATTCTGTTGAAGACTTGCCCAAGCCTAACGGTGTCACTGTTCACAGCCTGGTCGAGATACTGGCAGAAACCGACAAGATGCCGAATCATTATGAATCCAAGTCCGGTGAGCCGGCGTATCTTGTTTATACCTCGGGTACCACCGGGTTCCCCAAAGGTGTGTTGCATTCGCATCGTTCATTGATAGGCCGTGAACCTGCCAGCCAGTACTGGTTTTCGTTTGAAGGACAGGAACGCATCATGCATTCCGGCAAATTCAACTGGACCTATGTACTGGGCTCGGCCCTGATGGATCCCTTGTACCATGGCCATACGGTTGTGGCTTACGAAGGTAAAAACTCGCCGGATGTCTGGGTAAACCTGATCAAGCAACACAAGTGCACGATCTTTATCGGCGTACCAACGATCTACCGCCAGATTATCCAGAAAACAGAATTTACGCTTGATGACTGTCCCTCACTGCGCCATTGCATGAGTGCCGGTGAGCACCTGTCATCGGAGATGATTACCGCGTGGCAGGAACGTTTCCAGCAGGACATCTATGAAGCGATTGGCATGAGTGAATTTTCATACTATATCTCTCACTCGAAGTTCCGCCCGATCCGCCCGGGCTCAGCCGGTTTCGTACAACCTGGCCACAAGGTTCAGATTCTTGATCCGCAAACCCTGGAAGAGGTCGGCCCCGAAGAAGAGGGCATGATCTGTATCAGCGAAGATGATCCCGGGCTGTTTCTGGAATACTGGCAGCTGGAAGAAGAAACCCGCAAGGCACGTCGCAACGGTTACTTCTTTACCGGTGACTATGCCAAGCGTGACAAGGATGGCTATATCTGGTTCCTGGGACGTCGAGACGACATTATCAATACCTTTGGCTATCGCGTCTCACCACACGAAATCGAACGCGTCATGAAAACCCATCCGCTGGTCGCTGATTGTGTCGCCTTTGGTCTTGATGTGGCTGCCGGAAAAACCATTGTTGCCATTGCCATTATTGCTCACGATGATGTGTCTGCAGAGCAGGAAGAGGAAATCCTGGTTTATGGACAGAACAATCTGGCACGCTATAAATGCCCCAAACAGCTATACGTGATGGACGAATACCCCAAGACCAAGAATGGCAAGGTATTGCGCAAGACACTGGTCAAGGATATCCATGAGCTGGAAGCGCAGAAAGAAACACTCAAGCCCGAGATTTACCGCGCGCGGCGTTCCATGCTCTATACTTCGGCGCGTAACAAAAAACATATCAACAGGGCACGTACCGTGCTGGCTGATGCCATTATTTTCGATGTAGAGGAAATGGTACAGGAAGAGAAAGAAACAGCGCGTCAGAACCTGGTTGATGCCTTTAACGAAGACAGTTCTTTCGGCTATTCAGAGCGTGTATTGCGGGTCAATGCGCTGGGTACCGCCGAGCTGGAAAAAGATATGGAAATGGCGCGTAACCTGGATATCGATGCCATTTTGTTTCCGTTTATTGAAACTGCCGGGCAGGTTGTTGAAGCCGGTAAAATGATACAGGCACTGGAAAAGAAGCTGGAATTCATGATCAGTATCCAGACTCCGCTGGGTGTATTAAAAGCTGACGAGATCTGTGCTGCATGTCCTACACTTAAGGTCATCGTGATAGGCACCAATACCCTGGCTAATCGCATGCAGATCAATATCAAGAAATCAACCAACATGATCTCAGGCTATCTGTCACGTATTGCGCTGGCGGCGCGGGCCTATGACAAGATTGTTATTGATGGACCATTCTATAACGTGGGTGATGAATTCTCCTGTGAAGCATCAACCAAGATGGCCTATGAACTGGGTTTCGATGGCAAGGCTCTGATTCATCCGGTGCAGATTGAATATATCAACGATATCTTTACGCCAAAGAGAGAAGAGGTTGAGCATTCACTTGGCCTGCTCGATGTGTATGAAAAAGCATTGCAAAAAGGCAAGACGGCGATACTTTATGAAGGTGAATTGATCGATATCCACCAGGCCAAGTGGGCGCAACGCATGATTACGCTCTACGACAAATATAGGGAACTGGGGCAGGACAGCTTCATATAAGAAAGAAAATCGAGGACATAAAATGTCAGAAACAATAATCAGTAACAAGATAAGCCAGGGACGGTTTTTCGAAGACTTCACTATTGGCGAAAATATTGTTCATCCTTTGCCCAGAACAATCACAGATGGTGATGTCTCTTTTTATATCGCCCTGACAGGAAGCCGTTTTGCATTGCATTCCAGCGATCTGCTGGCACAGCAAATGGGTTACAAAAAACGACCGCTGGACGACATCCTGGTATTTCACATCGTGTTCGGTAAATCCGTCACCGATGTGTCGTTAAACGCCATTGCCAACCTGGGTTATGCCGAGGTGACATTCCCCAATGCGGTTTTTACCGGCGATACGGTTCGTCTTGAATCGACAGTGATTGGACTGAAGGAAAACAGCAATGGTAAAAGCGGTAATGTGTACGTCCATTCACGAGGCTACAACCAGCATGATGAGATGGTGCTTAGCCTCAAGCGCTGGGTCATGGTTCACAAGCGCGATTATGACACTATCACCGGCATCAAGGATATTCCTGATCTGGAACCGGTAGTTTCAGTGGCGGACGACATTAATATTCCAGCGTTCAGTTCACTTGATACCGCGCAGACCGGTTCACCATACTTCTGGGAAGACTACGAACAGGGCGAACGCCTGAATCATGCCGAAGGTATCACCATCGATAACAGCGACCATACCATGGCAACCAAACTGTATCAGAATAATGCCAAGCTGCATTTTGACAACCACATGATGTCGTCATCGCGCATGGGCCAGAGGCTGATTTATGGTGGCGTGGTGATCTCCTTGTGCCGCACGATTTCATTCAATGGGCTGGGTAATGCCATGTGGGTTTACGCCATCAATGGCGGTACACATGCCAACCCGACCTTTGCCAAGGACACCATTTACTGTTTCAGCGAAGTGCTGGAGAAGATAGATCATGCGCGCAAGGATATTGGCCTGTTGCGCCTGCGCACCATCGGTCTGAAAAATATCACGCCTGCTGAAGTTGATTCAGTGCGCAATGAAGATAACAAGTACCACCCATACGTTGTACTCGACCTCGATTACACCGTTGTGGTTCCAAAGAAAATTTCATAACAGGGTTTATTATTATGATGCATCCAAACGAAGCTTTATTTGAGTCCGGCAAGTCACTACCGATTATTGCCAGTTGCGAACATTTTGCGGGCAGTGAAAAACTGATCGGCAAAGCCATGCAGATGCAGGAAAAACTGGGCCCTGTATTTGATATTACCTGTGACTGTGAAGATGGTGCCGAAACCGGCAAGGAAGTTGAGCATGCACAAATGATTGTGCGCATGGTCAATTCCGATGCCAATAAATACGACATGGCCGGTACACGCATCCATGACTACTCTCACCCGGACTGGAAACAGGATGTTGACATCCTGGTACCTGGTGCCGGTGAAAAGCTCGCCTATATCACCATTCCGAAAACTGAATCCTATGAAAACACGCTGGAAATGGTTGAGTATATCCAGGCAAAGGCAAAGGAATCAGGCATTGAAAGGGAAATTCCGATTCATGTACTGGTTGAGACCCACGGTGCCTTGCGTGATGTGAATAAACTGGCAACACTGCCATGGTTGCAGGTACTGGATTTTGGCCTGATGGATTTTGTCAGTGGCTACCAGGGCGCAATTCCGGCGATTAATATGCGCAGCCCGGGACAGTTTGAGCACAAGCTGATTGCACGCGCCAAAACCGAACTGGCGCAGGCAGCATTATCCAACAATGTGATTCCAGCCCATAACGTGACACTGGATCTGAAAAACCCGTACCAGACCTACCAGGATGCCTCGCGTGCACGTAACGAGTTTGGCTTCATGCGCATGTGGAGTATTTATCCTACCCAGATTCAGGCGATCGTCGATGCGATGAAACCGGATTTTTCCGAACTTGAAGATGCACAGAACATTCTGATCAATGCCCAGGATGCCAACTGGGGCCCAATCCAGTACGCCGGTGAACTGCATGACCGTGCAACCTACCGTTATTTCTGGGAACTGGTTCAGCGTGCCCACTTCAGCGGTACCAAGTTAATGGATGAGGTAGAGCAACGTTTTTTTGAGGCTTCGTAACACGTATGCTTCAGGGATTAAGCCAGGGGTCCTCCAGGCTGAACAATGGCTTAATCCCGTTTTTTACCTTCTGCCTGATTCCTTTTACAATTTCCGTTTAATTTACTGTCGGGAATTGTCATGTCCAAGTCGTTTTACTATCTGTTTTTATCAGGTTTTCTTGCTGCTTCCAGTTTTGTCTATGCAGACAAGGGCAAAGAAAAAACCTCTTTTGAATCCCGCTATGCTTACACTATGGGCTATCGCATGGGTCAGTCTTTAAAGACTCAAGGCATCAATAATCTCGATACAGCAGCTTTCAACAAGGGCCTGGGCGATGCCCTCAAGGGTAATCAGCCAAGACTGGATAATCTGGAAATGAACGATGCCATGACATCCTACCCTGCTCACGTAAAACGGCTGCGCAAACAGGATGCCAGCGGCAACCTGGCACGGGCTAATGCCTTCCTGGCAGAAAATGCGACTAAAGCAGGTGTCAGCAAAATGCGTTCCGGTTTGCAGTATGAGGTGCTCAAGCAGGGTTCAGGCAGGCAGCCATCAGTGAAAGATACCGTTAAGGTCCATTATCATGGCACTTTCATCGATGGCGAAGTGTTTGATAGCTCTATTGCCAGAGGAGAACCCACCGAATTCAATCTGGAAATGGTTATTCCCGGTTTTCGTGAAGCATTGACCAATATGCAGGTTGGAGAGAAGTGGAAAATCTACGTACCGCCTGCTTTGGGTTATGGGCCCAGAGGAGTGCCCGGGTCTATTGGGACTAATGAATTAATCATTTTTGAAATTGAGCTGCTGGAAATTCTTTAAGCAGGAAAGCAGAATTAGAGATAGTTACAAATCAGAACAGAAATATAATTACCCCATTATTTTTAATGTAAAGTATGATGCTGGTCATCATTGATAACGAAAACCGGTTTTCTAAATCGCGAGGGATTGAATGCTAGTTAAACTTAATAAGTTTAAGCCCAAGAGCTTTCTTGTTCTGCTTGTAGTTCCGGTTATCATTATTACTTCTATCATCGTGGTACTGGGAAGTTTACATAGTGTCAGAAATGTTACTGATAATGCTGACAAATTAGTGACATTACAAATCCCCGAGTTACGGGCAATCTCTGAATTACAAAGTGTTTTAAATCGCAAGCTGATTATTCTTCATGGGTATTATGCCACCATGGAGGCTCCAGACGCCTCTGAGGTGAAGAGCCTTGATGAGTCTTTTGGGTCTAATTTGAAAAAACTGGTTGATATTGGCCAGAATGCTGCTGATGGCCAACTTCTGGTCAGTTATGTGGAAAAGTACAAACATTCAGCAGAAAAGTTTGACAACGAGATGCAAAAGGGGAGAAATCGGGATTGGGATGTTTTACGTGAACATCTTGCAGCTGCATCTGAACAGGCTCACCTTGCAGATAAAAAACTTGCTGACTGGAATCAAAGAGTACGCAACCGCCTGGCCCAGGGTAGCTCCCGGACGTTAAAAGAAGTTGAGAATCTCAATACCATTCAAATAACGTTCAATATCGCTATGGTGCTGGTAGCAGGTTTGTTATTGATCATTATTTACGTTCGAATGCGAGACCAGGCAAAACTATTCCATAGTGCACGTTCCGAGCCTTTAACTGACCTTCCTAACAGGCGGAGTCTGGAATTGTGGTCTGAAAAGCATGTTGACCAGCATAATGCCTCTAATCCTGTCTATGTAGCCTGGCTCACACTTGATCGTCTTGGTCTGATCAGTGGAACCTATGGTTATACCGAGGGTGATGTACTCATTAAAAAATTCTCCAGCGCTTTAGAAAAAGTTCTGGACCAGTGGGAGATTGATATATACCTCTTCAGTATAGGTGGTTCCAACTGGGTGATGGTCATCAAGGATGCTGAAGACGATATCATCATTAAACAGATCATTGCACAAATTGAAAGGCTGACAAGCAAGCCCTTCAACCTGGAAGACAGGGATTACAATATCTCGTGCAGTATTGGTATTTCCAAAACCCTTACCAATAAGGAAGGTATCAAGGTATTGCTCAGGTATGCTGACATGGCCCGACGCTCAGTACTGGACGATGGAGGAAATAATCACTGTTTCTATGAGCAAGAAATGACTCAATCAGCTGAACATGAGCTTTGCGTGGAAAATGATTTGCGTAACGCCCTTGAGAATGATGAGTTTGAGCTTTATTACCAGCCAAAATTATCAAAACAGGGAGACCAGGTTCTTAGTGCTGAAGCACTGATCCGATGGCATAGAAATGGCAAGATAATTTCACCCGGGGTTTTTATCCCTGTTGCAGAAAAAACCGGTCTGGTAATTCCCATTGGCAATTGGGTGCTGCGCCAGGCATGCAGGCAATGGGTTAAGTGGCAACAAGAGAGAGATGTTGTACCTCCGGTCGCCGTTAATATATCGGCACAGCAATTCCAGTCAAAATCTTTTATCAACACGGTAAAAGAGGTGGTGGCAGAAACCGGAATGCTACCGGAAAAACTGGAACTCGAAATTACTGAAGAAGCTGCCAGTGCGCATCCAGACCTGGTTGTTAGTGTCATGGGCAGCCTCAAGGAAATAGGCGTATCGCTGGCAATTGATGATTTTGGCACCGGCTACTCATCCCTGGCATATCTGAAACGCTTTCCCATTGATGTTATCAAAATTGATCGTGCATTTATCAGCCAGCTACACATTTCCGAACAGGATCGGGCAATAGCCAAATTGATTGTTGAAATGTCTCATCAGCTTGGCTTCAAGGTAGTCGCTGAGGGAGTCGAAAATTACGAACAATCACAGATATTACTCGATATGGATTGCGACGTGCTTCAGGGGTTCTTTTTTAGCCAACCTCTTAAAGTGGCTGACTATCAAAATTATCTTTCTGCGATGACAATTAAAAAATAACCTGCTCTTTTTACTAGTAAACTTTAAGCTAAAAAAATGTAAAAATTTCCCATTTAGCTGTTATCATTAATAGATGATGGTTGATCAGGTTTCAAAAAGCTCCTCTCTTGTTTTGTCGGTTACACGGCGTATGTTCAGGCCTATTGCTCGCTTTTTGCTCGCTAATGGTGTGACTTTGCCCGCGATACACGAAATGATTAAACAGGTGTTAGTTGAAGTAGCCGTGTCTGATTTTCCTGTGAAGGGTAAAGCAACTACTGATAGCCGAATCAGTGTGTTTACCGGAGTTCATCGAAAAGATGTTAAACGGTTACGAAACACAGGGTTGGAAGCTGAGATTGTACCCAAGGCAGTTTCTCTGGGAAGTCAGATCGTCAATGTCTGGATGACAGAAAAAAAGTGGTTAGGTAAAGATAATAAGCCGCTGGGGTTGCCCAGATCATCTCCCCGTAAGGGAATAAAAAGTTTTGAATCACTGGTTGAATCAATCAGCAAGGACGTTCGCTCTAGAGCAGTACTGGATGAATTGGTCAGATCCGGTGCTGTAGAAATTATCGATGAGTATGTTTACCTGAAAACGGAAGCTTTTATACCAAGGGAAGGCCTGGAGGAGTCTCTGTATTATCTCGGTCGTGGTATCAGTAGCCATCTCAATGCGGCAATCAGTAATGTTCAGGGAGAGAAACAACCTTACTTTGACCGAATGGTTCATTACGATTCAATTCCTTCTCACGTGGTAGATCAGTTAGCCCGGGATTCCGGAAAACAGGCAATGGAATTTTTGAAAAGTGTTAACCGGTCTGCCAAAAAACAATCTCGAAAATCTGCTGAAGACCAGGAGCAGATGACAGTCGGAGTATATATCTACCATACACCGCTTAACCCATCCCGGGATGAAACCGAAAAATGAATTTTGCCAGATGGAAACAGATAGGAGTTGCCGGTTGTTGCCTGATATCTATTCTGTTTTCAGGAGTTCTTGCAGCCAATCCCTGTGCATTGCCCCATTTGAAATCGTTCGAAGAAGGTATCGGTGGTACGGGCAAGCAACCTGTGAGACAAGAAGGTATTGGGGGCACTGGTCACTCCGTTCCTCTTGATGGCATCGGAGGAACGGGTCGTAGTGAAGGACTAGGGGGTACAGGTGCACCTGTAATTTCTCAGGATATGACTGTTGTTGGCGTTATAACAGGTTTTGCCAGTGTCTGTATTAACGGCCTTGAAATCCATTTTAATGAATTAACTCAAGTCGTTCTTGCTAATAAGACAACTGACCTGGAGGTATTAAGAGTCGGCCAGGTTGCCCAGGTGCAAATTGAGAACATACAAGGAAGACTGACAGCCAGTGCCATGGAAATTATCCACGAGGCGGTTGGACCTGTAGAAGCAATTGAAAAAAATGCAGGTGTCGCGTACGTAGCAGGTCAACGCATCCACATCAGCAAACAAACCGCAGGTATGGACATCAAAGAATTATCTCGTGGCGATAATGTCAGGGTGAGCGGCTTCAGGTTTGAGCGTAATGAAGTTCTTGTTACCCGCATAGAACAGGCGGGTGAAACTGTGGCAGTTCGTTCGAGTTCAACCCCAACCCCTGGCAGTGAATTGCCAGGTAAAGTTGCTTCAGTGCAAGGCATTGTTGAGCATGTAGATAATTCGGGTGTACGGTTGTTTGGTTGGCCAAAAATAGCTTTATCTGAAAAAGTACTACGGCCGAATGTTGGTGATCTCGTGCATCTTGTTGTTGATAATCGTTCTGACAAACAACCAGATATTATTGAAATTGAAAAAATTGAACTCGATGAAATACATGCACGCGCCGGACACCCAGAAATAGATTATGACGATGTTGAGACAAACGAACATGAAAAAGAAGAAGACTCACATGAACATTATGAAGAAAATCAGGAAGAGTCCGGTGAAGAGCCTGAATATGATGAAGTAGATTCTGAAACTGAAGAACAAAAACCAGCGGATGAAATCGAAAAACTGGAAGAGGACTCTTCTGAAAAGCCTGAAGGTGATGAGCTAGAGTTGCCAGAATCATCAGAGTTTGAAATTTCAGATGACGAATCACCTGAATCACCCGAGGTCCCGGAGTATGAAACACCGGAGCAGCCAGAAACTCCGGAGTATGAATCTCCAGAGGTTCCTGAGTATGAAACACCGGAGCTACCAGAAACTCCCGAGTATGAAGCGCCCGAGGTTCCGGAGTATGAAGCACCGGAGTTGCCTGAAACTCCGGAATATGAAGAGCCCGAGGTTCCAGAGTATGAAGCACCGGAATTACCTGAAGTTCCGGAGTATGAAGAACCGGAGCTACCCGAAGATCCAGAGCCATGAGCACCTCCTGTTCTATCTCAATGTAAAAAAATACGAATAGATATTTAACATCTGACTTCTGCTTGGGTTAACAACTACTACATTCCTGTTAGTAGAGCGGTGAGTCTTTAAGAAAATTTTCAAAAAAACTCTTTAATTTGATCGTCTTTCAATTGTTGTGGCCTGGTTCACAACCTTGCCGGTTGACGTGGGAAAATTTCACACTATAATTCGATATACGTTTGAGGGAAAATTTCACACAGATTGACCGGGTTAGTCCTTAAGCAAAGTTAAGAATCTTTAAAAGTATTTTTTGAATTCAGGAGTGATCATGTATCAGTCAAAAATAGTAATTATGATTGCGGCACTTTTTACGGTGTTTTCACAAGTTTCATTTGCAGAAGACACAACAATTAACCGACTGCTTGCATCTCAATGTGCGCAGTGTCATGGAACCGATGGCAGGGCCGTAGGAGAGATGGATGGTCTACATGACGAAAGTTATAAGGACCTGGTAGAGGATATTGATGATATGCGAGGTGAAGATTCGCCTGAAAATATTATGGATCATCAGGCCATGGGATATACGCAGGAACAAATCGAAAGAATTGCCAGGTACTACGATTCATTAAAGGTAGTAGATGAGCAGGAGTCTGAGCGTGAAGAAGAACATGAAGAAGACGAATAGAGGATAAGAAAATGACGATTAACCGTAGAAAATTCATTAAAAATCTAGGTATTGCTTCTTTAGGTGTGGCTTCATCTCCTTCATCTATCTTTGCAAATACCCACTCCTCTAAGCATGTTGTGGTGATTGGTGGTGGTTTTGGAGGAGCAACAGCGGCTAAATACCTGCGCTTGTGGAGCAATGGTGACATTAAAGTCACTTTGATAGACCCGCTGCAGCAGCACACATCCTGTGTGATGAGCAATCTCGTTCTGAATGAAAGACAAAAGCTAAAGAATCTAAGGTTATATTATGAGACTCTCAAGCAAAAATATGGCGTCGAACATCTTAAAGACAAGGTGTTAGACATTGATAGCTATGCACAAAAGATTGATTTGAAATATGGCGAATCCATTAGTTACGATAAGCTGATTATATCTACGGGTATCGGGTTTAAAAAAGTTTCTGGCCATGATTTTCGAAAGGTGCCTCATGCATGGATTGCAGGGAGTCAGACCAATATTTTAAAAAATCAACTCGCAGAGATGTCAGCTGGTGATACCTTTGTAATGTCAATTCCAAAATCACCGTATCGTTGTCCCCCCGGGCCTTATGAACGGGCTTGTGTGGTCGCTGACATGCTGAAGCGAAGAGGTGGAGGAAATGTCATAGTATTGGATGCCAATGAGGGTATTCAGGCGGAGAAACATACTTTTTCCAGTGCATTTAATGGTATCTACAGCAATATTATCGATTATCGTACTAACGTAACGATTAATGAAGTCGACTCTGATGCCAGGGAAGTGTATACATCAGATGGAACATTTGAGGCTGATGTGCTCAACATTATCCCAAATCAAAAGGCTAACAGGCTTTTGAATAAAGCGGGAATGACGGATGGAGATTGGGCTCCTGTTGATCCTGTTAGTTATGAATCAACAATATTCAATAATGTCCACATTATTGGAGATGCCCAGGCAACAAACCAGCCAAAATCAGCGCACATGGCTAATTCTCAAGCAAAAGTCTGTGCGGATGCAATTATTCGTTCGCTTAACAATTTGTCTCTATACAGTTTTGAACGGTTAGAAAATATTACGACTAATTCTGCTTGTTATAGCCCAATCACCTACAACGAAGCATCGTGGCTGACTGCAAACTTCGCTTATGACGGAGTTTCTTCGATGAAACTTAAACACCTTGGCGAGGCTAAAGAGTGGTCCAGAGAAAATTACAAGGAAATGTATGCTTGGGCCAATAATCTATTTTTCGATAGCTTTTACTGATTTGTTTTCCTTTCGCAGCCCACTAAATTTAGAGTGGGCTTTTTTTATAAAGGCACCTGTTAAATCAGGTGCCTCTCTAATTTTAGTAATTAACGCGACACTTTTTAACTGCGCGGGCCCCCTGCAGCTTGACCAACATCAGGCTCGACAGCAGCTCTAGAGCCAGTTCCATCAGCATCGTCAGAACCACCCATATTGTCATCACTGCCCAGGTTATCTACATCCAGATCAGCGTGCGGGCTATCTGCAGTATTCTCATCAATCATGGCGTAAATTTCAGGATCGACAATATCGGCTGCCGGGTGGTGAGCAAAAACATAAGAACTACCAAAAGTCACTGCAATGGCAGTAGCAAAAATAATCTTTTTCATAATTACATCCTGTTTAATTGAGTGGTTAGCACAAATGCAAACGCACTATCTCAAAATATGTTCAATGACTGGATTTCGTCCAGCTTATGTTTATTAAACTTGGTGAGATCGCAAAGGAGTATTGAAGCTCTCCCACTATCTGGTAATCTAGTGGATAAATACTTCCCCAATATGTCTGTGGAATTACAGAATGTTACAAGATATTTCAGTGATATCCTGTTTGGGTTGTTCATGGTGAGTTGGTAGTCAAACAATGTCTAAATTCTACTTCAGTCTAATTTCATTACTCTTATTGCCTTCGTTTAATCTTCATGCATCACCACAAACTGATTTTGAGCTGGGAACTCAGGCGTATAAGTCCGGAGCTAATGAGGTAGCTGTCAGGTATTTTGAATCAGCAATGAATCAAGGTATGAACACACTTGCTTTGCAATTCAATCTTGCCAGCAGTTATTACAAGGTCGGCCGGTATGAAGAGGCAAAAAGACTGTTTACGCG
>Ga0180430_10003328_pt1 | contig 13946 bp, 11 predicted proteins | sample SS_ome_9_FD_132999 | JGI IMG/M metagenome (GOLD analysis project Ga0180430, IMG submission 132999) | Hypersaline lake sediment archaeal communities from the Salton Sea, California, USA - SS_1_S_2 metaG | ecosystem: Environmental > Aquatic > Non-marine Saline and Alkaline > Hypersaline >... | reverse complement strand
CGCTTGTTGAGTTCGATCGCGCGCTCGTCGCCCTCTGCAGCGCACAAGAGGCCTTGCAGGCGGCGGCGCTCAAGTGCGGCCTGACAGGACAGATTCCCGGGTTCTCACCGGATCGGAACATCCTAGACTAGAGCGTGTGAGCGGTGCTGACTCAACCGTACGCTGACGGTAGCGGTTTCTAGTCGGTCGGATATTTCACATAATGATCACCATCCTGGGCCTGACCCCGCGGAGGTGGTTGCCAGACTGCGGCGTCCGGTGACCGAGTCCCCTTGCACATGGGTCGTCATACCCCCCAGGCCATCAACCTGTGTCTATGCCCTCCCCATCCCAAGTTCACCCACGACGTCAATTCGTTGCTGAATCGGCCTTGCCCCTCTCCCTGCTGGTCAGTATTCCTTGTTGTCGATATCACGTGTGACATCGGTGTGACGCTGCAGTGACGCAGGTGTGACAGGACAGCTGTAGCATCGAGGCAGTGAACGAAACGTTCTTCGGGCATAGTGGCACCCGAAGGGGGAGAGGCCTTCGCTGGATGAGGCCACCTTGAACGAACAGAATACGGCCTCACGATCTGCCAACCACATCGCAGCAGAGCAGCCCGCCGTGCATGCTCTTTCATTCGTCGTCCGTATCTGGCGACAAGATGAGCCGAGTGACTGCGAATGCCGCGGCTGGATCGAGCACGTACAGACAGGGCGGAGGACGCCGTTCTCCGGCCTGGATCAGTTGCGATACCTCATCGCTGATGCTGTGGGGTCGCCTGCGTACCGCGGTCGCTCGTGGGGCGGGCGGCTGAGGCGGTGGCGGTCGTTTGTCGCCGAGTGGTTCTCAGACGAGCAAGAAAGGGAGACATGACGGGGAGCTGCGATCGAGGTGAGTGGGTCGCAAGCATATGTGGCCAAGACGATTACCTGTGTCTCTCCCTTATGCGTATCGATCGGATCATCCGCCGTGAGGCTTTGATCCAGCGGCTCCGGGGAGCAGATCCCATGGATCCCTACCGCGGACTCTTGATCTCCGACGCTGAGGTCGATCATCTGCTGCGGTCGCTGCCCCATTCCGACTACGCCGCGCCGGACCACCCGTCGCTCAGAAAACTCAACGCAGAGATCAGCGACGTGGATGGGCGGCTTGCAGAGATGGATCCACCACCAGGCTCGCGTCTGGGTCGACTCGTCTCTCGTCTTGGATTCCAGCCTCTGGAGCGTGACATTCTCCTCCTGGCTTTGGTGATAGAGATCGACCCCCGGTACGGCCGGATATTCGGTTTCTTGCAGGATGACGTGACCCAGTCCCTCCCGACACCATTTCTGGCCTTGAATCTGCTATGCGCACATGAAGAGGGCTGGCGGTGGGGACGGACACGCTTGTTGGACGGCGCGCCGTTGATCCGACACCGGCTCGTCAGGCTCCTCTCCTCCCAGCCAGGTTCGGAACGGCCGTGGATTCAGCGAGGGCTCCAAGTCGACCCGCACGTTGTGAACTACGTTGTGGGGCTGGCCGATGAGGACCCTCGTCTCTCTGAGTTCGTTGAAAAGGTGCCGCGCGAACCGGGTGAAGACAGTCTGGCGATCAGCGAGGCGGTCCAAGAGAGGGTTCTGAGCTTGGTTCAGAATCCCGTGATCATATGTCTCAAGGGGCCGCGGGGGTTGGGGCGAAGAGCAGCAGCGCGGACGATCTGCCGCAAGATAGAGCGGGGTTTGATGGTCGTCGATCTCCGGGGCTTGCTGGCGGGTGAACTGTCACTGAAAACGGCCGTGGCCCTCGTCGAGCGGCAGGCCCTTCTTCGAGGTGATCTCTTGTTCTGGGAGGGTGTAGAGGCCCTGTCAGACGACCGGACCGCTCGACAGCAGTGGCTGAGGGCCGTCAAGGGTCACGGCCGGGGGGCCTTTGTTGCTGGAGACGAGGATTGGGTGGGTCTGGCTCTGCGCCCAGACGTGTCGGTGGTGGAAATCCCGTTCTCGGTTCCCGACTATGAGACGCGGAGGAGCCTCTGGGCAAGGTGCCTGGACGACGTGCAGCCCCTTGACAGTGAGGTGGATACAGGGGCGCTGGCCAATCAGTTCCGATTTGGTGAAGGTCAGATGCAGCGGGTTGTGGCCACGGCTCGCGACCTGGCACGGGGGGACGGGAGCAGGCAGGTGGGTCAATCCCACCTCTTCCAGGCTTGCCGGTCCAACTCGAATCAGAGGTTGTCCGATTTGGCGCAGAAGGTGGCACCGCACTACCGGTGGGGAGACATCGTGCTGCCCCCCGATCAAGTCCGGCAACTACGGGAGATCGTGAATCACGTCACCTATCGGCCGCTGGTGTACGGCGAGTGGGGCTTCGACCGGAAGCTCGCCCTCAGCAAAGGGTTGAACGCGCTCTTTGTCGGAGGGCCCGGCACGGGCAAGACGATGGCAGCGGACATTCTGGCCGGGGAGCTGGGCCTGGACCTGTACAAGATCGATCTCTCGATGGTGGTGAGCAAGTACATCGGAGAGACTGAGAAGAACCTGCGCAGGATCTTCTCCGAGGCGGCCACCAGCAACAGCATTCTCTTCTTCGATGAGGCCGATGCGATCTTCGGGAAGAGGAGCGAGGTCAGGGACTCCCACGACCGGTATGCGAACATCGAGATTGCCTATCTCCTGCAGAAGATGGAGGAATACTCGGGAATCGCCATCCTGGCGACGAATATGGGTCAAAACCTCGATGATGCCTTCGTACGCCGGATGCACTTCACGGTCGAGTTCCCGTTCCCGGAAGAGGTCTACCGGCGGCGCATCTGGGAGCTGACCTTCCCCGCTGAGGCCCCCCGCAGCGACGGCGTGGACCTGGATTTCATGGCCCGCCAGTTCAAGGTTGCTGGCGGCAACATCCGGAACATCATCCTGGGTGCTGCCTTTCTGGCAGCGGCTGACGGCCGGGTGATCTCTATGGCGCATCTGATCCATGCTGCCAAGCGTGAGTTCCAGAAGATGGGAAAGCTCGTGGTCGACACGGACTTTGGGCCGTACTACACGCTGGTGGAGGACGAGGGGGGCGTGTGAGCGCGACTGGCCCCGGCCGGGAGTTGATGATGCCCGTGGCCGAACTGGTCCAGCCGAACCGAACCGCTGAGGAAGGGGGCAACGGGACACTTCAGGCCTACCTGGACCGTGGTCTCCGCTTTGCGCACGTGATGATGAGCATCAATCATTTTGAAGGACGGGAAGGAGTCGTCTACGCCCGGGCCTTGACGGAGCTGCTGCTGGACAAGGGGTTGCTGGGACAGGACGAGTTGGAGATTATGGTCTCCCAGGTACGTCAGGAGCTCGAGAATCAGCCGGCGCCCCGGGTGATGCTGGCCTCATCGCCGGACAAGTATGGGGCGAACGGTACGGTGTCTATCGATTGCGCAAGCCGGATCGAGATCTGCAAGGCCAAGTGCTGCACATTCAACTTCTACCTGACGGATCAAGATCTGGACGAGGGTGTCGCTCGGTGGGACTACGGCCGCCCGTATTGGATCCAGAAGCGGAGCGACGCGTACTGCGTTCACTGCCACCCATCGACTCGTCGCTGTCAGATCCACGAACATCGGCCCTATGTTTGTAGGAGCTATGATTGTCGCCAGGACGAGCGTATCTGGGATGACTTCGAGAAGATGATCCCCAGTCCGGAGCTCTAGACGCGTAGATCCTTGGAGGTAAGGGATGACGATCCGGCGAGCACAGGCTAAGGACGCACAGGAGCAGCAAGGGCGCGCGAAGGGGACCCTGCAGGAGGAAAGCCGATGCGCGCAGTCGCTTGCGGAGCGTGAAGCAGGCGAACAGGCTCCGATACTGGCGAACCCCCTGGTAGATCGTCCCGTCAACGTCGCTCTGCGTGCTCGTGCTGTCGCCCGGCTTCAAAGAGAGCGTGGCAACCAGTGTGCCCAGCGCCTGCTCCAAGCCAAGCTGACCGTCGGTGCGCCTGACGACCGGTATGAACGGGAGGCCGATAGGGTGGCGCACGAGATCTCGCGAATGCCCGAACACCGAATTCAGCCACAAGAGGAAGAGGAGGAGTGGCTGGAAGCAAAGCGTCGTCCAGGGACAGGGGAGCCCGACATTCAGCGACAAGTTGAAGGAGAGGAAGAGGAAGAAGAGGAAATGATGCAGCCGAAGGCTGCGCGGGGGGTTCCCTCGGTCCAGGCTCAGGAGATCCCTGAAGAGGAGGAGTGGCTGCAGATGAAGGCGCGTCCGGGGGCAAGGGAGCCCGGCATTCAGCCACAGGCGGAAGAGGAAGACGGGAAGCTGATGATGCGGCCCGGGGCTGGGTCGGAGATTCCGCCGGTCCAGGCGCAGGACATCCCGGAAGAAGAAGAGCCAGTACAGATGCAGCGCGTTCAAGACGGACGGCGGCAGCTTGATTCGGACACGGAGGAGCGTATTGAGCGCCTGCGTCACGGGGGACAGCCGATCAACAGCGCAACGCGAGGCTTCTTTGAGGACGCATTCGACCGGGATTTCAGCGAGGTGCGCACTCACGCCGATGGGTTGGCCTCGGAGACGGCTCAGGTGCTGAATGCACGCGCTTTTACGGTCGGCGATGACATCTTGTTTGGCAGTGGTGAGTATGTGCCGGAAACAGAGGCGGGAAGGGAGCTTCTGGCCCACGAGTTGACTCACGTCGTTCAGCAGGGATGCGCGCCACAGTTGGAGAGGGCCGAGCGGAATCAGGCGAAGGAGCTGGCAGGAGAACGAGAAGCGGCAGTCGTGGGAAGCTCACCATCATCTCAGATTGTCCAGCGCGACAACGGCGAAGAGGGACAGGTGGAGGTCACGTCGGCCGAAGCGGCGATAGATCTGGAGGAGTCTAACCGACAGGAGGACCAGCTGAACGGGCGGATCAATGGCATGGCGCGGAGCATGATCAATGGCTTCTGCACGTCCATCAATGCAGCGATGGTTTCCTTTGCGACGTGGGCGGAAGACAATCGGCCAGACCAATCGCCTTCCGTGCTGCTCAACGTTATCGACTCGGCCTTCAGCTTGATACCCGTGCCTGGTGCGGGGTTCACCGTCAATATCATCCAGGCGGCGTTGAGTTTCACCAAGACCATCGCGAAGGACACTGTGGAGGACCTGGCGGAGACGGACACGTGGCGCACGCTGCGGACACAGCTGATGGCGGCGCAGACGTCCATGGCCAATCGGCTCCAAGAGAGCGAGGTGAACCTGGACTTCATGAATCAGCTTCGTGAGAACAACCTTGCAGAGTACCACCAGGTTCACACAGATCACCGTCAGTTGATCGCCGAGGGCGATCTCTCTGGGATGGACGTACGCATCCGTCAGTTCCTGGTCCGTATGGGGATCCCGGACAACGCTACCCCCATCGCCAGACACCTCCTAGGAAACCTGATCGCTCAGATGCGCTTTGCCGCGGTCGAAGAGGAGGCCGCCGGGTTCTGGGGCCGCCTGCTACCGGGGATGCTCTCAGGGGAGCAACGACTCTATTGGGAGGACATCGGCGAGCTCCGACATCGTCTGCGACTCGAAGGTCAACGGGAAGCGTACCGTCGTATGGGAGGTACCCGGTAGGGCTATGGTGCATATTGGGAGGACCAAGATACGGGTAGCTGGTAGCGGCATGTGAGGAGAGAGATGCTCATTGATCTGGACGAGACGCTCAAGCAACTGCTGATCCGAGAGATGCCCATCGACAATAGGGATGTGGACATCTCGTTCGACCAGCCGAAGCGGGAGTGGTCGGCGAAGCTCTCGCGCCCCACGATCAACCTCTATCTCTATGACGTTCGGGAGAACACCGAGCTGCGCCAGACAAATTGGGTGGTGGAGCGAGGGGACAACGGGCAGGCGACAAAGAAGAGGCCCCCGCGGCGCATCGATCTCGCCTACTTGATTACTGCCTGGACCAACACCGCGGAGGACGAGCACCGCTTACTCTGGCGGGCACTCTGGGCGCTGATGAGACATCCCGAACTGCCAGAGGACCTGCTTCAAGGAGACATGGTCGGGTCGGAGGTGCCTATTCGGGCCTCGGTTGCGCAACCAGACGAAATTCCGAACGTGTCTGATCTGTGGGGGGTGCTGGATAACGAACTGAGACCGTCCCTACACCTTGTCGCCACGCTGCCGCTCGACCTGGTCCAGGTCATCACAGGGCCCCTGGTGCGCAGCAAGCGGATTCGTGTGGAACAAGGGCTTGAGAAGGAAGGGCCCTTCGAGGAGATCACGCAGGTCGGCGGCACCGTTCGGGACGCTGAGGACCGGCCGCTGGTGGGCGCGGTCGTACGGGTTCGGGAACGGGGATTCACCGCGACCACGGACGAGGAGGGGCGATACACGTTCCCTAACCTGTCCGCAGGGTCGTATACGTTTGTCGTGTTCTCGGATGCGGGCGAGCTGCTGGAGAAAGAGGTGGTCGTCCTGTCGCGGGACTACGACCTTCAGGTGGAATAGGCGGACGGACTGCGACCCGTGCGGAGAGTTGGCGGGACGGCCGGGTCTCGCGGACCGGCAGAGGCACGAGCGAGATTCGATGATGGGGAGGATCCCGGGATGCGTCGTCGACGGAAGCAGGTGGCGATGTCGCTCCACTCGACGACCATATGGCTACTAGACCATAATCAGGAGGTGTGAAGATGTCGCCACAGTATCTATCGCCGGGTGTGTACGTGGAAGAGGTGGAACGGGGGGCGAAGCCCATCGAAGGCGTAGGCACGGCGGTCGCGGGCTTCATTGGCTACGCCGAGCGCGGCCCCGTCAACAAACCGACATTCGTGGCCAACTGGACGCAGTACAGCGATACGTTCGGGGGCTTCCTGGCCGGCTCCTACCTGGCGGACGCTGTCTACGGGTACTTCCACAATGGTGGCGGTAGCTGCTACGTCATGCGTCTGCCCGCCGGAGGGGAGGTCGAGGAGAATCCCGAAATGCCGGCCATGGCCCTGCCCAGCAGAGCCGGCGCGGCGCTGGACACGATCAACGTGAAGGCTCTTGAGCCCGGCCCACCGATCGTGCTGGAGGTGACGCCGCCGAGTGATGAGGGATCGGAAGATGCGTTCAATCTGATCATCCGACGAGGTCCACAGCAGGAGGCGTACGAAAACGTCACCTTGAGCAAGGCGCGGGGCTCGCGGAACGTCGTCGAGGTGGTCAACAAAGAGTCGACACTGGTAGAGCTCGTCGATCTCGAGGCGACCGGGACGTTGTCGGAGCGTGTTCCCGCCGTGGGGACGTACGAATTGGCTGTTCCAGAGGTCACGGCGCTCTCCGTCACGGAGGCCGCCCCCGAGCTCTTTGTTGGCGATGCGGCCAAGCGGACCGGCGTCGGTGGGTTCGAAGCGGTGGACGAGATCACGATGGTCTGCGCCCCGGACATCATGGCGGCGTATCAGGCCGGTCAACTCTCCCGCGATCAGGTGAAGGCTGTCCAGTTGGCCCTGCTGGCGCACTGTGAGACGATGAAGGACCGGTTTGCCATCCTGGATCCGCTGCCCGACCTGAGCCCTCAAGAGGTCAAGGAGTGGCGTATGGAGGAGGCGGGCTACGACTCCAAGTACGGCGCCCTCTATTACCCCTGGGTTGAGATAGCGGATCCGGCGCGAGGGGGCGAGCTGGCGGGGGTCCCACCGTCGGGGCACATGGCCGGGATCTACGCACGGAGTGACACTGAACGGGGTGTACACAAAGCCCCTGCCAATGAGGTCGTTCGTGGGGCGATTGGCCTAGCCACCCAGGTGACGAAGAGCGAGCAAGATATCCTCAATCCCCAGGGCGTAAACTGCATCCGCGCTTTCCCAGGACGGGGCATTCGGGTGTGGGGAGCCAGGACGCTCTCAAGCGATGCCGCCTGGCGGTACGTCAACGTGCGCCGGCTCTTCAACTTCGTGGAGGAATCGATCGAGGTGGGCACCCAATGGGTGGTGTTCGAGCCGAACGACATCGATCTCTGGGAGAGGGTGAAGCGCGATATCACGGCGTTCTTGACCCGGGTTTGGCGTGACGGGGCGCTCTTCGGCGCCACGCCGGCAGAGGCCTTCTACGTGAAGTGCGATGAAGAGCTCAACCCGGTCGAGGTGCGGGATGCCGGGCAGTTGATCGTCGAGATAGGGCTGGCCCCGGTGAAGCCGGCCGAGTTTGTCATCTTCAGGATCAGCCAGTGGGCTAGCGGCGGCGAGGTGAGCGAGTAGCGGGCCAGAGCGGAGCGCCGGAAAGCCGACAGCGACGTCAACGGTCTGACAGCTCGATCCGGCCATAGGACACCAACGGAGGGATGCAAATGGCGAACGGACAGAGGACAGATCCACTTATCTCCGCACAGTTTGCGGTGGAGTTCCAGGGGGTGATCCAGGGATCATTCCAGGAGTGCACCGGGATGGGCTCGGAGAACGAAGTGGTTGAGTACAAGGCCTCGGGTGAGAAGGGAGCGTACGTCATCCATAAGCTCCCGGGGCGCATGACGTGGAACAACATCACCCTCAAGCGAGGGATCACAGATTCCATGGACCTCTGGGAATGGCGGAAGCTGGTCGAGGAGGGGAAGATCGACGAGGCAAGGAAGAACGGCTCGATCATTATGTTCGACCAGACCGGAAAAGAGGTCGCGCGCTGGAACTTCCAGAACGCGTGGCCCTGCAAGCTGACCGGTCCCACCGCGAACGCCGGTGAGAACTCGGCTGCCATTGAGGAGCTGGAGATCACGCACGAGGGCTACGAGCGGGTCAAGTAGGTTGGGGCGTCAGCGTATGCGGCCCCCGGGTCCACTCGCGCATGGGTCTGGGCCGCGCTCCAACCCTGGCCTCGAAGATGAGGATACTATGACACTTCAGACGGAGTTCGAGTTCACGCTGCCCCGCGGCTACGTCGACCGGGAGGGGAACCTCCACAAGAAGGGGGTGATGAGGCTGGCAACGGCCATCGATGAGATCGCCCCCCTTCGAGACCCAAGGGTGAGGGCCAACGAGGCTTACCTCAGCATCATCCTCCTCTCCCGGGTGATCACCAAACTGGGCGGGCTCTCGGACGTCAATCCGGGCATGGTGGAGGGCTTCTTCACGGCGGATCTGACGTACCTGCAGGACTTCTACCGGCGAATTAACGAAGAGGGGGCGTCGACGATTCGGGTTTCGTGTCCCGAATGTCGCACCGAGTTCGAGGTGGATCTAGGCCGCCCGGGGGGGGATTGACGGGCTACCCCTTGGATGCGCTGCACGAGGAGGTAGCCTATCTCGCCTACCATTTCAACTGGCCTCTGCAGGAGATTCTGGAGCTGGAGCATGCCGACCGTCAACGTTGGGTCGAGGAGGTGGCCAGAATCAACCGTCGCATGAATGAGTCACGAGGCTAGATCATCGCCAGCTCTTAGTGCACGACGTCTCGGCGGCAGGTCGCGTGGGGAACGAGGAGTGACCTATGCCCAATACGGCTCAACGTATCGATCCGTTTCCGGCTTTCAAGTTCTACGTGGAGATCGGCGGTATCACGCACGCTGTCTTCAGTGAATGCACAGGGCTGGAGGCGGAGGTGGAGGTCTTCGAATACGAAGAGGGTGGGCTGAACGACTACGTCCACAAGCTTCCAGGGCGCGTGAAGTACGCTGATCTGACCCTGAAGCGCGGCGTCGCCAGCTCGGACGCTCTCTGGGATTGGTACGCGCAGACCTTACAGGGACGGATCGAGCGGAAGAATATCTCCGTGACGCTCTACGACACAAGCGGATCGGAGTACCGGAGGTGGAACTTCGATGCAGCGTACCCGGTGAAGTGGACGGGTCCGGAGTTTCGGGCCGATCAGAACCAGCCGGCCATAGAGACCCTCGTCTTCTCTCACCGAGGGATGCAGCTGGCTTGATCAGGATAGCCAATGGCCGATAGAAGGAACGTTCGTCGAGAGCCTGAATCGGGAACAGGGGAAGCTGGCGGACTGACTTCTTTTGTAAGAAGGGCGGCGAGTGTCTTCCGCAGGGCGCGAAACCGCATCAGTCTGAGGCTTGGTCCACGGGGCCTGGCGCAGAGGGCGGAGCGGATATCGCGGTCGACGGAGGGCACTTCGAAGATGCTTCGCACAAGTCGGCGGATCGCCGAGTGGTCAGGTGCCGTGCGACTGCATCTCCTAAGGCCCGCGAGGGGACGGCTTGCGCCCGCGGTCCGTCCGGAGATTGGCCGACGCAATCAACTTTCGACTGCTGTATTGGAGAGGTACCGTCTGGGAACCCTGTCGAGCCCGCGCCAGCCGCTGCCCCTGGCTCCCCGCTGGCTGAAGGGTCTGACCCGTTCCCTTCTGGCTCCCGTCACGACGGACGATGTTGCAGTGTCCGGCTCCAGAGTCCCGGCCCGCCGGACGCTACGGCCTGCTGGGAGCACGTCCGGACTAGAGATGGCGCGGCGCGTGTTGTCGCGCTCCTCCCCGGTCAGTGCCGACGTGTCGATGCAAGGAGCAGGCCCAGCGTCGCGTCGCGACGACATCTTGATCGGGGCACCGGAAGACGGCCCGGCGCCACGGCCTCTGACCGAGGACGTGCGGGGCCACACGGAGTGGGCCGAGACGCCTCAAAGCCCCCGGCATGAGAGCGTGACAGCCAGCCCACGGGCATTCGAGTTCCGCCAAGCGGAGGAGGACACGACTCTGCCGGCTTACATCGAACGGGGATCAGAAGAACCACCTCGTCGGGTGTATCGAGCTGTGTGGGGTGACTCGGAGCCCCTGCCCACGGGAGGAGAGAAGGGGCTTCTCGTGTCATCGAACGCTACGCCAGATCAAGGGGAAGGGGCCCGCGATTTGGCGACGTGGGAGGTCGAGGGACAGGCCGAGCAAGCAGAAGGAGTGGAGAGAGAAGGCCAGGATGCTCGTCACCAGGTCGGCCGGACAGCCGCGCCCACCGAGGCAGGGAGGCGCCGCGCTGCGCCTACGAAGGAGAGGGGAACATCCTCTGAGGAGGCTCCAGTTGCACCGCTGCAGACCCCTACTGCCGCAAGAGGACGTCACTTGCAGAAATCGGAAGGGTTCACCGGGGGAATACCGTCCGTTCGGCGCCAGATGGTCAGACCGAGAGAGGGTGCTGCGATGCCCTGGCGCTGGCCAAAGTCTGTTCTTCAGCGGGTCAGGTCCGCTGTTCTCCGCCCTCCGCCGCGTATCGGCGGTCGGGCTGGTGATGCCCGGCGCAGTGGACACTCGGGTGTCGGCCGGTCCGGTGCTCTCCCCGGGGAGGGATCTGTTGGTGCCAGGGAGGCAGCTGACGGGCTGCCGGAGATCGTGAATCCCTTGCCAGAGGGACGTAGATGGTTGCCCTCGTCTCAGTCGTCCCGGGGAGCTCCGGTCCGGCGCCAGCGCGAGGGGGGGAGAGCCCTGCGGCCCGCTCAACGAACGGCGATGGAGCAGCTCCTGGACGATGATTTTGGCGACGTTCGCGTCCACACCGATGTAGAAGCCTCAAGGGCTGCCGCGGAGCTGAGAGCCGACGCCTTCACGGAAGGGCAGGACATCTACTTTGCGACAGGACGTGCGGGTCTGCAGAGTCCGGAGGGCACGGCGCTTCTGGGCCACGAGCTGACCCACGTGCGACAGGCTCGACGGGGCGGTGGTGAGCCCGACCAGGGCAGCATGCTGCGGGGGATCGCCGAGGAGCGTGAAGCCCTTGCCAACGAGATGGCTCTCCGAAGACACCTTGAGTTGAGCAAATCGTCCAGGCCGACGGCACCGGGACCGGCGATGGACCTGCCAAATCTGCGGATTCAACTTGACGGTCTCGCGGCGTCCGGTCGGGCGACAGAGACGGCGGTCCGAGGCGCCACCCTGCCCGGCGCCACACCGCCCGTCGTTGCCAGGGCGCCGGCAGATAGGGCTGCCGAACAGGCACCTACGACCGACGGCGTGTCCCCCGCTCCAGCGAGAGAGGCTGAAACCGGTGGAGGGGGCGAGGACCTCGATGTGGATGCGGTCGCGAGTCAGGTCTATGAGATGATCTTGCGCCGTCTGACCCTTGAGCGTGAGCGGATGGGCTTTCATTAGCGCCCTCAGAGGAGCGGGACGATGCCCGACGGACAACTGGTTAAGGCGGTGATTCACAATCTGGACACGAACGACTCCGTAGAGTGTATGTTCAACCCCAAGGAGTACACGTTCAGCAAGCAGAACCGATGGAAGTTCACCGACCAGAAAGGGAAGAATCTGCCGGAGCCCGAGTTCCAGAGTGGTCAGCCCACAAATCTCAAGATGCAGCTCTTCTTTGATACGTATGAGAGCCGGGTCGACGTCCGTCAGGAGTACACCACGAAGATCTGGGACCTGACGCGGGTCAACGAGGACACGAAGAACCGGAAGACGAACAAGGGGCGGCCTCCCCTCTGCCAATTCCAGTGGGGAACGAACTGGGCCTTCAAGGCGGTGGTGACGAACATCTCGCAGCGGTTCACGCTCTTCCTCTCGGACGGGACGCCGGTGCGGGCCACGCTTGAGGTCACGTTCCAGCAGGTGGAGGACGAGGGCCTGTATCCGCGTCAGAACCCCACCTCTGGTGGGGGTGAGGGGCGCAAAGTGCACATCGTCCGCGAGGGTGAGCGCATCGACTGGATCGCTACCAGCGAGTACGGCGACCCTGCCATGTGGCGGCTGATCGCCGAGCAGAACGAGCTCGACGATCCCTTGATGCTGGAACCGGGGCAGAAACTGGCGATTCCGCCGCTCCCCTAAGGACTTCTTGAGGTCATCAATGCCCGATCAGGCACTTCTCTCACATTTCTTCATCAAAATTGACGGGGAGGACGCTCCTCGGGACTTGATGGACAGCTTGATCGAGGTAACGGTCGAGGAAAGCATCCATCTGCCGGACTACTTCGCGATCCGTCTGCATGACCCTGAACTCCACTGGGTCGACGCGGAGACGCTGGCGGAGGGGAAGGTGGTGGAGATCTCGGCATCGGGCCGGGAGGGGTCGACGACAGATACGTTGATTTCGGGAGAGATCACGGCCGTAGAGCCGGATTTCGGCAGCGACGGCATACCGACGCTGACGGTGCAGGGCTATGACCGCTCCCACCGACTCCACCGCGGGCGGTGGACCCGGTCGTTCGTCCAGATGACCGACTCGGACATTGCCGAGCGGATCGCCCAGGAGGAGGGACTGCGGGCCGAGGTCGACGCGACACGCCAGGTACACGACTACGTCTTCCAGAACAATGAGTCGAACATGGCCTTCCTCTATGCTCGGGCGGTGCGCATCGGTTTTGAGCTTTACGTGCAAGACCGGACGCTTCATTTCTGCGAGGCAGGCGACGACGATGGGCCGGAGCTTGACTGGGGGAGTACCTTGCGCAGTTTCCGACCGCGGCTGACGACGGCGCGTCAGGAGAGCGAGGTCGTCGTACGGGGGTGGGATCCAAAGCGGAAGCGCGAGATCGTCGGACGGGTGACTCAAGGGGAGGGCAGTCCGGAGATCGGCGAGAGCCGCTCGGGGAGCGAGCTAGCCTCGGAGGCTTTCCAGAAGGACGGGAAGCTCCTGGTGGCAGATCGGCCGGTCGCAGATCAGACCGAGGCTGAGGGGTTGGCTCAGGCCCTTTTCGACGAGCTGACGTCGAGCTTCGTGAAGGCCCGCGGAGTCGCGTCTGGCGACCCACGCCTGAGAGCGGGGAAGATGGTGACGGTGCGCTCCGTGGGGGATCGGTTCAGCGGACGGTACCACATCACGGCTACCACGCACAGCTATCGAGCCGAAGACTACGTGACGGTCTTCCACGTGACGGGCAAGCACCCGCGCACGTTGTGCCACCTGGTGGAGGGCGAGGAGAAGGGCGAGATGGGCGCTGTCGTGGGCATCGTAACCAACAACGACGACCCGGACGGCATGGGGCGTGTGAAGGTCAAGTACCCATGGCTGGCGGAGGACGAGGAGAGCGCCTGGGCGCGCGTGGCGTCCTTCATGGCTGGAAAGGATCGGGGGGCCTTCTTTCTCCCCGAGGTGAATGACGAGGT
>Ga0180430_10003326_pt1 | contig 13952 bp, 15 predicted proteins | sample SS_ome_9_FD_132999 | JGI IMG/M metagenome (GOLD analysis project Ga0180430, IMG submission 132999) | Hypersaline lake sediment archaeal communities from the Salton Sea, California, USA - SS_1_S_2 metaG | ecosystem: Environmental > Aquatic > Non-marine Saline and Alkaline > Hypersaline >... | reverse complement strand
CCTTGGTCTCCAGTTGGGCCTTGGTCTCCAGTTGGGCCTTGGTCTCCAGTTGGGCCTTGGTCTCCAGTTGGGCCTTGGTCTCCAGTTGGTCCTTGGTCTCCAGTTGGTCCTTGGTCTCCGGTTGGTCCTTGGTCTCCGGTTGGGCCTTGGTCTCCAGTAACTCCGCTTGCACCAGTAGGGCCTGTGCTTCCTGTTGGACCAGTTGCACCAGTAGGGCCTGTACTTCCTGCGCCAACTGCACCACTCGTCAATACAAACTTAGTACCATCATATACTAGTACATCACCCGGCATTCCTGTAATTTCTATAAAAGGATCGACAATAATATTGCGAATAAGGGCTGCATTGAAAATATCATTTTCTCGTGCAAAATTAAATATACTGTCAATCGTGAGAAAATTATCGTAAATTTTGAATTCAGGAAAGAATGACATTTATTGTTATATTGGAATGTTTTCACTAGCTAAGACTTGTTTAAAAACGTTTCTTATCATGTAAATATGGAAGAACATGAAATCAACGAACCTCAGTGGGAACTTGAAAATGTCCTTACTACACCCAGCGACCGTGTAAAAGGCGCCCCATCTACATTGAATATGTCTGCTCCACCCCTTACTGATACAGAATTCGAAGCTGCCAACCGAGATCTTGACAAGAGACATGAAGCCGTATTATACCCCCGTGTACAACGAGGCATCACATATCCGCCCGTGCCAATGCAAGAAATTGGCCTGACAGCATTTGTTCCTGCCAAGGGAGCTCGACCAAACAAAGACGGCGTATACGGATTTGCCGTTAATTTAGGCAACTTTCCCAGTGTAGAACGTGCCGGTGATCACGCAGATGAGATTATTCGCTTCCACGACTCATACTCAATCATTCGTTATCCACCCGTTGGCCACCCATACCCTATCACTACAAGTTCCTCATTTTCCAGTGTTATCAATAAGGTAGATATTCGAGAAGAAGCTTGCAAAGCCCAATCAGAAGAAATCCGCCGCCGCAAACGCGAAGATGCCAAAAAAGTCAAGGAAATACAAGATCGTGAGAAAAACCTTCTTGAGGAATCCCGTCGCGCTCGTGATGAAGACGAAGATGACGAAACCGACCCTTTGGAGTTCTATATCACCCTACGTGTGAAAAAGGCTCAACTCATCTGGGCTTACCTCGAGCATCAAAAGAAAATCGATGAAATCAAGAACGTTCTCCTCGTCACTCGCGAAGAAATCGACAAAATGCACGCAGAAAGTTCCGAATACGAGGAGAAGTACATGGAACAATATATGGCTGCCCGTGAGGAAGCCGGATTACCCACCAGCACAGAAAACAACTTTATGCAGTATCTCTGCGAAGACCTTGAACCTGATCTGGGCTTCTAATTGATTTTCACACAATATTATGTGAAAAGTGAAATGAACGGAATATACTATTACGTAGGAACACATGCACCAGCAAGCTTTTTCATTCATTTCGCAAAAGAAGGTGAAACCCCCATTGAAACAATCAAAAAATTATCTCCTCAAGTATTCAACTGTATGATCGACGGAAAACTGATCATGCCACTAGAAAATGTAGTTGTTCTTAACTTTGTCGGCTACAAATGTTATCCAGTAATAGTTTATCATGCACTATGGCAACCTGTCGCATTTGAACCCGGAGCTTTACAGAGAATAACAGAAAGTATTCGCAGAGAACTTTTGCGAGGTCTCGAAGACTATATGTCGATAGAATATTACAAAGAACCCGTTGAAATTATGGTTTTACAAGAAAATAACGAACCATTTATTCTGAATATTCCGCCAAAAGACCGTATTGAGTGGCAGGAAGAAACCGTGTACGCCACAATCAAACCAATCCCATATGTTTAATTTCAAATCAAGATTTGAAATTTATCGGCATGAATCACACGGCTTGACGAAAAGAAAATATACCATCACGAATATTGACAGCACTGACACCACAATCCCCAAAATCATCATCCAAACCATGCGCTTTTTATTTTTCCATCCCGCAGCACTCGCACTCGCGCCCGCAAACGCCATAGGAAGCGCCAAACATGGGAGACAAAAATCCTCCCGGACATCATTATCAGCAGTCATTTATAGATGGACAAGGAAGAGTAAAATGTTAGAAAAATTATGCGAAGAGTATTTGAAAACTCGCTCAATCGCCAGTGCTCTACAGCTCATACGCTCATTACGCTGCCAAGGTCTCTTCCACCTCGGAAATCTCATTGGCAACAAATTTACCACCGATTTTCCAGACGAACCATTCATTGCTGATGAAACAGGTATTTGCCAATACTACACAGGTAACTTCCTCAAATCATTCAACACATTTAACAAGGCCCTTGAATCTACCAATCTACTGCCAGATGAAGCTCAACACCTTATGAATAACCGTTTCTACGCAAGTAAAAACCTGCAGGATACTTACACAAAATATAATTCAGAACTAGTGGAAACGCTCACAAATAAACCAAAAAACCTCGTGCCTTTTATCACACTTACAATGACAACATGCAAACGGCTCGATCTTTTCCGCCAAACTGTCAACTCGTTCATTGCTTGCTGTACCGACTGCCATCTTATCGATAGGTGGCTCATTATCGACGACAATTCCAGCACCAGCGATCGTGAAGAAATGCAACGCCTCTATCCATTCATGGAATTTTACTGGAAATCTCCAGAGGAAAAGGGACACGCCAAAAGTATGAATCTAATCCTACGAAAAGTCACTACTCCCTACATTTTTCACATGGAAGATGATTGGAAGTTTTATGAACAACGCCCATACCTATCGCAACTGCTTGTCTTGCTAAACAGCAACGAAAAAATTGGTCAGGCACTTATCAATCGTAACTATGCAGAAACTCCCGATGATAAAGATATTGTTGGAGGTACCTTCCGCGAAGTTCGTGGGTTTCGCTTCTGCGAACATGAACGCATGGAAAATACCGACTTTCACGCTAAATACGGAGTAAAGCGTAACTGTGCCTACTGGCCACATTATTCCCTGCGACCATCTCTGCTCAAACGCAGTGTACTAGAAAAAGTCGGACAATTCAATGAGGGAGCTAGCCACTTTGAGATGGAATTTGCCTACCGCTATCTTTCTTCTGGCTATGTGTCAGTATTTCTAGAGGGTATTTATTGCACTCATATCGGACGTCTTACCAAAGAACGCCATGATCCCAGCAAACTCAACGCATATGCACTGAACAACGAAGCTCAATTTGGCGAAAAAGTTTCTGTTGAACCCGAGATTAAGTTAAACCCAGAGCCCGAGAAAAAACCCTTTGACATCCCAACTTTTGTGATTAACCTAGATCGCCGTCCGGACCGCTGGGAAAAATTCCAAGCTAGTGCTAAACGCATCGGTCTGACTTCTTATACAAAATTTCGTGCAATTGACGGGGCTCAACTTAACCCAACAGAAAAACTCCAACGCATTTTCGACCATAATGACTATAATATGCGTCAGGGTATTGTTGGATGTGCCATGTCACATATCGCACTTTGGATAGAATTTCTCAAAGTACCCAATATCAATCCCAGGCAACCCTTCCTCATTCTCGAAGATGATGCAGAATACCCCGATGACTTTACCAATGCAATACAGACAGTACTAGAAAATGTTCCCAATGACTGGGATGTTATTTTTATCACCCATCACCACCGTATCAAAGAAAGTGCACAACAAGAACGTCTCCTACCAAAAATTCTACTAGAAAAACGCGATTTTCGATCAGCATTTGCTCTCTCCCTTGGGGGGACTGGCGGCTATCTCATTTCACGCACCGGAGCCGAACGCATGCTTAACTTCATTTCTCAACACGGTATGACCAACGCTATTGACACTGTCATGCAAAAAGCTGCTGATACCGCAAATATCTACTACACTATGCCAGTGCTCATCCAGTGTGACTGTGTAAGACCCGGAGAAACAGTCGATTCTGACATCCAATACGATCATACATCACTCACGATTCCGGTAGAAGATCGACTCAAAGCTGTCTGTGAATTCCTCGACCAACCTGATCTCCCCCGAGTATCAAAAGAAGATTTACCCTCATATCTATCCGACAAGTCACGAGTTGCCACAGCACTATATGAATCGACAGATAATGACAACCTGGACGAAGTGGCCAGCGCGTCTGTACATCCCTGCTACCCCATCGCAAATCGCTATCTTGTAATTATTCCCCGTGTACCCAGCAATTTTGAAGAAAACTTCTATTTACGACGACTTGTCAGTCATAATAAATTTTCCCTCGATGGAGTACTAAATTTCAAGCAAAATTGAACGAAATAAAGTTTACTGCATACTACAAAAGTATGCAGTCAGTCAAACCATTATGTATTGTAGTTAAAGATGAACTCGAACGTTACCTTGATCTTTGCCAACGTTCTCGCAAAAATATCGGTGCCATTCGCGATGAACTTACATATGATCTGGTACAACAACTAATGTCCAAAAGTCTCAACAACACATATGCCACTATGCGCAAAAAACCCAAGAAAGACCCCAACTTTCCCAAACGAAACCGCTCAGCATACCTCTTCTTCTCCTCCGAATACTGGAAAAAACTGAAAGAGCGTGATCCTGACAGCAAACATGATCGTCTCAAAGTCGTGGCAGAAATCAGCGCCAAGTGGAAAGCCCTCAAACCCGCACAACGCAAAAAATACGACACACTCGCCGATGAAGACAAGCTGCGCTACGCAAAAGAACTCAAGACATACACACCCAGTGACGGATACGAAATACCCGAACGACAAGGTCGTGACCCATTAAGACCCAAAGGTGCACGATCCGCATACCTTTTCTGGACCATGCAAGTTCGCCCCGAGGTCACAGAAAGCATGGCTCCCTGCGCAGCCACTGAAGTAACAGCCGAACTTTCCCGACGCTGGAAAGAGATGAGCGATGAAGACAAACAAGAATATCAAGAACAAGCCAATGATGACCGTGAAAGATACGAACGAGAAATCACCATATACAATCGCGAACACGGAATTCTTCCTTGCGAATACGAATTTACTCGTGGAAAGCGCTGTGGTGAAATCTGCGGTAAGCCCTCCATCGAAGGTACCGAATTTTGCGTTTCCCACGCACCTCCAGATCCCATCAATGGCTGCCAATTCCCAATTACCCGCGGACCCAATGAGGGAAGTGTCTGCGGAAAACGCCCAAAACGCGGTGAACGTTATTGTACAACGCACTATAATCGTGAGTTCGGTCCCGCAAAACCTGCCAAACCTCGCAAGTCCAAATCAAATACCACAATCCAACGCCCAGAACCCGAAGAAGAGGTTGATGTCGAAGACGGTGATGATGTACTAGAAAACTTGGAAGAAGCCGAATATACATCAGATGAAGAATTTGAGCTAGAAGACGATAGTGACTAGTTAAAACTTGTATCCTCTGCGAAATAAAATGGATACAAGTGCATCAAAAAATGACTATGACAGCAAACTCCAAGAGCTTCAACAAAAAGTTTCCGAAGTCTCTGGGGATGTAGTACCCACCACACCACCAAAAAAATCTTCCGAATCTTCGAAAAATTCCAAGTTTACCCTCAAACCCATCTACCTATATGCTGCAGTACCAATTGTAGTATTTCTCCTGCTTGCCATTCTCCGCCCTGGATGCGTGCAAGAAGAAACACCAAATCCCCAAAATCCCGCCAAACCACTCAAAAAACTATCAATAACCAAGTTAGCTATTTGGGGTGTTGTCATCTCTGCACCACTAATTTTAGGCGTCTATCTGTATTTTTCGCGTAATACCAAGAAAGAATAATGCCTTGTTGCGATTATGGAAGAAAGGGCAATTGCCCAATATGTCATGGTTCAGGATGTCACAATGTTGTTGTAGCCGAAACACCCGTTATAAGACCCTGTACATTATGCAGAGGAACTGGCTGGATTAACGGCCAAACCCCTGGAGTTTGTACCATAATCTAACGCAAATTCCCATCAATAAATGAACTGGTCTATTATTGATACATCTGACGTTTCTTTTCCCACAAATTTTCTCTGGGGTAGCTCCACAAGTAACTTCCAAGATTCCGGGGTACTCTGCGGAAATAGCAACTGGTCCGACTGGATTCTCAGCGAAGATTTGCAACCAATCGGAAACTCTACTGATCACTGGAACCTCTACCCCGAAGATTTCAAAAAATTGCGTGGAATGGGTCTCAATTCTCTGCGTTTCTCCATTGAGTGGAGCGCCATTGAACCCAGCGAAGGCGAATGGAATGGAGCTGCTATCCAACATTACCATGAATACATTGATAAACTACTAGAAGAAAAAATTACCCCCATGGTCACAATGCACCACTTCACACACCCCCGTTGGTTTGAAGACAAAGGGGCATTCGAACACCGTGAAAATATCGATCACTTTGTTAGGTATTGCGACAAAATTTTTACCGAATTTTCCAGTAAAGTTAAATTGTGGTGTACAATCAACGAACCAACCATCTACGTTCTCCAAGGATATCTCCGTGGAGTAGCTCCGCCCGGCAAATGCGATATACGACTCGCCGCTAAAGTTCTTCGCAACCTCTGCCAAGCCCATATTACAATCTATCGTCTTCTTCATACATACAATCCCCACAATGCCCAAATTGGCCTTACACACCAACACCTCATTTTCCAATCACGCCGTGATAACTGCATCGGCACACGCTTCTGTAACTACCTCTCCGAAGTGTGCACGACCACCTTTCTCAACTTTCTCTCCACCGGACACTTTGAATTCACCTCCTACCCCGTCATGAACGTTGTTTTTGGAGGCACTCGCTACGCTAAGAGTTTCAAATGGCTCAAACCCAGTTTTCCAAAATATACACTTACCTGGGACAGTGACCGTATCCCTACCCGTGATCTTGACTTTATTGGCCTAAACTACTACTCTCACGTCTTCATTGACATACTCAAACCATGGCAAGTACCTTCTTTCCTACCAAACGATGTCCGTACAGATATGCCCTATGCACTGTACCCCGAAGGTCTTGCCGATGCAATTCAGGCAGTGTCGCAATTACGCACACCAATCTACATCACCGAATCAGGAATTGCTGATGTAGATGATAGCAGACGCGAACTATACTTCAAACGTTATCTCTACGTACTCTCCCAAGCTATCCAAGAGGGCTATGATGTGCGTGGGTATTTCTACTGGTCGCTTCTCGACAACTACGAGTGGGACCTCGGGTTCAGTATGCGCTTTGGTCTGATTAATATCGATTATGATACTAAACGCCGTAGCATATGCCCCAGTACTCAATACCTCCAACGAGTAATCCGCACAAAATCCAATGTTGATGTCATATAACAGCAGCTTACACTGTATTACCCGAATCCTCCGAAATAGAGTCATCTTCATCAGGAATATCCCTGACTAAGGTATAGCTCCCTGTAACATCCTCGGGCAACACACTGTATCCTAGTGATACCAACGCAGAATTTACAATGTCTTGTGTGATAGTCTTGGTGGCACGTGACTCGCGGATTGCAAAAATTACAGCCATGATATTATCCAAACGCGCTGAAAGTAGCTGACGCATTATCGGGTAGCAATCGTGGTCTACCCGCTGAATGCCAGCGCGCTGCGCAATCTTACGTAGTGTTGAATTTGGTACATTGTCCATTTACCAGCCCGATTAGAGTTTTAAAATCGCAACTCAGCAGTAAATTATGTTTAATCGCTATATACTTTCACTGTTCCTCAACATCATAGTGCTGAATTGTGATATCCGCAACGAGGAAAGTGTCACAATGCACCTGGTCTCTGTCGAGCATGCCAACCATATTCTGCAAAACCTTGGTGTTGCTCTCGCCAAAGCTGCTGCAAAAAATACCCATGAACGTAACGCCAAAACAATCTCCGAAAAAGACATCATCACTGCTATCAGCATCTACAGTGAAGGACTCCTGCGTAACAACTGTATCGAACAAGGTCAAAAAGCTCTTGACAAAAATAGGGAAATGGAGGGAACAACACCTCAAAAACGCTCGGGAATACTTTTCCCCCTTTCCATCTCCCATCGCTTACTGAAAAATAACGATTTCCAAAATTCTCTCCGCGTCTCTGCAAACGCCAGCATCTACCTTGCAGCAATCCTCGAATATATCTGCATGGAAATCCTCGACGTAAGCAATGATATTCGCACCAACGAATCAGTCAACGAACTATGCCCTCATCACCTCAAATTAGGCATTGAATCAGACCCCGAACTATCCCTCCTCACCACCAAAATTGGCGTCTACATTATCCACGCACCACGCCATGGATTTCTCTCCCGAGCCGTACGATCCCGTCTGGAAAACGAGCGTAGCGGCAAGGGTGTCGTCAAACTACTCACCAAACTTCTTGCTAGCATGGCTTTTGACCTTTTCCGTAAAGCCCGTGAACTCTCCATACATGCCGGACGCAACAGCGTCCGTGGAACAGATCTACTCCTCGCTAACAAACTAACTCCGCCAATCCGAATTGATTTTAACGAGATAGTCGACGAAGAGTAAATGGACCACTTCCAAAAAACAATCCTCAATGTCATCTCCAAAAATGGTCCTGAGACAGGCCTACGTGCCTGTAATATTGTAACTATTATGGCCGAATACGGTGTTAACACTGAGCGCAAGACAGTTAATCGCAATCTTTACCAACTCTTCGCCAAACGCCAAGTATTTCGTACCCAATCCGACAAGGGCGTTCGCTGGTCTATTACCAGCGGTGAGAATATCATACCATCCGAACGCATTGTTGTGATTGTTGACCTCGGTAATACTCACGACTGTCTCCCAGAACTTGACACATACGACTACGGAGTTGAAACATGGGCCTATGCAGATCGCGCTTACAATGGCTATGGCGTACGTACACCCCTAAACAAACCCGATATTCGCTTCTACCAGGCCTCCGACACCAACAAAAACGCAGCAGATATCCAACTAGTCTGGGATCTCTGTAAAGACTGCCAATCCGCAGGCAAGACAACATACATCATTGCCACAAAAGACCAAGGGTTTAACAGCGTTAAGACTATCGTCGAACGTGATACACAGTCCACCGTTGAGTTCGTGGTTAACTGGGAAGAGTTGAGAATGTGTATTGAGTGATTTGCATATTTATCAGAAATTCTGATAAATTAAACAATTATTACATCAACAGCTCGCGTATTGCTAGCCCCAAGACCTACCATCCCAAGACCATACCCAGCAAAGTGTGCCTGACGGGCTGTTTCTTCGCGATCTTTTTTGTCCTTGAAACTATGAATAACAAGTGCCACTCCCAGTAGGATACCTGATAAAAGAAGTGCGCCAGCTGAACAGAAAAAGGACAGTACGATCCAATGCGTGACCTTTTCCTCATTGCCATCTAGCAACTCGCCCTCATCCCACAAGTGCGCCAACCAACATGCACCCACAAATTCTGCGATGGGAGCCAATCCACCAATGCAAGTGCCCAAACAGGACATGCAACTTGAGCAATAACTATTCTTTTCATCCTTTGACTTACAACCAAGTACTACGCCGATAATTTTGAATACCAAAAAACCCATTTCAGCCACCCCGATACACATACAAATAAATATCATCAGGTGTAATACACCAACCAGAGTTCCAGTGTCAAGACCATCATCAGCGCTTTGCAAATAATCCAACATAACTCCAAATAATACGTAGAAACGTATCGCAATAGTTGCAAGCAATGTTACAGCAAATTGGACAAAACCAACAACAACAATGACAGTCATTTGTAGATCTACTCAAAAATACCCCAAAATCAATTTATATTGGTATAAAACAACCATCCTACATAGAAATAATGGAAGACTCACCGAAATCTCCAAGCTCTCACAAATCTCAAAGTTCCCAAAAATCTCAAGGTTCCAATAGGTCACAAGGTTCCAATAGGTCACAAGGTTCCAATAGGCCACGAGGCTCGCAAGGTTCTCCCCACGTTGCAGCACCCCCATCGCCACGTTCACAAAATCAATACGCTGTCCTTATGGAAACCAACGGAAAACACCTCGAATCCTGGTATTACTTCATCCGCTATAACGGTAATGAACGCGCCCTTGAAAAGCTGAAGGATCAAATCGAGGAAGTTGACTGGTATATCTACGGAAACCTGTCCACATTTGACATTGACCTCGAACACCTCGTATCTGAGCGTACAGCCAAGGAAATGACTCGTCTTGACCTGAACGCCGAGTCATTCCATCGCAAGTTTGACGGAGAACTCGACCTTATTGACCTGAAACTTCGCAAGGGTCAGAAAAACAAACAAAAGATGATGTCATTCTTTGCCAAGCTCGGCCAAGGCCAAATCGAGGAATATATCGATCAAGAGGACGTTGACTCTGAATTTGAGTCATCCGGTTCCGAATCCGACGCAAGTCCCCCTGAAGCCATGCGACGTGCCGCCTACTCATCCTCCGAATCCGAGGAAGACCGCCCACGACGCCGTAACAAGGAATTCGACCAACCAATCCCACGTGCTGCCCTAATCAAGCGCAAAGGACGTAAGAACTAATTTTTGGGCCAACACCCAAAAATTACCTTCGACAACAGAAAAGAGCAATTGCTGTTGATACAATTAAAATTACCTCAACCATTTCCATACTCTTGTCATCTGTTAAACTCTCTGTTCCACAACATCTTACCACCGAAGGTTCCCCCATCCCACTCTGAATCCCCCACTGTCATCACGATTATATAGCCTTTTTCCACAATATTTCGACGACATTCCCTCTTGTACTGATAATTGTCCACCGAATGTTTCGGTTTACGCCAATAAATCGAGTGATAACCAGTGTAGCCAGCCCGCGCCAACTCCATATACGTTACATCCTTATTTCTCTCCGATCCCTCACGAGATGTAACGATAAATACTGCATAGCCTAGATCGACTGCAGCGTTATACAAATTTTGCACAGAACAAACTGCGTTCTTCGCAGCGTCCAATAACGTATTGTCTATGTCAAAAACAACAGCAAAAGCCCTATTCACTGGAACAGCCGAATGCAAAATTGCAAGACCCTCCTCGCAATACTTTTCCCAAGATGTTTCCAATTGGGATACCGTCATTTATTTACAACATAAACTCCATATCTGTCGGAGTACTACCAAACATTGCACATATTTTGCGTATAGCACTCCCCTTCTTATCTCCCACAATGTATTCCAATCGATCGGTATTCACCAACGCTTGCGGTGACAGCACTTTGCCATATGCCTGATTCATCATTAACTTCAAATCATCCGCAATGGCCGGGTGTACCTTTTCCTCCAACACCACACTCACCATGCGCGTAAACAACATCCGCTGCTCCATATGTGTTTATTATAACGAAAAACCGTTAACTAAACTCAATTTGCAATAAATGAGCGTACGACATATCAAAGACTTTTGTACTTCTCCAAATCCCCAGCTATTCCGCCAATTTCCCTCCGACATCCAACAACTATTCTACAAAGTATCAACAGATGCCGTCGAACACGATTACGGCAACATTGATCTGGCCAAAAAAATTATCCCCATCTACCTCACTCGCAACATGCCCGAAGACGCCAAACGAGGCCTACGCACCGCAATAGCATCTCTCAACCTCCTCGCACACCCCGAAGTACACAAACTTCAAAAACCATTCGCGTTATATCCCCGCGTTGTAATTATCGCAGGTGAAGCAGATGTATTCAAAATCCAATACGGCAGCGATCCCGACTTGCCTGAAATGTACCACATTGTCGAAAATCACCTCACCATCCCCCGCGACTTCCACTTCTACAAAGAAAACGCCAAAGAATACCTCATCGATACCATAGCCAGCGAACGTGTAAATATTACCGACATTTACGTCGACCTCGCTGCAAATAGCCGTAAACTATTCTACTCACGCACTCTCGGTGTTACATGGCCCGAAAGCGCAGCTGATTGCCTACGCTGCGCTGCCACCCTGCATTCTGTAGGTATTGACTGCGACTACGACGGGTGTCCTAGTGATACCGATAAAAAACTGAAAAAACTCTACAGACGTATTCACCCTGATAAAGGTGGTGATCCTACAGAATTTGCTACCATTCGAGGCTGTGCTGAACTAGTCGTTGATGATGAATGTCTCGAAGAAATCAAACATCACCCAGATAACATAAATTACCAATTAATTCAAAATAAACTTTTTCTATAAAGTACTAAATGGACAATAAAAATATGTTGTGCACATTTTTAGCACTAACTTCCCTCGGACTTGCGATTACAGCACTTATAATTGCACTGGTGAAAAATAAGCATTCTTCTAAAAGTGAAAGTGAAATTAACATGAAAAATATTCCCAATAATCAGGATTATGTAAAGACCACAATGAATGATTTGCAATGTACAAAAAATATAGGACCTACTATGGAGTGTATCGACACATTGATCGATTATGAAAATAATGGTTATTATAATGAGTGCGATACTCTTTTTCCTTCACCTTACGGAGAAACGCAGTCCGTTGCGTATTGTTGTGGAGATAAAAACAACGACGGGTTGACGCAACCAGAAAGAGCTAAACTTGACGGTGTTCTTAAGGGAATCCCATTCAAAAATTGTTTGCGCCAATAGATTTGACGAATTTATCCGTCAAATCACAATTTAACATTTCCGCATAACTTTTCTAGTTACCTTGCGTTCGCCGACTGGCTTGGCATCTTCAGCTTTTGCTAATAAATCGGGACGAACCTTTCCTTCTAGAGCCTTTTTACCGACGGGTGGTGCCTTTTTTGCCGTAGCAACCCTCTTCTTACCCTCCCGCACATCCCGCGACTTTGGCACCTCTGCAGGACCATCCGGCATATTCGACATGCGTGGCTTGTTGTCCTCCTGTACCATCGTTGGAACAAGTGGAGTACCTCTTTCGCGCACCACCGACGCACACAATCCCTCCCTCATTGGGCCCTCCGCCTTCAACTTCTCGAAGTCCATCAACACATCCGTCGCACCTGTACCAAATGCCCCAAGCTTGCCACAAATAATTGAGGACGACACCCCAACCGTTGGCTCTTCACTACAGAACACACCAGCCTCAAGGAAATTTTTCAACGTTTCCTCAAATGAGGCCTTCCCCAATGGCCCAGACTCCTCTTTACGCATTGAATAGCGTGAAATAGCCGTAATTGTACCCGTGAACGTCATCTTTTCCACCAAAACCTTAATGTGGCAATAGTTGATATTTGGCATCAGCGCATACAACTCATCAATGAGGAACTGATTCGTCGCACCAATTCCCAACACCTCATAAATATCCCACGGATTATTCGACTTGGTTCTGTAGGGATCCACCAACGGATGCGCCAACACCGCCGAAAAATCCGTTCCATCACTTTGCACAAACCACTCACCATCACTCGTCTTACTGTAAAAGATCTCCCGCACACCCCGAATACCACACAGCGACACCAACTCCAAATCCTGCACTACCGCCCACTCATCCCCCGGTGGATGTGCCACAATCACATCCAATACATCCCCATATGGACTAGCCATACACTTACTTCCCGAAATACCCTCCTCAATCCTCTCACACATCTCCGCGCAACTCAACCCAAACTCATACAACACATCACGATCAAGATTGATAGAAATCGTCGTCAACTGCTCATCAACAGTGTGATAGGGCACCACCGAACCATGTAGAATTTCGTACGCACCCTTCCACGGCCTGTCAATCACATCCGATGAAATCCGAATGTTCCTGTATACATCATTAATTGTCAACTCGCGGAGAGAATGCCCCAGCGCAGACCTCAAATCATCCAAACTCTGATTGTGATCTTTGAAGTATATGTCGTAGGTTACCGCCTTGGGCTTCTGCGTTGCATTGAGCAACTCTGTAAACCTCGGTACACCTTGCACGACCGTCTTCTCAGACAGACCAGCTTTGTGGAAAGTGT
>Ga0180430_10003324_pt1 | contig 13958 bp, 10 predicted proteins | sample SS_ome_9_FD_132999 | JGI IMG/M metagenome (GOLD analysis project Ga0180430, IMG submission 132999) | Hypersaline lake sediment archaeal communities from the Salton Sea, California, USA - SS_1_S_2 metaG | ecosystem: Environmental > Aquatic > Non-marine Saline and Alkaline > Hypersaline >... | reverse complement strand
CCGCGACCCCGCGCCGGGGAAAGCCAAGTGCCCGGAGCACGCCCATCTCTCGGGCGCGGCGAGCGACGGCCAGCAGCACGTACCCCATCACGCCGGCGAGAGCCAGCACGACCGACACCGCGGCGCCCACAAAGAGCACGGCAACCAGACCCACCTGCACGGGTCGGCTGGAAAACTCGCCTTCGGCTTCCTTCAAAGTGACGATCTGTTCCGCTTCGTCGCCCGGAAGGAACTGTGCGTTAACCAGCCGCACGGTGGCGTCGGGATCGTCCGTCCTGATCCACAGTTCCTGGGGGACCTCAACGCGGGCGAGTGCAGTCTGGAAGCTCCACGTCGGCGTTCCGTTCAGCCAGCCGTTGAGCGCATCCAGGTCGACGATCATCCGTCCCTCGCGGCGACGATCGTTCATCGCAGGAACTCGCCCGATGAAACCCGCTACCTCGCCGTCGTAGATCTCCGACCCGATAGAGAAGGGCGCGCGTTCGCCAACGTCGAGACCTGCCATCGCGGCCAACTCCTCGTCGATCAGCACATAGAGGTCATCGAGCGGTGCCCGCAACGCGGGTACCGCCGTATTGAGATTGGTGCGCACACCGGGGCCTACCCACATCGTTGCCGTGCCGTCCGCCCACAGCGGCGAGCGCTCGATCTCAGCCTGGGTAGGTTGCTCAAGGCCATCGGGGATCTCGTCGTAGTAGGCATCGGCTGCTCGCGACGCCGGGATGTCGGGGCGGAGACTCAATCCGTTGGTGGTCTCGAACTCATCGAGGCTGAAGGCCACCTCCGACTCACCGACCGTACGCAGGTTCCGAATCAGCATCGATTCGCCGTTGAGAACGGTATTGCCGCCGGGGTTCGACCGCTCTGCCCACATAGCGTGGACGGTCAACGGCGGGACCGGATCGGACAGGTAGGCGTTGCGACCTTCGGTTAGGTCGAAATGGACCGTCGACCACTCCGAGTCGACAAAGTCGTTTTCGGCCTGGATCGTCCATGCCCGCCCATCGGCGTCGAAGACCTTCAGCATCATGCGCAAGCTGGCATCGGGATTATTGGTGTCCAGATTGACCTGGTCCTCCCAGCTGCGCGGGATGACAACTCCGTCGATAAGCAATTCCGTGGCATCAGCGGGCAACTCGACACCAAGATCGGGAGCGACGCCGTCCGGACGCAGCGGAGCGAACACCTCCTGCGGGGTATCGGCCCCGAAGTCGGACCGCCACGTGATCACCGATGCGAAATCGTCCGGTCGAACGGCGAGCGCCTCGGCCCGCCGCGTGCTCTGCCGCGGTGCTCCATCGGTGCGATACACGGCTGCACCAAGATCTCCGTCCGGCACGGTCATATACCCGGCTTCTTCGGCGATGATCCTCACATCCGTTCCGGCTACGAATGCCGCCCGATCCTGGAAGGACTGCTCCAATGTCCCGGCATAAGTAAGGGCAAACGCACCCAGCCCGGTGGTCAGCCACACAAGCAGCGCCAGGCGACCATACGGAACGGGGTTGCGACCGAGGTGCCACCCCGGCAACGCCAGGGATAACCCGCGCGCCTTCGTCATGATCCAGCCGACGAGACGCAGCAACCACGGCAGCAGCCTCAACAGGACCAGGGCGCCGGTGAACAACAACAGCACCGGGAACACGACGGCGAGCGCATCGAGTCTCACCTCGCCGCCGGTGGTGTTGATGAAACCGCGTTGCACCAACTGGGCCAGGATCACAATCGACAGAGCAATGGCGAACAGGTCTAGGTTGTAGCGCTGCCACATCGAGCTGCCGGCAGGGCGTGCGGCCAGCGAACGAAGCTCCAGCACCGGACGCCTGGCAAACGGGAGAATCGCCAACCCCATCGAGAGGAACGTGGCGACCGCGCCTCCAATGACATAAGGAGCGATCGAGGCGACCTCCGAGACCTGGAGCGGCTCGCCACCGGTCAGATCCGACAGCGGCGGGACGCGTCCGGTCAACCCAACCAGGATGCGCGCAACATAAGGAGCAGCAAACGCAGCAATCGCAGCAACGACCGCCGACTGCGCGAGGTGGATACCGGTGGTCTGCCAGTTGCTCGCACCGCGTGTCTTCAGCAGAGCAATTTCCGGCCCTTCTCTCTCCAGCGTCAGAGCTGAGGTATAGACCAGGAAGTAGAGAGCGCCGCCAACCACAAGGGCAAGAATGGCAAGAATCGGACCACCGACCGTCACCGAGCGGACATCGAACTCGTCGAGGAGGATCGGAAGGAACGTGTTCGCAGCAATAGAACCGCCGCTGTCTTGACTGACTTGCGCCCGGAATGCGCCGACCGCTCCGCGCACCGCATCGACTTCTTCGAACTGAAGCGCGTCGGGGTCGAAGTCGATGATCCAGCGCTGCGTCGCGGTGAGGCTGGTGAAACCCCTGCTCTGACGCAGCCATGGATCCTCAACCGCGGTAACAAAGATGGTCGAAGTCCAGGCGTCGAACGTCTCCTCAGGTAGATAGACCATGCGCATCGGGTCGTCGACGCCCCAGATCTTCTCGCCTGCATCGACGGGGGCGACGATTCCGGCAATTTCGACGAGCTCGAAGACCTCGGGGAGTCCGGAGAACGGCTTCAAGACGAAAACGTCACCGACAGTGAGGCGGGTCAGCTCAGCGACATCCTGCCCGACCATGATGGGCAGCGGTGCCGAACTGTCTCCCACCGGCGCTTCCAGCAGCGGAGCCGGCCACTCGCCCTCGAGCACCTCCAGATGCTGGTCGAGCGTCGGGCTTGTGAACAGGCGAACCTGGAGCGCCTCTTGCGGTGGCGTCGGATACGGAGGGCTGGGAACCTCCTGCTGCTCCTCGTTCGGACCGAGTTGCGAGTTGGCCAGCTCTACGGCGGCCTTCTCTTCCTGCCACTCCTCCGCCAACGCAATCCAATCGACAAAACCACCGGTGGGAATGACGAAAAACTCGCGGGATTGGATCCGCTCCACATACGTCGGGTACCACTCGTCGATGATCGAGGAGCGCAGCCCGCCGATCAGGTCCCTGTTGTTGGCTGCCTCTTCACTGGTGTAGTTGGTGGTCTGAACAAAGGCGGTGACATCGACCTCCTCGGCAAGCGCGCTCTGTAGAGAGAATCGAAGATCGACGGCTTTCACCGAATCCTGATAGAGGGGAACAACCACGAGAAGGGCTATGACGAGCGTGGCACCGAGCAGGGATCCGACCAACACGCCGCGCTTCGCCCACAGGCGCCTGATAACAAGCCCAATATAGGTAGCGAGCTTCACGATGCGGTGTCCCTTGCCTCCGGACAGAGATACACTCTAATCAGCACAAACGGTCGTTGCGTATTTGCGGACACGGAGTCGCCGACTCGCCCTACACTCCACGCAGCTCCAGCTCGGGCGACCGGAAACAGGCGACGGCCATGGCATTTGAGGCGACCAGGCTCGGCGACTCGTCCCGACATCGCTCAGTAGCGTACGCGCATCGCGCAACCAGTGCGCATTCATCCGTGGCGACGTCGGTGATCTTCGGTACGTCTCCGGGAATCGGGGTCAATCTAGAGACGCCGGGGCGGGGCAGAGCCCCAAGCAGACCCTCGGTGTATGGGTGGCTTGGCCGGTGGAAGACGTCTTCGACGGCACCCATCTCGACGATGCGCCCCCCGTACATGATGGCCACCCGGGCCGCCAGCGACGCCACCTGAGCCAGATCATGCGTCACAAATATCATCGCCATCGCACGCTTCCGCTGCATATCCCTGATGAGTTTCAAAACCGCGGCGGCAACGGCAGCGTCCAGCCCGGTCAGTGGCTCATCGGCCACCAGCAGACGCGGCGCCTTTACCAACGCGGCGGCAAGCATCGCTCGCTGCGCCTGTCCCCTGCTTAGTTCGTCGGGGAAGGACAAGTACTTGGATTCCTTGGGAAGCCTCACCTCGCCGAGAGCATGCAGCACCCGGTCCTGGATCTCGCCCACCGACAGCTCTGTGTGCTCATCGAGTGCCTCCCCTGCCTGCTCGCCGACGATCTCGACTGGGTTCCATCCGCCGATGGCGTTTTGGAACATAACCCCGATCTCGGTGCCCATGATGTGACGCCAGTCATCGTCGAGCAGCTCCTCGAGGAACTTGTCCCGCTTGCGCACTTTGCGACGCAGCGGTCGCTTCCGTCTCCGTTCGAGGTTCTGCGTCGGACGGATCTGGACACCGTCGAAGAGCACCGTTCCGCGGCTCACCTTTGCCCCCGGGCCGAGCAACCCGAGGCTGCCCATGACCGAAAGGGTTTTACCGGACCCCGACTCGCCGACAATCGCCAGTACTTCACCGGCCATGACTTCGAAGCTGACATCGTCAATTGCGTCCACCCAGCCATAGGGCAGCGCAGGTCCGTACGGCTCGATCATCACCCCTTGCTGGCTGCGTTTTGCGGCCGCCTCGGCGTCGTTGATGGCAACACCAAGATTGCGTACCTCAAAGATTGGCCGGGGCACTCAGTACCTCCTCCTCTGCAGCATCCCGGGCGGCAAACAGACCGCCCACTATGACCAAGGCTATACCGACCCACTGCCAGCCGGCCGGCCGCTCGCCGAGGACGATCAGGGCAAGGACAACTGCTGAGGCCGGCTCCACATGCATTAGAACGCTCACCACCGCGACCGGCAACTCCTTTGTTGCCGTCCAGAAGATGAGATAGCCGACCCCGGTGAGCAGAATCCCGAGAATCAGCAGAGGAATCGGGCGGTCGATCGTCCCTCTTATGGCGGTGCCGAGAAACGGTGAGAGAACCAGCGACGCTGTGGCCAACTCCCCCGCGGTGACGATGAGGGAGCCAACGGCATCCACGGCGGCCTTCGAGATAAGTAGAAGGCCGGTGACGGTGAGTGCGGAAATCAGAGCTACCCCGACACCCTGCCATGTCGTTCCGTCTGCTCCTCCGGACTCAAACGCCACGACCAGCACTACACCGGAAAAGGCCATCGCCAGGGCCCAATAGATCCGTTGCGGCACACGTTCATCCAGGAACACGGGAGCAAGGGCTGCGGCCGACACCGGTCCGAGAAAGACCACGGCAAGAGCAACGGCGACCGAGGTCAGCTTGATGGCCCAGAAGAACGTGGCCCAATGGACCGCAAGGAGCACGCCGGCGGTGACGATCTCGAAGCGGTGTGTATTTGGCAATCGGAGCCGACCGCTCACGGCCATCAAGGCAAGGAGAGTTGCCGCCCCCAGCCAGACCCGGGTAGTGACGAGACCCTGCCACGGCACGTCCTCGCGAACGATCAGCGGGATGCTGCCCCACCCGACGGCGAGAAGGGTAAGTGAAACAACTGCGGCGGTACGTCGGGACATCGTGCATAGCCTACGGCTATGTGTTGGAGTTCCCCGTTCGCGAGCCGCGGCGAGAAGCCGGAGACCGATCAACCCCCACCCGCCGGTCCCGCGGCCGCCCCGCTTCACCATGCAGCGGTTGCGAAGCGGTTGCCAGGAAATCAAGAAGCGATGGACGCTGACTAGTCCGTTCGAGGAATCCTGATTGATCCTCTTGATTCTCGGGAGAAGTGCCGACAGTACAAGTACATAACCTGGGCGGTAGTTCCACTCCACCGGAACAACCAAACCGGAGGTCCCCTTCCCTCCGACTCCTCCTCAGAGCGGCCGTCCGGGGTATTGCGCAGATGCAGCCCCCTCTCGAGGGGGCTGCATCATTGCGTGAACGATTTCAGGGACTATGCCCACACCACCCCGAGTTCTCCGCTGAGGACCATAGCTGCGGCTCCCAACACAACCGCCGACGGACCCAGTCGAGTCACCTGCACATCGGGACTCCAACCGGCGTACTCCTCGATACCGGCGGCAACCTGAATCGGCATAGAACTCCACTCCCCCATCTGCCCCCCCACCACAACCAGATCAGCATCAAGGGCAGCAACTATGGGCGCCAGCATTCGGCCGAGCCAAAACGCAGCCCGGTCCACGCGCGGTACGGTCTCGACCGCCAGTCCTTGACGTGCCTCAGTGCTCATGTCGAGGTAGTCGGTGCCGAGGACCCTGATCATCGAGACCTTGGTTATGACACATCCTCTGTGCCCGCAAGAGCACTCGTCTCGCCACCCAGGTACTCGAAGGTGGGAGAGATCGCCGCCGTGTGCCGGGGTTAGGTTGAGGCGACTAGCCGTGATGGTGGCTACGGCTACCCGGTCGTCGACCTTGACGTAGAGCAATCGTCCTGCAGGATCTGACGACGTGCGGCCAAACTCGGCAACGGCCGCAGCCGCTACGTCGCTGGTCACGTACGTCGGGAGGCTGTAGACATCCTCGATCTCGCCGTGCAAGGGAGCGTCGTCCCAACCGAGTTGCTCGCACCGCACGATATTGCCGGCACGATCGACCGTTCCCGGAACCCCGATCCCGATGCCTAGCGCCGGTGCGCTGGCCTTTCCGACTAGTTCGGCGATCACCCGATGCAGTTCATCGAGTGCGTCGCGGCGGGTCGGCTGAAGCGTCTTACCCTTGGTCCTGGCGACAATCCGGCCGCGTAAATCGAGCAGCGCACCCTCGATCGGATGCCGGGACATGTCGACTGCGACGGTGAACCTCCCGTCGGGATCCAACTCAACGAGCGTCGGAGGCTTCCCACCCGTCGATTCACCCAGGCCCGACTCGACGACGAGGCCCTCAGACAGCAGGGTTGCGGCGATGTCCGACACCGTTGCTCGACCCAGCCCGGTGGAGCGTGCCAGGTCGGCACGACTAATCGGGCCATCGTCAAAAACACCCTGGAGCAACAATCGGCGATTCTCGCGGCGAGTCGCCTCGTGCTTCGTTTTTTGGTGCGGGCGCAGACCCGGCGTCAGCGGCATTCAGCCTCCCAATAGGAAACGGCGCCCGTAGTGAACGGGCGCCGTTTGTTCTAGCAGAGTTACTACGCGCCTTTGCCGATGCGCATTCCAGTAGTTGGGTCAAAGAAGTGCATTTTGGCCGAATCTATGGTCACGCTTATCTCTTGACCTAGAGACACCGGAACGTCTGGGCTTACCCGTGCGGTGAACTTAGTAGTGCTGCCGAGCGATGAGACGTCTGCGCCGGTATCGGCGAGCAGCTCCTCGATGTCCGGCGTCACGACCGGCGGGATCTCCAGCTCGAAGTGCACGTAGGTCTCGGAACCGAGGATCTCAGCCACGGTCACCTTGGCTGTGATGGTGCGATCCGGGGCGGGACCGGTAACTTCGGTCGCCTCGAAATTGCCCGGGCGGATGCCCATGACGATGTCCTTGCCTACCCAGTCGGCGAGGCCCGGATGACGGTCCTTGGCGGTCTGATCGACGACAAGACGCTCGTCGCCAAACTTACAGTAGAGACCGGTGGCGTCCTGCTCGAGGGTAGCGTTCGCCATGTTCATCGCCGGGCTGCCGATGAAACCGGCAACGAACATGTTGACCGGATTCGCATAGAGTTCGGTCGGAGACGCAACCTGCTGGAGGTTGTCGGGACGAGCGGCGCTAACCGGCTTGAGGACCGCGACACGGTGACCAAGCGTCATAGCCTCGATCTGATCGTGGGTGACATAGACGGTCGTCGTCTCGAGGCGGTTGTGCAACTCACTCAGCTCGGTACGCATCTGGACACGCAACTTGGCATCGAGGTTGGAGAGAGGCTCGTCCATGAGGAAGGCCTTCGGCTCACGCACGATGGCGCGACCCATGGCAACACGCTGCCGCTGACCACCCGAGAGTGCTTTCGGCTTACGTTCGAGATAGTCGGTGATCTCGAGGATGCTGGCGGCTTCTTTGACGCGACGGTCGATGTCGGATTTGTCCATCTTGCGCAGTTTGAGACCGAACGCCATGTTGTCGTACACCGTCATGTGCGGGTACAAGGCGTAGTTCTGAAAGACCATGGCGATGTCGCGGTCCTTGGGCTGCACATCATTGACGAGGGTCTCGCCGATGTACATCTCACCTTCGGAAATCTCTTCGAGACCAGCGATCATCCGGAGAATCGTGGATTTGCCACAGCCGGATGGACCAACCAGTACGAGGAATTCCCCATCCTTGATCTCGAGGTCGACATCACCAACGGCACGGGTACCGTCCGGGTAGATCTTGCCCAGTCCGGTCATCGTGATACTTGCCATAGCCCTCTCCTGTCGGCGGCTTTGATCGGGACCCATACTAAGTGATGGGGGCGGCGAATGCACATCACAACTCTGCGCCGACTCAGTTCGGGGCATATCCCTGCAATCTTGGGACCATCGCCCCCTACGCCTGCAGCGCTCGGAGGCCGACCATGGTGACATGGCCGCTCGCTTCTACGATTGCCACACTCATCTCTTCCCGGCAGACCGGATGGGAAGCCTCATGAGGTGGATTCATCGTGCCATCCTCGACTTCCAGGTTCCCGTCGACATAACAGCGTCGGAAGCGGTGAAGGACCTTCGCCGCTCAGGTGCGGTCCGCTGGGCCAACCTCCTGTTCCCGATCAGCCCCGAAGAGGCCCCGATCCTGCACTCCTGGAATAGGGAACTGGCGGACCAGGTCCCGGAGATCACCCCTTTCGGAGGAGTCCATATCGAGGACGAGGATCCTCTCGGCGTTGTCCAGGAGGCCGTGGAGAAGTACGGGATGGCCGGCCTCAAGTTTCATCCCATGGTGCAGGGCTTCGACCCGTGGCATTGGAGATTGTCCAAGGTTCTCTGCTATCTGGACGATATCGGGCTGCCGATATACATCCACACCGGGTACGACAAGTGGTACGGACAGGAACTCGACCGGAGCGGGATGGAGCAGTTGCTGGAGACATATCCCGGGATGCCGGTCGTGGTGTCCCACATGGGGTTCCCCGACTTGAAGTGGGGCTTTGCGCTCGCCGAGAGATTCCCGCAGGTTTGGCTCGACCTGACCAATGTGCCGGGTTCGCTGGCATTGATGAACCGACCCGACAAACTGCTGGTCGAATTCCGCGATGGGTTGGCGAAGTACCGGGACCGGACTCTGATGGGCACCGACTACCCGGCAGGAACGGGCAACCTGGAGGAGATCGTTGCCCAGTTTGAGTCGATCGGAGTCGACGAGGGCTTGCTGGAAGACATCATGATGCGCAGCACGAAGTCCTTCTTCGACAGATATGGCAAGCAGCCGTCCTAGGAGCCCGGTGGCGCCGTTGAGTCTCTGACGACGAGTTCTATGGGCAGTTCGACATGCTCCACCGTGCGGGTCTCCGCTCCCAGAATGTCGAGAAGCAGACGCGCCCCACGGGCGCCCGAATCGTACAAGGGCTGCCGTACTGTGGACAGGCCCAGGTACTCGGCGATCTCCAGGTCGTCGTATCCGATCACCGACAAGTCCTCCGGGACACGCAACCCGCGGGCTTGGGCCCCTTGCGAAATCACCATCGCATGTGAATCGGCCGACGCGACCATAGCCGTTGGCGGGGCGGCGAGATCGAGCAGATCGTTGGTCGCTGCCAATGTGACCGGATGCTCATGGGGTCCGGTTTTGATGTAGTTGTCTGGGATGTCGAGACCTGCTTCTTCCATCGCCATGGTGTAGCCGGCGCGACGTCTGGCGGTGGGACGGAACCCGATATCGTCCTCCCAGTCGCCCACGAAGGCGATCCGCTCGTGTCCGAGGTCGATGAGGTGTTGGGTCGCCATCCGGCCGCCGAGTTCGTCGTCTACGTAAAGGCTCGAAATCCCGTCGACCCTGCCGTCGATGATCACCGTCGGGACCGGGTTCTTCTCGAGTTGTTTGGCGTCGTCACGCCCGGGTTTCAGAGAGACGAGCAGTCCCCCGGCACATCGGTCGGGACGGAGCAGATCGCGCACCTGATCCTTGTAGTCATCTACCCCCGAGACATTGTGAAGGATCACGTCGAAACCCGCATTGGACGCAACATCGAGGATGCCCCGAAGTCGTTGCAGTGCCGATGGTGAGGTCATCCGTTGCACGACGGCGGCGAGCACGCCTGCCGTCCCAATTGACAACCCGCGCGCCAGGGCACTGGGACGGTAATCCATCTCTTCGATGACCGATAGCACGTGTGCTCTGGTTCGGTCGGATACGAGCGGGCTGTCGTTCAAGACTCGGGAGACTGTCCCGACGCCGACACCCGCCCTCTGCGCAACGTCCGCGATCGTGGCCATTACACTCCTGGAAGGGGTTCCACAGGAACGCTAGCACAGCGCCGACATCGCGGTGGGATCGCCGGGTGCAGTTATCACAAGACCCTACGCACACCCTCGTTGAGCGCCACCACCTGGAATACGATTATCTACGTCGAGTCCTTCCGCGAGCCGCTCCCAGATGATTCTCTCCAAGGGGAGCCACACTACGGTCGGGTCGAGCGGGCCCGGCAAGGCTCTGAGTCCCTCCGCGCTCGGCTGTGACGCGACACTGTGGGGTCTCCTCGGTGATGACGAGCCGGGCGACAAGGTGGGCTCGTATCTCTCCAAAACGGGGTGGACTCATCGAGTCCTGTATCCCAAGGTGCGATGCGTCGCCCGGCCTAGCGCCAGTGGTCGGCGAGTAGCCCGAGCACGTAGCCCCAGGCAGTATCAAAATAGGCGATGTAATCATCCCAATCCGGACCGTCGAGGAACCCTGTGTGGACAAGGCGAACCGCAGTGCCCTGCTCAGTTTTGGCGAAGGTAACCACCACCCACGTGTTGGCCGATCGGAGAGGAAGATGCGGCGGGGCGTTCCAGGTGAACGAAAGCATTTCCTCCGGAACATACGAGAGGACCCGGCAGCCCTCGGAGCCCTGAAGCCCTTCCGGTTGATCGAGAGAGAACAGGATCTCAAACGGCCCGCCGACGCGAAGCTCGATGTTGCTCTGGGGCGGTCCCCACCAGGCGGCGACTCCTTCGTTCGACGTCCAAGCCAACCACACCTGCATCGGCGACGCTGCCACATCGGCTTCTTTCACCAGCGATCTCACGTGTGGACCCGAGGCTGCGATCGTTGTCGTGTCCATGCTCTCCCTCCGCGTTGTCACAGACACTACAGATCAGCCCTGGGCCCGAGCACTGTGTCAACATGGGTAGCGAGCGTCTCTCCCCGCATGCGAGAACCGACGCTCGAGTGCTGATACTTTGGGAGAAGGGCGAGCAATGAAAGTCACCGTCTGCGAGCTACGCAACGATCGAAAGGCTCTGGCCGAGGATTGGGATGCACTCGTAGAGCATTGCCGGCGGGAACGATCCGACCTCGTACAGCTTCCCGAGATGCCGTTCTCCCCTTGGTTGGCTTCGCGAGAAATCCCGGATTCCGGCGAGTGGTTGTCGGCTGTAGTCGAACACGAGAGCTGGCGCAACGCATTTGCCGATCTGACCCCCGCAACTGTGGTTGGCTCTGAGCCGATCGTTGCGGAAGGTGTTCGCTACAACGAAGGATTCGTGTGGACGGGCGGTGCCCGGGTTGCGGCGCATCGCAAGTACTACCTACCGTATGAATCGGGATTCTGGGAAGCAAACTGGTACGAGCGGGGCCCGAAGGAATTCACACCAGCTGGATCGGGAGACGTCACTATTGGTTTCTTGATCTGCACCGAGCTGTGGTTCACCGAACACGCCCGTTCGTATGCCCGCGCCGAAGTGAGCATCCTCGCCGCACCTAGGGCATCCGGTATCTCGTCTACTGAGAAGTGGATAGTCGGGGGACGCGCCGCTGCCGTGATGTCCGGAGCGTTCTGTCTTTCCTCCAATCGTGGTGGCCGGGACGACTCGGGCTTTGAGTGGGCGGGCCACGGCTGGATTATCGAAACGGGAGAGGGAGACATCCTCGGGATCACATAACAGGATGAACCGTTCATCACCATCGACATCGACCTCGACGTGGCCGCTGCAGCGAAGGCCACCTATCCACGATACGTCGCCGACTGATTGCGGTTCGCGAGCCAGGGGTATCCTCGGGTTACAGACTCTGCCCGTTGGAGGTTCGAATGAAGCCGCAACGACTCATCCCCCTCGCCGTCCTACTGATTATTGTTCTCAGCGCCTGCTCCGCCGGCGCCAACCCTGATGTAGGCACACCTGCAGTCGATGGTGACATCGCAGGGTTCTGGATCGGTCTTTGGCACGGCATCATCGCCCCCGTCACCTTCATCATCTCGCTGTTCAAGGACACCGTGAACGTCTACGAAGTCCACAACAGCGGGAACTGGTACGACTTCGGCTTCATGTTCGGCCTTACGATTTCGCTCGGCGGCTCCTCACGGGGCAGCAAGCGCCGCTGATCACAGCCTTTGGCGTCGCAGCCCGGAGCGCCCCAAGCGGAACACCGGAACCACTAGATGACCGGGGTGTCGCGCCCCATGTCAGAGAAGAGAGTGAACTCTGGCAGGAACGTCAGATCGACACGCCCCACTGATCCCTGCCGGTGCTTGGCAACGGCTACCTCGGCAATGCCCTTCGTTTCGGTGGCTTCCGGGTGGTAGTACTCGTGCCGGTAGATGAACAGGACGATGTCCGCATCCTGTTCGATCGCTCCGCTTTCGCGTAGGTCACCGAGACGGGGGCGCTTGTCCTCCCGCTGCTCTAGGGAGCGGTTGAGCTGGGAGACGCCGATGACGGGCACCTCGAGTTCGCGTGCGAGGCTCTTCAGGCTGCGGCTGATGATGGCGATTTCCTGCTGGCGATTCTCGCCGCCGCTGCCGTGCATCAGTTGTAGATAATCGACGACAACGAGACCCAGCCCCTGGCGGCGCTTCAGACGCCTGCACTTCGCCCGGATCTCGGTGACGGTGAGTCCGGCCGAGTCATCCACGTAAATCGGCTTCTTATAGAGCACGTTCGCCGCGTTCGACAGCTTGGCGAAGTCCCCCTCGGTGAGCCGGCCGGTGCGGAGCCGCTGCGAGTCGATGCGCCCCTGCGAGCACAGCATCCTGGAGACGATCTCTTCCCGACTCATCTCCAGCGTGAAAATGGCAACGGGGTCGCCCATCACCGCGATGTGCTGCGCAATACCTATCGCAAGCGTCGATTTACCCATGCCGGGACGAGCAGCGATGATCACTAGATTGCCGGAGTGCAGGCCAGCCAGCTTACGATCGAGGTCGCGCAACCCGGTCGACAAACCGGTCACTTCCTCACCGTGGCGGTGCAACTCCTCCGCCTTCTCGATCGCCGGGCCGAGCAGCGGATCGATCGGAGCTAGGCCCTCCCCAACTCTCTTCTCGGAGACTGCGTAGACCGACTGCTCTGCCTTGTCGACAACCTCATCTATCGGCTGATCGACCTCAGTCGCCAACTTGCCGATATCGCCGCCGACCCGCATCAAGCGGCGCCGCAGCGAATGCTCCTCGACGATGGCGACATAGTGCTCGATATTCGAAGTCGCCGGGACCGCATCGATGAGCTGAGTCAGGTAGCTGAGACCACCCACCCGATCCAACATCTCAGAACGGCGCAAACCCTCGGCGACCGTTACCGCATCGACCGGTTCGTTGCGGTTGAACAAGTCGAGCACAGACTCGAATATCGCCTGGTGAGCGGGGCGGTAGAAATCATCAGCGACGAGTTTCTCGATCGAGACGTTGGCCGCATCGCTATCCAACAAGACAGCGCCGAGAACCGACTCCTCGGCCTCGACGCTGTGCGGGGGAACGCGCAGGGAAGCAGATCCGGGACCGCCAGCTCCCTGCGCCATATTCCGCCCTTCTAGTTGTGCGTGCTAAGCCGGTATCACATAGAGGGTGACACTGAACTCGACCTCTTCGTGAGGGCGGACAGTCACCTCGTGGAGACCGATCTCCTTGATAGCCATCGGGATCTCGATGATGCCCTGAGGCACATCGATACCGGAGACCTTCTTGATCCCTTCCGCAATGTCGTGGACACCTACGGAACCGAACAGCTTGCCTTCATCGCCGGATCGAGCCGCAATGACGACCCGTGACCCAACGAGATTGCGAGCGAGTGCCTCGGCTTCAGACTTGCGCTTCGCTTCGGCCTCGATGCGCTGCTGACGGAGACGCTCGGCCTGCTT
>Ga0180430_10003323_pt1 | contig 13962 bp, 8 predicted proteins | sample SS_ome_9_FD_132999 | JGI IMG/M metagenome (GOLD analysis project Ga0180430, IMG submission 132999) | Hypersaline lake sediment archaeal communities from the Salton Sea, California, USA - SS_1_S_2 metaG | ecosystem: Environmental > Aquatic > Non-marine Saline and Alkaline > Hypersaline > Sediment... | reverse complement strand
TGAAATAATGCTGGCCAAGGAACTAGATCCCCTGAATACCAATATTCTGACCCGTCTGGGTTATGCCTATTTGTGTCACAAAGATTTTGATAAGGCTCGAGATTATTTCAGGGAAGCACATGCTCTGGCAAAACTGGATGATTACTTTCAGTTCCTGATTGCATGGAGCTATTTAGCCCAGAAAGAGTATGTCCAGGCCGAAAATGAATTAAGCAAAGTGGCAGACCGCAGAGACGGTTACCAGGTGAAGCATGGAACCCAGGGATTTCTGCATGCCAGACAAGGCAGAATTGATGAAGCGCAAGCGGAATTAGATCTGATTCAAAAGCTTCACAAAAAAAACGAAATTAAATTCCCGCATTTGAACCTGGCCATTGTTTATGCGGGTCTGGATAATTCGGAGGAATTGTTTTATCATCTAGAAAAAGCCTTACCGGAAAAACCCATCTCCCTGATGTTTCTCCAGGCAGATCCCTTCTGGGAAAAATGCAGAAAGGACAAACGCTACCCCGATCTGTTGAAAAAAGCCTTTTACAAGGAAAAATGATCAGGCCGGATCAAACAGGATAAATGCAGCAAATAAAAGAGATGACAGAATGAGGCCTATCATAAATACCGTATAGGCTACTCTTAAGAGCTTGTATTTTTTACTGATTACTTTTCCCAGACTGTACTGATCCCTGATCATGCTGGAATACAGATAATCCGTATCAGCCATCATCTCCTTCATGGCCCATTCGTAGTCTTCCATTTCCATCCGGTAAAAATTCCCGAAAAAGAGGAGGTTCACCCGCTTGTTGTGTATATCCTCCTTGGTGAATTTTCCGGATGAGATTTTAGGCCTGGTGGATAAAATGGCCAGGACTATGGTACTCAGGCAGGTAATGGTAAATACGATGGCCGGAAAGGTGATAACCGGATAATCGGATATTCTGCCCATGCCGATGGACACCAATACGGTGAGAACGATGGAATTGATGGATATCAGGATATTGGCTTTATTGTCGGCTATGGAGCTTAGATTGATCTGATTCCTGGCCGTGAGTCGCAGCATGGATTCTACGCCTCTTCCGGGCAACTTTTCTTTTTCGGCTTTCGCACTGGCTTTGGCCTTCGCTTTGGCCTTGCTTTTGCCGGTGCGTGTTTTTTCCATCAGGGAATCCAGTTTGAGGAAATTCCGTTCCTTTCCCCCGGTAAATGTGCGCTGGGCATAGGCAGTATAGTACTTGTGATTTTTGAATAATTCCACGGTTTCCTCGTAATAGACTTTTTTGCTGAAACTCTTCCCGGAACCCTGATTCCACTCCTTTCGCAGTAAAGCTGTTCTCTCCAGGTAAAAATCCTCTGACAAATAGGCCATGTCCGCATCACACAATACCTGAGCCAGAAGATCATCACCGGGATTCTGGGGCATTTTTGTGGCTTCTATGCATCTCAGAACCTTTTCGAGAAAGCCTTCTGGCAACTCCTTGGAAGCAAGGAATTTTCTCGCAATATCCATACTGGCTTCCTCGTGTCCATCGGATATGGAAATAAAACCGCTGTCGTGAAACCAGGCAGCCACAGTCACTATGGCCATATCTTCTGGCCCCAGCTCTGAGTGCTTCCCAATAAGCTCAGCCTGACCGGCGACATATTCCGTATGTATAATATCGTGGTAATGGAGGTGTTCTCCAATCTCAGTTTTGAAGAGTGTCCGGATATAGCTTTCAGCTTCCTGGACGATCAATTGTTCCATGGGTGCTATTTAGGCAATATTTTTTTGTATTTTTATTTCAAGCTAGTTCACCAGTGAGATGTATCTAACACAAGGGCGTACCCATTCATCGACTCACATAAAATTACACAAATTTTACAATTCGGGTTTTCTCTATGCCTGCAGGGTCTCTTCTCTGCTGGCCTGTGTTCTTTTTCTATCCTTCTGCAAACCAAAATCAAGCCCTGCCCTTCCCCGGGATGAAGATCCTTTTGCCTATGAGTTGGAAAAACCCGATGACCGTTACAAATTACCAGCTTATCTGGAGGAAATCTCGGGCTTATCCTTTTACGGCAAGGGAAAGATTGCATGCATACAGGATGAAAAAGCTACTATATATGTGTTAAATCTGGAGCAGGAAAGGATCGTGAAAAAATACGATTTCGGGAAGGATGCCGATTACGAAGATATCGCCGTGATGAATAAAACTGCCTTTGTACTGAGAAATGATGGCGATATCTACAGAATAAAAGACTTCCGGAAAAAAGACCGGAAAATCAAGAAGTATGAAACCGCCTTAAGGGAGAAGAACGACACCGAAGGCCTGGCCTTTGATCCCTTGTCCTATTCCCTCTTAATTGCCTGTAAAGGCTCTCCATCCATAGAAAAGGACAAATTATATGAAGGGTACAAAGCCATTTACACTTTCGATCTGGAAGAAGAAAAACTGATCGAGAAGCCTCTATTTCTTATCGATCTGGACCGGATTGACAGTTATAAGGATCAGAACACCTTCAGCAAACTTTCCCTGAGGGTGGCAAAACGTCTACATCTCATTGAAAGTGAGTCCAATTTCCAGCCCTCGGGATTGGCCGTTCATCCCATATATGGTGAGATCTATATCATATCAAGTGTGGGGAAAATGCTTATGGTCCTGGATCGTCACGGGAAAATAAAGGACGTGAGGGAATTGGATCCGTTTTTATTCAGACAACCGGAGGGAATCTGCTTTTCACCTTCGGGCGATATGTATATCTCAAACGAAGGAAAAGGGGGGAAAGGCTACATTTTAAAATTTAAGTTCCATGGCACTCCGGAATAGTTATCGCGATTTCATTTACTTACTGTGTATAATCTGTGGCTCCTGTGCCACCTACCAGCACCTTTATGCCGCCGGTGAAAATACATGGCAGTATGAATCTCCTGATTCATCGGCTGTGCTGGATTATTCGCTTTTCCTCATCGGGGGTACAGGAGATGCAAATTTCAGCGAATCTGTATTATCCATGCTGGGAACCCAGCTGGCGGAAGCCGGTAAAAAGAGTGCTGTTATATTGCTGGGCAACCAGGTGTACCCCAGAGGACTCCCCGATTCCACCCATAAATCCTGGGATCCTGCCTATGAGAGCCTGAGTGCTCAGTTGAAGGTTCTGGAAAACTACCCGGGTGAGCTAATGGTTATACCCGGCTTGCACGACTGGGCGGGAGGCAGAAAGGAGGGCCTGGAATATGTGAAAAACCAGCGAAAGTATTGGGAGGAATATCTCGACAGGAACAAGGTTTTCCTGCCTAAAAAGGGACGTCCCGGTCCGGTGGAAGTGAAACTGACCAAGGACATTGTGGTCATTTTAATAGATTCCTACTGGTGGTTCCATGAGCATGAAAAGAGTTATGCAGGCATATTGGATGAAGCGGACTTTTTTGTACAGATCGAGGATGCCATAAGCAGGAACAGGGATAAAAAAATCATCTTTGCTGCCCACCATCCCATGTACAGTGAAGGTAACTACGGGGGGCATTTCTCAGGCAGGGATCATTTTTTTCCGCTGGTGGAGGTGAATAAGGCCCTCTATATTCCCTTACCCGGATTTTTCTATACGGGCTTTCGTAAATACCTGGGAGGAAAGTACGACCTGTCCAATCCGCACTATAAATTACTGACTGAGGCACTTCAGGAAACATTTGAAGGCCATGCAAACATCATCTATGCATCCGCACATGAAGAAAATCTGCAATATGTGGAAAAAGATTCCCTTCATCACATCATCAGCGGAGCAGCCGGCAATCCGGCTTATGTGGCAAAAAACCACAAAGCCGATTACGCACAAGCACAAAGTGGTTTTGCCAGGCTCGACTTTTACGATAACGGAGATGTGTGGCTGAGTTTTCTGACCCCAGAGGAGAAACCAGCCTACTCCAGGTTCTTATTTAACAAGCCTGTTTATGATAAGAAGGAGATAAATCGCTTTCTGAGTGACATTGACTACTCAGACAGTACCGTGACTACCTACCCCAACGGGGAGAAGTACGAGGCCAGTCCATTCAAAAGGGTATTCTTCGGAAACAATTACCGCGAAGAATGGGTGACCCCGGTGGAGGTTCCTGTATTTAATTTCAGAAATGAACAGGGGAAACTTGAGATTGTGAAAAAAGGTGGAGGGGGCCAGACCAAATCACTGCGCCTGGAGAATAAGGACCAGCAGCAGTGGGTGCTCAGATCGATTGAAAAAGACCCATCGAAAGTCATCCCGGAAGTAGTGAAAATGCAACTGGCTGTGGATGTGGCACAGGATCAGATGTCGGCCTATCTGCCCTGGGCGGCACTCTCCGTTCCCAGGCTTGCCGATGCAGCCGGTATTTATCACACAAACCCGGAAATCGTTTATCTGACCAAAGATCCCCGCCTGGGCCCGTACAAGGATGATGTGTGGGAAGGAATGTACCTCTTCGAGGAACGTCCCAACGGGAATCGGAAAGACGTGAAAAGTTTTGGAAGATCAAAAAATATCATCGGCACCCCGGACATGTTTGACGAGCTGCTGGATAATCACGACAAGCAAATGGACCAGAAACATTTTCTTCGTTGCCGGTTGTTTGATGTGTACATCGGGGACTGGGACAGGCATGAAGATCAATGGAGGTGGGCAGGTTTTAAGGATGGGGATAAGGAGGAATTCAGGGCCATTCCCAGGGACAGGGACCAGACTTTCTTTCTGAACGAAGGATTTTTCCCCTGGATATCGACCCGGAAGTTTGCACTTCGCATCACACAGGGCTTCAAATACGATATCAAGGATATGGAGGGCCTGGTTTCCCAGGGTAAGTGGCTGGACCGCAGGTTTTTGAGTGAACTTTCCAAAGAAGACTGGATGAAAACAGCCCGGAAGATGCAAGCTGGACTGAGCGATGAAATCATCGAGGCAGCCATAACAGACATGCCTCCACAGATTGTCGATTTAAAGGGCGATATAACCATTGATAAGCTGAAGGTAAGGCGTGACAAATTGCCTGAATTTGCGGAGGATTATTATTCCATTATTTCCAAAAAGGTAGATATCGTCGGGAGCAACGAAAACGAACAATTCAGGGTGGAACGCTTAAACAATGAAGAAACAGAAGTAAAAGTCTGGACCCTGAGCAGCAAGGGAAATAAGAAGGATAAGATTTATGACCGGGTATTTAAGCACGATGAAACACGCGAAATCAGACTATACGGCTTGAAGGGAAAAGACGAATTTGATGTGGAAGGAGAGGTAGATAAAGGCTTGAAAGTCCGGATCATCGGGGGACCGGGTAAGGACGATATCAAAGATAAATCCAGTGTACGCGGACTTTCCAAAAAGACCATTATCTACGATAGCCGGAAGAAAAATGACATTGAATTCGGAAGCGAAGCCAGGAACAGGACCTCAAACCTCCCGGAAAAGAATAGCTATACCTACAATGCCTTCAATTACAATAAGTTAATCCCCCTGGCCATGCTGGGATACAATGTGGACGAAAAACTGGTCCTCGGTGCCGGATTTATGTATACCACCTATGGCTTTCAGAAATCTCCCCATGCCAGTCACCACACTTTTGGTGGCCGGTATGCCACCGGGACCAGGGCACTTGAATTTAAGTACGATGGCACCTTTAACTCGGTCATCCGGCGAACTGATCTAAAGCTGCACCTGACTTACAGGGATCCCATGTATGCTCAGAATTATTTTGGACTAGGAAATGAAACAGAAAATCTGGTGGACGATAACATCTACTATCATGTGAGGATTGGACAGATCGAGGTGCATCCCGAACTGAGCAGGACCTTCAACCACCACACCTTCACTGCCGGTTTGTTCTACCAGAAATACCAGGTAGAGGAAACTCCGGACCGCTATATTTCCGATGCAGGCCTGGATCCCGAGGTCTTTGAGACCCAGGATTATGGCGGATTCAATCTGGGATATTTGTATGACACCCGGGATTCTGAAACACTTCCAACCAGGGGCATGTACTGGAATACGGAATCATCTTTCAACTATGACCTGGATCTGGAAAGCAAAACCTTCAATCAGCTTCGTTCCGATCTGGCTGTATTCCTTACTTTTAGGAAACCCCATCGGGCTGTGATTGCCCTGCGGGCAGGAGGCAGTGTGAATTTCGGAGATTACCAGTTTTTTCAGGCCAGCTCGCTGGGAGGCAGTACCAATCTGAGAGGATTCCGATCGACCAGATATTCCGGAGATGCCAGTTTTTATCAAAATACCGAATTTCGGTTCAAGCTATTCCATTATTCTAATTATATTTCCAAAGGGGAATTTGGCATCCTGGCATTTAACGATCTTGGCCGGGTATGGCTTGAGGGAGAAAACTCCAGCATCTGGCATCATGGCTATGGAGGTGGAATTTGGATATCCCCCTTTAGTGTTGCAGTATTGACTGCCTGTTATGAGCAATCCAAAGATGAAGGACGGGGCCTGTTTACGCTCAGGTTCAGATATCTCTTCTAGCAGGAAGAAAAAGAACTTTTTGAATTGGCCTTAGCCTATAAATAAAAACAAGCATGGAGAAATTCCCCATACTGTATGTCGATGACGAGGCACATAACCTCACGTCTTTTGCAGCCACCTTCAGAATAGAATACCAGATTTACACCGCAACAAACGGTCATGATGCGCTGGAGATCTTACGCAACAATGAGATTAAACTTATCATCACGGACCAGCGGATGCCGGAGATGACCGGCATTCAGCTGCTGGAAAAGATTTCGCCCGAGTTTCCCGATACCATCAGGATGATATTAACGGGATTCAGCGATATTGAAGTGATCATTGAGGCCATAAACGGCGGTAGGGTTTTTCGCTACATTACCAAACCCTGGGACGAAAACGAGCTGAGGATGACCATTGAGAATGCCCGCCAGTTATTCGATCTTCAGAAGCGCAACCGGTCCCTGGTGGAGGAATTAAAGCAAAAGGTGGAGGAACAGGATCAGACCCTGAAGCTTTTTACCAGGTATGTGCCAGAGCAGGTGGTCCGGAAAACTCTGGAAAATAGTCAGGATTCCATATTTGAAGGAGATCTCCGGAATGTGGCCGTATTGTTCTGTGATATCCGTGGCTTTACTCCCCTGAGTGAAGTCCTGACGCCTAAAGAGGTCGTTTCTTTTCTGAATGACTATTACCAGACCATGACCGAAATCGTAAAACACCATAAGGGCCTGGTCATTCAGTTTGTGGGAGACGAAATATTTGCTGCTTTCGGAGCCCTGGAGCATTATCCCGATAACGAAATCAATGCGGTCTATTGTGCCCTGAAGATGATGGACATTCTTCCGGGCCTGAATCAAAAATACAGGGAGAATTTTAAGACCGAAATTGAAATGGGGATCGGGATTAATTATGGGGAGGTAGTGGCCGGAAACCTGGGTTCCGAGGACCGTATCAGGTATTCGGTTACCGGAGACACAGTAAATACAGGGAAACGTATTGAAACCATTACCAAAGAAAATCCCAACTCCATCATGATCAGTGACAGTGTCTACCAGAAAGTGAAAGACATATTCGAGGTGAAAGCATGGGATCCTCTACATGTGAAGGGGAAAAAAGAGAAGCTCCTGGTATATGAGGTCCTGGGAGTAAAATCGAGCTAATCATCCAGCATAAATCCGAAGCCAAAGCGAAACAGGAGCTTCTCCTCGGGCGATGATTCGAACATCAGGGTAAAGACGTAATCCCTGGTCAGGGGGGAAAGGTAAAATCCCCCTCCATAGCCAGCATGCCATCCACCCCCGGAGCTTCCCCCCACCAGACCCTCCCCAGGTCGTAGAATCCGATCAATCCGCTTTCAAAAGGCAGCACCCTGTTTCTGATTCGGCCCAGGTGAAATCTGAGTTCGCTGTTGAGATAGGCACTGGCATCTCCTGTAAAGCGGTTCCTTTTGTAGCCTCTCAGATTGCTGAATTGTCCCAGGTGGGTGTACTTGAAAAAGGGGATTTGCTCACCGTAGTTTTTACTTCCTCCCACCTTCAGCACCAGGGTAACAGGAAGCAGAACCCTGGCCGTTCCGAAATACTTCAGGTAGCTTTCGGCCAGACCGAAATTTCCCGAAGCTCCAAGAAGACTGGTATAGGCAGTGTTTTCAGCCAGGAACTGCAATCCCCGGGTTGCAAAAATCTGCCGGTCACGAAAATCCAGATAAAACCTGGTCCTTATCCCCCCCAAACTCACTCGCTCCGCACCAGGAAGGCTTTCACCCTCATACAGGAATAAGGAATCGGTCTCGGCACGGGAATCAATATCCTCGTAGAGGAGGCCTATTCTGATTACTCCCCTGTTAAACACCTCATTTTCCGCAAAAACGCTGGAGAGTATACCTTTCAAATATACCTTGTAGTAATCCCCGGCAAAGAGGTCAGGGTCTTTGAAAGTGTCATTGCCCAGGCCGAAATAATTGTAATAAGGATAATAGTGCCCGTAAAACAAATTAAAGCCGGTATTCCAGTCTCCCACCACTTGTTTCCACAAATTCTCGGTGCCCAATAAAACATTTCCGGAAGTTCCGACCCGAAAGCTTATATCGTGTGAGCTTTTAAAATCCTCTTTGCGAAATCCATGCCGTGTGAAATTTAATCCCATGGAAGCCACAAATCCATCATCCGAGGAATAGTATATAAGAGGTAAGGGAAGGTAAGTATTGTAGGCAAAAGCTTTGCGATCATAAAGGTTAATATCCGGATCGTCGGAAGTAAGGTTCCTGGACTCGGGTCCCAGGGTCAGCTTCGTATCGGTATTGTCGTAAACCAGGGTGTGTCTTTTGCTGCCTTCGACCCGGGAATTGTCGGTAATGCTGTCCGGACCGGGTCCGCCTATGATCCGCACCGGGATACTCTTTTTTGCCACACCGTCAATCTGAAACACATCTTCCCCGTCCAGTCCGTACACACAAATCTCACGGGTCTCTTTCCTCACAAACTCCCGCTCGTACAGGGGATCGTCCCTGAATACCGTTCCCACACGGTTTCTTTTGTACATGCTTACCCTGACATTTCCTCCCTCCAATCGCTTTATCTCGAATTGTTCGTGCTTGTTGGATCCGACCACATCCACCTGTCGGGCCAGCAGGGAATAATAGGTATCCACTGCTTCTGGTAACTGGTCTCTCCTGGATTTCAGCATTTCACCTATTTCATAACCGGATACTGGCAAAACTTCTGGTGGCAGGGATAAGATGGCCTGATCGATCACCCCGTCGGTCATGCTTAAGGCCATTTGGGAGGAAAGGGCCCTCCAATCGTCATGATCCAACTCTGTAAGCAAAAGCCGGTCCACATGCCTGGCCGGCCAGGTAAGGCTTTTGATATCCTTGAACTCAGCCCCGAAACTCTCCACCATGGGCATGGCCCACTCTCTGTCGGCCAGGTAGGGGATCATACCGTTCCACCGGCAGAAGGCGTGGTCTCTGTCCCGTGGAATGGGATAATACACGCGCTTCTCTCCCCGGTCGTAGCCTGCCCATTTCCAGTTATCCTCGTGTCTGCCCCAATCACCGATAAGCATGTCAAAAATTCTCGCCTTGCCAAGCGCTTCCTCGTCCACATATTTATCATTGTCCTTGTAGAGCTTTCGGAACAAACCCACACTCCGCGTCACATCATCGGCTCCCATAAATCCTTCCCTGTCTCCCTCGGGATCTCCAGGTCTGTCTTCCAGCATTCCGAAAAGGCCCGCAAATGGTTCCCTGAAAGCACCCAGTCCGGGATGATCGGGAAGCACATAAAGCTTTGGCCTGGCGTGCAGGATATCCGTCTCATCCATGAGTGAGGAAGCAATTATGGCTCCATAGGGATACTCGGTGGCTGTTACCTCCTTGATCATGGTTCCCACAAAGGAAGATCTTAATTCCCTGGGAAGGGCATTCACCAGGTTTTTATCCACCGAACGGAAGGCATATTCCCTGCCATCCCCTGCTTTAAATTTCAAGGTGGTCGTGTGCCTGCCACCTCCCAGTGCGAAGGGACTTAATCCAGACAGGATGGTGTCCAGGTTCAGATATGGAATGGAGACCGGAGTGAGCCAGGTATCTCTGTGGAGGGATCCCAGAAGCATTCTTTTGATGCCCGAAGCAGGATAATCACCAGGTGTCACCTGTGCCGAATCCGTCGGAAAGCTCACATGCAGATAAGTTTCCTGCTTTTCCTTCTCCAGACAGGGAATATAATAAGGATTAAGCGGAATGGTCTTACTGGCTGTTGAATCACATCCCGATCGATAGAGCTGCCGGGTAAAAACTTGCCTGGCCTGTCCATTGCCGGAGGCGAAAAAGGCAATTCTGACTTCCCCACTGTGGTAGTATTCAAGCCTGGCATATCCCATGCTGGGAGATGCAAACAATTCGCTAGATTCTTCACCCACTGGCTCACTGTGATTGATACTCCCCGAAACCACCTGGTAACTATTTTCGAATTCCAGAAGCTGCAGGCTGTAATCGTGTGCGGATGCATAAATCAGGCCCGGATGCCGGGAAAGGACCTCACCCAGGTGATGGATGAAATCCTGGTATTGCTCACTGGCCATGTCCCTGACAGTTCCCACATTCTGACGATAAGCTGCATGAAAACTTCCCAATAGCGGCACAGGGATCCTGTTCCCGGGTCTGGCATCGGCAAAGGGGAACAGATGTGTTTTGAAAGTCATATGTCCCCCATACACTCCCGACGAGGTGAGCGGATGATGGCCGATAATCAAGATATTCCTGCCATCGGAATCCTCAATGGCCTCTTCCAGACTTTCCATGACCTCCTCCCTGCTAAGGTTACTGCAATCGGAATCCGGAGCTTCGGGTATATCAAAAGGATGTAACCACCATTGGGAAGAGATCACAATCAGCCGGAGCTGGGGAGAAATGTCCACTACTTCGGGACCCGGGCAACCGTCGGAGGGAAGAAAAATATTGGCGGATCCCGCCAGGCTTTCCACCCGTTCTTCCAGGTTCCGGACCTTGAGCAAACCATCCTTCTGGGAATTGCTCCAGTCCATATCCCCTGGCGTGAACAGAAGCTGCCCCCCGGTTTGGTTTTCCATAAGATCGAAATACTGCCCAATTGCCCCTGTCTTGCTTTGCTTTTTTCCATCGTATTCAATATCTCCCAGATGAATAAGGGTAAAGGGGTGTAACTCATCCCGAATGTGCTCCCGCAAAGCTGCCAGCTGTGATTCCTGCGTACCGGGCCTGGCCGTGTTACCAATGAGGTAGACCACCTGGGAAATCTGTTCTTTATCCTGGGCATAACTAGCTGCAAATGAACAGATAAAAAAAACTATAAAGGTGAAATACCGGTGTTTCATCCTGAATGGCAGCTTGGAGTGCAATAGCATGCTTAAATTAAGAAAAAAAAGTAAAAGCAGCGATTTGCAGGCAGGAGCTTTTGAGGCAAAATAACTATCTTGGAAGTATGATTCACGACTTACCGGGTGATATCTGGCTTATCCTTTCCCTGCAAAGCCTCGGGGACTGGTTTACTCCCATTATGAGTTTTTTTACCTGGCTGGGCTATCCCCAGGCCTATATGATACTTATCGCCATCATATACTGGTCCATTGACCGCAGCTTGGGTTTGCGATTGGCTATTTTCCTCCCTGTGGTAGCTTCCCTGAACAGCATCCTCAAACAGGCCCTGGTTTCTCCCAGGCCTTACTGGCTGGATCCGGGTATTGAAGCCATAAGGGTATCCAATGGTTTTGGCATGCCCTCCGGACATGCACAGGCTTCCACCGTATGGCTCTATGCCGCTGCCTGTCTGAGAAAAAGGGGATTCTGGTGTCTAGGAATAGCTGTTGCATTTTTGGTGGGAATGTCCAGGATCTACCTGGGGGTTCATTTCCCCAGCCAGGTACTGGCAGGCTGGCTGACCGGGATCCTTGTGGTGATCCTTTTTGTAAAACTCGAGGGAAGGATCCTTAGCTGGTTCCTGAACAAAACCCTGGGCAGGCAAGTGCTGTGGATTGGCGGGATCACGCTTCTAATATGGGTTCTGGGGGGAATATTTGTATATCTGCAGAGGGACTGGGAAATGCCGCTGGAGTGGATCAGGAATGCAGCAGATGACCTCACTGGCCGGGATGAAACCATCCTTAGCTCGGTGGGCATGGGTGCAGTTGCCGGCAATGCCGGAGGATTTCTGGGAGTGTCGCTGGCTGCCCTGCTTTCTCACCGTAAGGGTGGATTTGATGCAGGGGGAACAGCCTGGATACGTATATTGAGAAGTGTGGCAGGTGTGCTCTGTTTTATAGCACTTTACAGCCTGATCCTGTGGATCGCACCGCCTGAAAGCAAGGAAGGCTTGTATTCCATCTGGCGCTTCTGCGGATTCTTCCTGATGGCCTTCTTCGCCATCTATCTGCTTCCTCTATTATTCAGGCGGATTAAACTTCTCCCTCCTCCAAAAACGAAGAACTAGTCCCTATGTCTGGCAAAAAATTTGCTCCCATTGATAAGGATCTGAAGTTGTACCTTGAAACTTACGGGAATGCGGGCGATGAAGCCTGCTTGTTTAGACCCCGAATGGGACACATTCCCTTTAACCGGGGCATTCAAAGGCAATTTGAGACCGAGATTATACACTTTATACATAATCATACATGGAAATAGTAAGTGCTATAGCATCGATAAATGCATTGCTTATAGCCATACTATTAGCGGGTAAACGGCGAAAAAGTACAAGCGATTTCGTCCTGATTGCCTGGACCATCAACTTTGCTTTCCATTTTGCCATCCCTTTTCTGATTGAACGCCAGGTTTTACTGCACGAATCCCTCTGGGGCCTCCTGATGGGCATTTTTGTGGTATTACATGCGCCTTTTATTTTTGTATATACAAATTCCCTGACCGTTCCCGGATTCAGGTTTGACCTGAAGAATTTCTGGCATTTTGGGCTCATTCTCATATATGTAGCTGCATTTATACCCTACCTGATCCTGACGCCCGATGAGCGTATGACACTTGTGTTGAATAAACAGGATTTATCCTTTTACACCCTCCTGCCCATGCTGATGCTTTTGATGCTACGGGTATATTTCCTCATCAGGACCATCCTGGTACTTTTGAAACATCAATACAGCATTAAACAGTCATTTTCCTACGAAAAAGAGATCAACCTGGTCTGGCTCAAAAGAATTGCCTATGGATTTTTCGCTTTGATAGTATTGAGCTTTTTCGGCTACGGCCTGGTCTCTGCAAGGCTCATTAGTATTTTCTGGATGGATTATATTCTAATCATGGGCAACATGCTCTTGTTTTTCTATATCGTCTATTCCGGCTATAAACAGAGAGCCATCCAGACCATGGTTGCTGATCCTGTGGCTTCGGGAAAGCCCAAACAGCCACAAGAAATAAAGCTCGGCAGGTCCCATAAAGTAAAACCGGTTCAGGAGGATAATCTGGATCCAGTCATACAGGAACTTCTCACTATAATGAAAGAGGAAAAACTCTATCTGGAGCCTGAATTGAATATAGGGGATATCGCCAATCTGCTGAAAATTCATTCCCATCAACTCTCCAAACTAATCAACTCGGGATTGGAAAGGAATTTCTTTGAATTCGTGAATGAATACAGGGTGGAAGAATTCAAAATACTTGTGGCAGATCCCAGGAATAAACATATTTCCATTCTGGGACTTGCCATGGATGCCGGATTTAATTCGAAAGCCACCTTCAACCGGATTTTTAAGAAAAATACCGGATTAACGCCTTCCAGGTTCCGGGACAGCTACAAATTCTGACAGGTCCCAATTTCTCATTTCCCTGCATTTTATATGCCTGATAATCTACATTATATGGATTGTTGAGACATCTTGTGGTCTCAGCATCGAATAGTGGAACGATGCGTCCTATGAGCCGCTGTACATTTGATCTGAAACTTAAAAATTACAATCATGAAAGTAGAAGAATTAGCCATGTACGGCAAAGCCTTAGAAATGCCTAAAGAAGGCGTTAAGAAACAAATG
>Ga0180430_10003322_pt1 | contig 13965 bp, 11 predicted proteins | sample SS_ome_9_FD_132999 | JGI IMG/M metagenome (GOLD analysis project Ga0180430, IMG submission 132999) | Hypersaline lake sediment archaeal communities from the Salton Sea, California, USA - SS_1_S_2 metaG | ecosystem: Environmental > Aquatic > Non-marine Saline and Alkaline > Hypersaline >... | reverse complement strand
CAGGCAGCGGGGGGGAAGATGGTGGAGGAAGGCCTGGAGGCTGCGTTGGCAGGTCGCAGCGAAGTGGCTCGGCGTCGAGAGCCTCCCCGTTGTTAGACTTTGCCTGCACGTGGTGTGTTTATTTTGCGTGGGCAGGAGGGGGCGTCTTTGGGGGTGGTTCTACAGATGCGAGTTTTTCGCGATCAGCTTCGGAAGGGGACGGATTCACGTCTAAGATGGTAGAGTTGATCGACTTGGCCCCAATCGACGACATGCCACCAGGCGTGGACATAGGCATGACGAGCTCGGTGATACTGGAGGTAGTAGGCGTGTTCCCACAGATCGAGACCCAGGATAGGGTTAAGGCCCAGCATGATGGGGGAGTCTTCGTTGGGGGTGCTGGCTATTTCGAGAACACCATGATGGTCGAGGCAGAGCCAGGCCCAGCCGCTGCCAAACCGTTCGAGGGCGACTTGTTCGAAGGCGTTGCGGAATCTGTCGAATCCCTTGAAGCGTGCGGTAATGGCAGTGAGCAGGCCGCCGGAGGGGCCCTGGTCTTTGGGCGGGCCAATGACGCGCCATAGGAGGCTGTGGTTGAGGTGGGCGCCGGCCAGGTTGCGGAACTCTTGCCTGACCCGTTGGGGGACGGTTCGGATATCGGCAACCGTTTCTTCGAGGGGTTTGGTCGCCAAGGCGGAGAATCGCTCCATGAGGTCATTGAGGCGTTCGGTGTAGTGCTGGTGTTGGCCGAGATGGTGCAATTCGAGGGTTTTGGCGTCAATAAAGGGTTCCAAACGGTCGTAGCTGTATAGGATTTGTGGGAATTGGTAGGCCATGGTATTGTCTCCCTGTGTGCTATTTGGGTCCATGGTTTCCACGTGTCCTTGTGGTGCTTTTTGCAGGTCCCACCGTCGGGGCGACGCATTATCAATCGCCTTTGCCTTTCCTATTAATTGTAGTCAGGCCAGCGAGGCCAATCAAACAGTGGGGGGTAATTCTTGACCCGCAAAGAGCCTAAACTGTTCGAGAGGCCCCACTTGTGTAATTCGGGTGCGTTGAAAAATCCTGGGTTGGGGGGTTGTTGGGGTGGGTTGAGCAAGTCGTTGGTTGGTTGCGGTGGCCGGAGGGTTGGGGTTGGTGTTGGGCAGGCATAGAGGCAGGTGGGGTCGGGCAATGGGTACGAAAGAAGTAACGGCCGCGATCCCTCCCACTCGCGGCCGCTACCGTTAAGAGGTCAGGTCGCCCAGTCAGGTCAGAGGGCGACGGTTGTGGGTGTTAAGGACAAGCACACGGTCCGGTGCAAGACGATCCTTGTTTGAATAAGGTGAACACGCGTGATACGTCGCCAAAAGTCAGGGCTCCGTCCATGTTGGTGTCGCCGTAGCCGGTTGTATCACCGTTTTTGAAGAGGGTGAAAGTCATGGAGACGTCGCCAAAGGTCACGGCGCAGTCGCCATTGACGTCGCCACAGCGCCAGCAGGGTCCACACCAGTTAAGAGGTTTGCCCCAGTTGAGCCAATTCTGATACTCGAGGGGGTCAGCGGTCAAGAAGCATCCGGGAACGCTGAGTTCAAAGGCCATGTCCCACGAGTCTGTTTGTGTGGGCCACCAGATGGGTTCCCCGGCAAGATATGTCATGCCGGGGACAGGCGCGGTTGGCTCAAAGATTCTTACGGCGTCATCAGGGGCCGGGGAATCAGGGTTGCGAGGTCTGGTCTTCCACCCCCATGGATGGGGGACTCTGGTGGAGGGTTCGCAGCAATCCTGATTGCCAGCAAGTATACACTGGAAGATGACGAGATCGTCGTTGTCGATGTCGCCGTCACAGTCGAGGTCGGCCTGATTGATATCGCAACCGGGGTAGGTGCTCATGTAGGCGGCGGGGTCAGTCAGTGCGAGCTGGAAGGCGGCGGTGTCCAAGAGATTGAGCACGCCGTCGCAGTTCATGTCGGGGAAGCAGTTGCACTGATAGGCATCGTGGTACATGGCAGCGATGCTGAGCCAGTAGATGTTGCGGCCGGGCTCCTGGTGGAACCAGTGGTCGAGAGGCAGGTCGTAATGGAACTTGAAGCAGGCTTCAGGGGCTGCGGAGGGGTCTCGCGGATCCCAGTCCCAGCCAACAAACTCCCACTTGAAGTCGGTGGCGTAGTGCTCCCACAGGACCAGGCCGGGATGGCTGAAGTCAAGCGCGCCGGGGTCGGCGGGGATATCGGTCCAGATGGCGAAGTGGAAGGCGTCGGGCATGGTCGGTGGGTCGATTTCGGACCAGCCGATGAAGGAGCCCCACCAGTGGATGTCTGCTATTGGCTCGTCGGTATCACAGAACCAGTCATCGGCGACAATCTGTTGGGTGTCATAGAGGGAGTATTCGTCCCAGCCATTGATGGCGTCTTCGGGTAAGTAGGGCTCGGGCGGCTGCGACCATTTGATGTACTCCTGGGCACCGGTGGTAATGAGCTCGAAGCTCATGTTGACCGGGGGCACGGCGGGGCCTACGGGGCAGAGCCAGGGCTGCTTGTCCCATCCGCCGTAGTTCCAGCAATTCGGCGGGTAGGGCGCCACGTCAGTGATGCGGCCAGTGCACGCCTCTTCGAGCAAGGCATCAGGGCTGGTGTGCCAGCCCCAGAAGTGGCCGTCCGGGTTATTGGCCGACGGCAGATTGCCCGTCAGGACGCGGTCCTCATAGGTGCAGCCGCCGCCTGCGTCCCAGGTGACGCCGACAACTGCCTGCACATCAAGCCAGTAGGCGAAATCGGCAGATTCGAAGAACGCCTCTGGTTGGGCAGGGTATGGCGGGCCGACTGTCGAGCGTGGGTCGGGCTCGGAGCAGAGCAGGCAACAGTCGATGAGACTGACCTTGTACTCGTAGACCTCGTGGCCGAGGCAATCGGGGTAGCCCAAGGGTACGATTTCGACCTTTTCGGCGGGTGCGAAGTAGACGCCGAGTACGCTGGGTGCGTCGCCTGCCAAGGCGTCAGGTGGGCAGGTCGTGTTGTCCCTGGTGTGATGGAAGCTCAGGAACCAGCCGTCGACGATGTGCGGCGGTGCGGCCAATTCTGGCTGATACATTTCGTCGAGGTAGCTGCCCCACCAACGAACAGCCTCGATGGGACGCCCGTCGGAAATGAAGTCATCGGCGACAACCTTGTTGACCTCTTGAGGCGGTTCGCCCTGAGAAGTGACACGGAAGGCCAGATCGCTGTAGGTGTCAGCGACCGGCCAGAAGATGTGCTGCCAGAACGGCGCTGCACTAGGTTCGTTCCATTCGGACGCCGGACAGAGAATTGGCGTAACCAAACGACTGTGTTCCTGCCAAGTCCACCGATAAGGCTGGCGAGGATCTACCGACTTGGCGGTAATGTTGAGCCAATACCGTTGGCCCTGTTCCTGGTAGAACCAGTAACCTCGGGGCGGGATGTAATCGTAACGCATTATCTCGAGACCGACACTGTTGAAAACACCGGTAGGTGTAATTGTGACGTTGGTGATGGGAACGTGCATTAGCCGAAGCGCCGGCTCCAGGGGCAGGCATGGTTGCGGGTCATTGTCATGAATGCTAAGCTCGAAAGCTTCCAACCCGGCGCCTGGGTCTTCGACGGCTCCCCACCAGTGGAAATCGGTGACCACGCCACCCTCGCAGAGCCAGTCGTCGGCGAGTATGGTGCGATAATATGTCCCCTCGTCATTCGCCCAGTCGAAGGCATCCAGACCCGGTTGTTGGGGGTTGGGCAGTTGTTCCCACTTGTTTTCGACGGTGGTGTCTTCATTCCACCAGAAGTCGGATGGTGCGTCGAAGCCTTCGTCTGGCGGGTGGGGTGCCTGGGCCCATTTTGGCTCGGGAACAAATTTGGAAGCGGAGAGCTCGAAGGCCATGTCCCAGGACTGATCCTCGGTGGGCCACCAGATGGGATCGCCCATGACGAAAGGTACGCCGAGGACGGGGGCGACTGGGTCAAGAATGCGAACGGCATCATCCGGGGCGGGTGAGCTAAGGTCACGGGGTCTGGTCTTCCAACCCCAGGGATGGGCGGCGATACCGGTGGCATCGTAGACGGCGGCAATGCTGACCCAGTAGATGTTGTCTCCGGGTTGCTGATGGAAGTATTCATGGGGTTCGAGCCAATAATCGAAGCGGAAACACGCCTCGTACAGGCCGGTTCGTGGGTCAAAGTCCCAGCCGACAAATTCGTGGTTGTAGTAGGTGCAGTCGATTTCGTGTATGACCTGGCCGGGGTGGCTCCAGGGGTAATCGACGCCGGCGGGTACATCGGTCCAAATAGTGATCTTGAAGCCTATAGGCAGCATTTCAATCGGTAGTTCCGATTCGCGCCAGTTGATGAAGGAGCCCCACCAATGGAGATCCGTGACGGGGTCGGGTGTATCGCAGACCCAGTCGTCAGCGACAATTTGCCACGCGTTGTAAACGGATTCCTCGTTCCAGCCATAGAAGACGTTGTCCGGCTGGCCGGGCACGGGTGGCTGAGACCATTTGAGTCTTCTGCGTAGCACGGCTGCGCCGAGGGTGGCTACGTCCGTACCAAAGCTGCTGCCCATGCCCAGGTCGTTGATGGTGATCGTGTGGGTATAGAAGGGCAGGTTTTTGACGATAACCAAGGCGGTCTGAGAGCCAGCTTGGGTATACATGTCCAATCGGGCCACTTCGTTACCGTCGACGAGGACCTGGGCGATGCCGTCGTTGTTGTCACCTTGGAGGTGGATGGAAACGGTACTGCCCATGAGGGTCGTTACGGTGGAGATAGAATGCCCGGCGCGGCGCATCCAAATCTCTGTGGCGGCCCCGTCGATTTCGCCAGGGTGTGACACTGTCCAGTCGTCGTACCATCGGGGCGGGCCCGCGGCATAATCGGCGTCGCGCCATTCCACGATATCGTAGCCCTGGACCTTTTCCGGCCCCAGCAGCGGATTTTCAAACTCTAAATCCCAATAGGGCAACCCAAGAACAATGTCGGTGTTGGCCGATTGAGAAATGATCGTGACTGCTCCGACCGGCAGGGCACCGGTCCAACAGAGCAAGCCGAACACAATAAGTGTCGGCATCAACCGTTTAGTTGGATTCATCAGGACACCTCCTTCCCCAGCAGACTATTTCGTGAAAGGGCGCGTATACAGGCTCGTTGCATGTGTACGGCCCACGACTTGTGGTGACAGGTTTGTCCATAGGCGTTCCTCCAGAAGAGCCGTCGGGTCATGTTCGGACGCTTGCCCTTGAGGCGGTGTGTCCGTGGCAGGGCGGCTGAGAATGATTTGTGGCATGAGCAGCTGCAGACGACAGTGCACATGTTAGACTCAGAGGCGCTGCGTGCTTGGGAGGGCTTACTGGCTGCCGAGACTGACGTTGGCGCGTAAGGACGTATAGCAGGCGAGTAAGCCTGGTGTGAGCTTCCTGTTTGGATTCATCTCAGAAGCACGCCCGCCGCGGGGGACCACCGTAGGTGCCGGTTGTTCGGCGAGTTGCCAAGGCGAGACCCTTTTGGGCACTCATATCCGGAGCAATTACACGTGTAAGGTCCGGCGGCTTTTGGCATTTGCTTGCGAATGCAGGGCTCTTTTAGAGTTAAACAGCCACACCCTATACGTTAAGGGGGTTACCCAAGAGAGTCAATTACTTTTTGTTACTTAATGTGTGAGGGGCTGACGAAGGGGCTTTAGGGGGTGGGCAGTCCGGGTTCCTATCGGCGGGCAGGCGGGGCAGGTGGATCCAAGGGATCGGAGGTCAGAGTTTATTGACTCGCGAGCAAGGGTGTATATAATTGCTTTTTGAGACGACACTTGTCGCCCAACAAAGCGAAAGGTAAACAGCGTGAGCAAAACGGTAAGTGAATTGGCCCAGCATGTCGGGGGCACGGTCGTGGGAGACGGAGCGACGATTATCAGCGGCGCCGCCACCCTGACGGAGGCTGGGGTTGACGATATTAGTTTTTTAGCAAATCCGAAATATGAGAAGGAGATGCCTACGTCGCGGGCAGCGGCGATTGTTGTGGGTTCGAATGTTGCGGACGAGCAGCGAACGTTGATTCAGTGTTCGGACCCGTATTACGCGTTCATGCAGATCGTGGTGTTGCTGCACGGCCACCGTGAGCACGAGAAGGTGGGCATCAGCGAGCGAGCGAGCGTGGCAGATTCAGCCAAGGTGGGCCAGGACGTTGACATTCACGATTTTGTGGTGGTCTCGGGTGAGGCGGAGATTGGGGATCGGACGCGAATATATCCCAACTGCACGATAGGACCGGGCAGCAAGATTGGCTCGGACTGCATTATCTATCCGAACGTGACGGTTTATGACGGGTGTACGATTGGCGATCGGGTGACGCTGCACTCGGGTACGGTGATTGGTCAGGACGGTTTCGGGTACGCGACGCACGACGGGGTGCACCATAAGATTCCGCAGATCGGGGGGGTGGTGATTGAGGATGACGTGGAGATGGGGGCCAACTGTGCGATTGACCGGGGGACCTTGGGCGACACGGTGATCGGCAAGGGGAGCAAATTCAGCGACCTGATCGCTATCGGGCATAACACACAAATCGGTCCGTACAGTCTGCTGGTGGCACAGGTAGGTATTGCGGGCAGTGTGCAGGTGGGTCATCATTGTGTGTTTGGCGGGCAGGTGGGTGTTGTCGGGCACGTGAGCATTGGCGATGGGGTGCGGGTTGGCGCTCAGGCGGGCATTACGAACAACGTGGCGGACGGGCAGATAGTGGCGGGGTCGCCGGCGATGCCGATAATGCAGGCGAAGCGGTCGCTGACGTTGCTGAAGGAGCTGCCGGACTTTCGGCGGAAACTGCGGGACCTCGAGAAGGTGATCGCCAGGCTGATCAAGAACGGCTAGCCGGCTGTATTAGGCCGTTTGGGGACCGATGCTGCCATGAGATGTGCGAAGCAAGAGGCTGCAACGATTGGACTGATCGCGGGACAGGGTCGATTGCCATTTCTGGTGGCGGATGGGGCGCGAGCGGCGGGTCGCCGAGTGGTTTGTGCGGCCATGCGGGATCAGGCTGATGCGTCTCTGGCGGAGCATGTGGACGTGTTCTGCTGGGTGCCGGTGGCGCGGCCGGGGCGTTGGATCAAACGGCTGCGACAGCACGGGGTGGCCGATACCATCATGGTGGGGCGGGTTGCCAAGAAGCGAATCTACACGCCGTGGCGTATCTTGCAGTATCTGCCGGACTGGCGGGCGTTTCGTATCTGGTACGGCAGGCTGCGTCACAAGGACAAGCGCAACGACACGTTGCTGGCGGCGCTGGCCGACGAGCTGGCCACGGGAGGTATCATTTTGCAGGACTCGACGCAATTCTGTCCGGATCATTTGGCGCGGCAGGGTGTGATGACGCGTTGTCAGCCATCGGCAGCGGTGCAGGCGGATGTGGACTTCGGCTGGGAGATTGTCAAGCGGTTGGGGGAGCTGGATATCGGCCAGGCCATTGCCGTCAAGGAGCGTGAGGTCATCGCGGTGGAGGCCATCGAGGGGACGGACCGGATGATCGAGCGGGCGGGGGGGCTCTGCCACGCGGGCGGCTGGACACTCATCAAGACGGCCAAGCCCAATCAGGATATGCGGTTTGACGTGCCGACGATTGGGCCGGCGACGCTGGAGAACCTGAAGAAGCACGGTGCGGCGGCGCTGGCTGTCGAGGCAGGTAAAACGCTGATTGTCGATATGCCCGAGACGCTGGAGTTGGCCAGCCGGTTAAAGATTCCTGTTATCGGGTATTGACTTCTTGAGCACCTGCCTTCGCTCGCCAGCAGTCTGTCACACATGAGAACTACAGCTCGTCTTTTCTGTGCGACCGGATGATCCACAGAGATACTCTCAGGCCCAGGCAATAAGGGCGACGCGCTCTGGCCCCGACTGTAGTTTTGCCGGTCCTGGTTGGTTCTATTCCATGCAGCTTGGGCTGTCCGTCCACAGCCTGTCAAGCGGCCATTATTAGGAAGCCACGTTGCGGCAGTCCGAGGCACGCTAGAATTCTATGGGCCCGTAGACCTGGAGGCCTTCGGGCAGTTTGGTGCGGGTAGAGAGGTAGGCGGATTCGATGACGGCGACGGTGGCCAAGTGGTCGCGGGCGCGGCTGACAGGTTTGACCTCGGCGTCGCGTAGGGAATCGGCGAAATGGTCTACTTCGGTGGTCCTGATATCGTGTGGGGTTGCGGTAAACTGCTGCTGGTCGACTATGTCGCCGGCGGGGTCGCGCAGGGTAACGGAGCCGGGGGTAGCCTCGATGGTGCCCTCGGTGCCGTGGTAGCAGAGCTGCTCATGTTGGGGGCCGTGCCGCCAGGCACAGGAAAGGCGTGCCATGGCGCCGTTGGGAAAGCGTATGAGCACTACGGCGGTGTCCTCGGTGCGTCCGGGTGGCAGGAGGCGTTTGTTGGCCCAGTCGGTGTGGAGGCAGTAGACGGTGCTGGGGGTGCCCATGTTGGCCAAGATGAGGTCGACAAGATGGTAGCCTTGTTCGAGCAGGGTGCCACCGCCGGAGAGGACCTGGTCACCGCGCCAATCAAGGGGGTCGCGGCGGTGGACAAAGCAGTGGCCCTCGGCAAGATAGGCCTGGCCCAGTCGGCCCTGTTGGATCCAGTCGCAGGCGGTCCGATAACCGGGCGTGAATCGCCAGTCGGCCCCAATGGCGAAGGGTGCGTTGGCTTTGGCCAGGAGCTTGACCCACTCGAGTGCTTCGGGCAGGCGTCGGCCGAGGGGGGCTTCTTTGAAGACGGCAAGGGACTTCTTGGCGGCCAGATTGAGACACTCGCCACAGAGAAATGTGGGCAGGGCGAGATAGAGCACCTCGATGTCCTCCTGGACGATCAGGCTGCGATAGTCGTCGTAGGCGCGGGCATCGCATTGCAGGGCAAGTTCTTCGGCGCGTTCACGGCTACGGTCGCCAATGGCGTGGACGTCATATGCGTCGCTGCGAGTCAGCGCGGCAAGCAGGTGGCGGCCTTGTTGGCCCATTCCGATAATCCCGGTGCGTAATCGTGTCATAAGACGGTTTCCTGACTGAGTTGTTTTACATGTTGATTAGTGTGTGTCCGTGCCATGGGGTTATCCCCTGCAAGCATTGTGGTAGATCACCGTCGGCCGCAGAGTCGATTCTCACCGGCCCAGGCGGTGGTTTGATCATGGGAGAGCTCATTGTCCTTGCCGGTGTGTCTGAGCAGATCATTGTATTCGAGTGTAGCGGTGGCGAATCCGACGGCATCGGCGAGCAAGGTCTGGGTGGGTGGCGTCGTCCACGGGGTCATGACCGAGAGTAGACTGACACCACGGGTGCCGAGGCGGTTGGCGTACCACTGCTCGAAAAAGTCACGGTTGGCGATGACAAGAGGCCCGAACAGGACTGTCTTTGTCGCATAGTCCACCTGCAAGCCGGCACAGCTGCCGAGGTAGTGTGCCAAGGCCGTGCGCAGCTGCTCGTCCAGCTGGTTGGGCTCGTAAAGCTCATGCGAAAGCGATGGGTGCGATTGGATGGGCAAAGCCAGTGCAAAGGTCGTCAAGGCTGCCTGCTGGTACTGTGGGGACGGAGGCGTCGCGTCTTGTGGGGGGGGCGATTGGGCTAAGGCGGCTAATTGGGCCAGGGTAACCCATTGGCGGGCGATGTTGAATTGCAGGGCTGTTTCGATGTCCACGGGGCAATCGCTCAGCCTCTCGATGGGCCAGAAGGTCAGGACGGCGCGGAGGGCTGCGGCGTTGTACACATTGATATAGAATGCACGACGGGCTGCTTGCGAGCTCAAGTGATTGGGCTCGATTGCAGCGGCCCATACCAGGTAGTTGTCCAGGGCCCGCCGGGCCTGCTCGTCGGCGGCCAAGGCGTCAAAGTCGACCAGAGAATCGTTGGTGAGGTATTGTGCGAGCAGGTGCTCGTAGGCGGTGCGAACATCCGCTGGCGAGGGCGGTGGCGAAGAGGGCTGCTTGAGGTGCATGCGGAGGGGGCTCGGTGGGCCTTGGCAGCCGAGTGCCATCACGAGCGTCAGCGCCAGCGACGGCCAAGCCAGGCGGCGAGGCGCGAGGGCATGTTGCCTGCGTCGATCAAGCCTGTGGCGACAAGGCACTGTCATTGCGTAAGGTCCTCCGATCATCATTGTCCAGCAAGAATGAACCGGCCGTAATTTTGGTGCAAAAGGCGGGCCGGGGCAACTCAAAAAGCGGCGGCGCTTGTCTGAGCTGTGCTGGGGCATAGAATAGAGCGAGCGAATACCCTAGTGAAAGGACCTGTCATGGCCAATAAGAACGATACCGCGGAATCGGGCTGCTGCGGGGGGTTCAGTGACGAACACTCGCATCATGACGAGCACCTCTGCTCACTGACAGGCAACCGCAAGATGGCCTCTGTGGCGCGGCTGGCCAAAGACGCCCGATTTGTCTGCAATATCTGCGGTCGCGCCGCTGCCGAAGCAAAGTATCTGTGCGACGGACGGGCCATTGAGTCCTGAGCCAGCTGCGGCAGGGGTCGGCTTGAGCAGCAAGATTGTGCGCTGCGGAAAGGAGAACCACCATGGGCCCCATGCGTTTCTGTCATTCGTGCACCGCACCTTTAACGGATCCGATGTTCCAAGGTCCGGCCGAAGACTACTGCAAGCATTGTACCGACGAGCAAGGCAATCTCAAAGATCGCCACGAGGTGCAGCGGGCTATCGCCGCCTGGTTCCAGATGTGGCAGCCTGACCTGAACGAGCAGGCGGCCCTGGAGCGTGCGGGGTTCTTCATGCAGGCCATGCCCGCCTGGGCCGACTGATTGGGGCGTCGGCTGATTCGCGGTCCAGAGCAGCGGGAGTCGGTTGGGGGCAGGGGGGAAGATGACGGGTGTCTTATTCCGAGGTGGCCGCTACCCAAAAGGCCTGTACGCGCCGGGCGACGGGCAGTACAATGCCGCTATGCTGTTATTGGGAAAGGACGGTGTTGCGGCATGGCGGAATCTGTGCGGAAGCAAAGCTCATCAGTGAGTCGCCTGGGGGGGCTTGAGGCGGTAATTTTCGACCTGGACGACACGTTATATCTCGAAACAAGCTATGTGCGTAGTGGGTTTGGGGCGGTGGCCCAGGTGCTGGCGGATGCGCACAGCAGTGTTGAGTATATTGGTCGACTGCTGTGGCAGGCGTTTGAGCAGGGGCCGCGGGATCGGGTATTCAACAGCGTGCTCAGGGAGCTGGGCCGCGAGGATGAAAGCAGCGAGATTTCGCGTCTGGTGCGGTGCTATCGCGAGCACCGACCGACGTTGGCGTTGGAGCCGGCCATGCGAGATTTGCTGGGGCGTGTGGGGAGGCTTTACAAGCTGGGGTTGCTCACTGACGGTTTCTTGCCGGCACAGCAGTACAAGGTGGAGGCGTTGGGGTTGACGGAAGTGTTCGACTGCATCGTCTACACAGAAGCGTTGGGGCGGGAGTTCTGGAAGCCGTCACCGCGGGCCTTCGAGCTGATGAGTGAAAGCCTGGGATGCGCGGGCTCGCGGTGCGTCTATGTGGCCGACAACGTGGCGAAGGACTTCGTAGGCCCCAATCAGCTGGGCTGGCGGACGATCAGGCTGCTGCGGCCGGGCCAGTTGCATTATAACGACGGCAAGGCGGCTGGGCCGGCGAGTGTGGCTAACGGGGACACGTTGGCGCAATACACGGTGCCGCATTTAGGGGGGCTGGAGGTGCTGCTAGGGTTGGCCGAAAAATAATTGCAGAAAAACGGAAAAATCCCGTAGTTGCCCGGATTGTGGGCCTATGTTGTTTGCGGTAGTCTAGAGGCACACGTTAAGAGCCTCCAAAAGGACCGCCGTCTTTGGGATCTTTTTCATTTCGGCACGCGAATTCTGATCTACCAGGCAAGTGGCGGTCCTTTTCTATGCGCGGGGGGCGGTAGTTTTCACCTTTCTTGTCAACCGGCTTCACGGTTGGAGCGTCTAAGAGGTAGCTAGCAGGAGCACTTGGAGCCTATGGAGCCCTCGGACGAAGCATTGATGACGGCCCATCGGCAGGGCGACGCGGCAGCGTTCGGACAATTGGTTCGGCGTTACGCGGACTCTCTGTTGGGGTACCTGGTGCGCCTCAGTGGGGACCGGCACTGCGGTGAAGATTTGTTTCAGGAGACGTTTGGCCGTGCGTACCACAAAGCAGGGACATTTGACGGGCGGGGGACGTTTCGCGGGTGGCTTTATGCGATTGCGACGCGGACGGCGATTGACAGTTTGCGAAAGCGTCAGCGGGAGCGTGTGGTGACATCGCTGCAACAGCAAACCAACTCTGAAGAGGACTGTCCGCTGGCTGGGTGCCTGGCGGACGCCAAGGCCACATTGCCGCCTGAGGCGGCGGTGCGGGCTGAACAGGCGGCCCAGGTAAGGCTGGCGGTGGCCGAGTTGCCCTTGCGACAGCGGGCGGCGCTGGTGCTGGCGTATTATGAGGGGCTTAGTTACAAGCAGATTGCCGGGACGCTGGGCTGTTCGGTGGGGACGGTCAAGACGCAGGTGTTTCGGGCGTTGCGGACGCTGGCAACGCGACTGGAAGCGGTGGGAGGGGCAAAATGAAACATTTAACGCAGGATCAACTGATCAGACAGCAGTTTCAGCTGGCCGACGCGGCCGAGGCCAAACTGGTGCACGCGCACCTGGACGGGTGCGAGCAGTGCCGGGAACGTCTGGCCGGTTTGCAACGTAAGTTCGCTTCCCTGGAGCTTTTACGAGAGGCACCGGGTGCGTCGGAGGCCCTGGTCGAGCAGACTTTGGCCCAGTTGGGCGAGGCGGGCGTGGGGCGACGGCCCTGGTATCGCGGTCGGGCCTGGCTGGGGGTGGCGGCGTCTCTGCTGGCGGCCCTGGCGGGCTGGGCGGCGTATGAGCAGTTCTATGGGGCGGCACCGGTGAGGCCTGCTAAGCAGCAGGTAACGCGGCACGACGCCGCCGAGAGTGTCACGCCGGAAGGCGCAGATAGCTACGAATACCCGATGGAAGAAGAATTGGTGGCACGGGCAGACGAGCCGAAGGACGCCGGGGGCACGCCCGGCAAATCCCACAGGACCACTGTGACTAGTGAGCCGCTGGCGGCGGCGGATGCGGGCCCAAAACGCACTATTGGGCCAGACCGTCCCCCAGCAGTGTTGGGGGCTGCCGGAGCTGGCAAAATGGTTGCGACGGAAGATCATGGGCAAGATGCCCATGCCACAAAGCGTGGGCAAGATGCCCGCGACACGGCAGAAGGAAGAATCATGGGCGGGACGCCCATGCCACAAGAGGACCAGCCGCCGTTTGCGCCGGCGAGTAATATCGAGCTGGTGACGCTGCCGCGGCGCGAAGGGGTGCAGCTGACGGTGTACAATGGGGCCGACCTGACGCTGGTGCGGGGGCGGCGCAAGCTGACGCTCAAGCGGGGGTGGAACTGGCTGCAATTCTCGTGGGAGAATACGCTGATCGATCCGACGAGCCTGTACCTGGAGCCGCAGGCGCAGCGGGACAAGATTCACGTGGAGCAGTTAGTGTATCCGCCGCGCCTGCAACAGATCGGGCGGTGGCTCATCAAATCCGAAGTGGCCGGCGCGGTTCCGTTCGAGATTACGTACTTTACGTCGGGCGTGGCCTGGCGAGCGTTCTATATGGGGACACTCTCGGCGGACGAGGGCACCATGCAGCTAGAGGGTTATGTGCGGGTGGATAATCACTCGGGCGAGGATTACGCCGACGCCCAGACGCGCCTGGTCGTAGGCAAGGTGCACCTGCTGGATAGAATCGCGGAACTGGCCAAGCGGCAATATGCTTACGGCAGACCACCCGGGTTGACTGAAGAAGATGAGGACAGCAAGCACGACGTATCCCTGTTTCCCGACAATGTGTTGTTCAGCAGCGACTGGGGGTGGCGTAAAGACATGGGCGGCATGGGTGGCGGCATGGGTGCCATGGGCGGCGACATGAATTTGGACTTGTGTAATGCACGATGGTTCCGTTCCAAACCTAAGGAGATCGTCAAGGAGGGGCTCAGCGAGTACTTCCTGTACACGAT
>Ga0180430_10003321_pt1 | contig 13965 bp, 11 predicted proteins | sample SS_ome_9_FD_132999 | JGI IMG/M metagenome (GOLD analysis project Ga0180430, IMG submission 132999) | Hypersaline lake sediment archaeal communities from the Salton Sea, California, USA - SS_1_S_2 metaG | ecosystem: Environmental > Aquatic > Non-marine Saline and Alkaline > Hypersaline >... | reverse complement strand
CCGCGGCTGGCAAACCACGGTAGACGAACAGGACGTGTGTCCGGTGATTACCCTGGCCGAGAACTGGGATGATTATTTGGCCGGCATCAACAAAAAGCAGCGGCATGAAATTCGGCGCAAAATACGCAAAATCGAGCGGGAAGCCGAAACCGAATGGTACGCGGTTGAATCCGAGACCGAAGTTGTGGCGGCCATGGCCGAATTTATTGAACTGCACCAGAAATCAACCGCGGATAAAGAGGATTTTTGGAACGATGACATGGCGGCCTTTTTCAAGGCGATTGCCGTCGAAGCGGCCCGAGCCGGCTGGTTGAAACTCTATTTCATCCGCGTAAACGGCGTTAATGCCGCGGCCATGCTTTGCTTTGATTTTAACAACGAATTTCTGCTGTACAATTCCGGCTACGATCCCGCCCAATTTGCCGAATTGAGTCCCGGTAACGTGTTGACCTCCTACACCATTCAACACGCCATCAGCCTGGGCCGAACCCGCTACGACTTTTTGCGGGGCGACGAAGTTTACAAATTCCGTTTTGGCGCCGAGCCGGAGCCGGTTTTCGACCTGGCCATGCACCGACCGGCACAGGGATCGTAATGATTCAACGAGTGGCGATGTTGAGCGTGCATACCTGCCCCCTGGCCACCCTGGGCGGTAAAGAAACCGGCGGGATGAACGTCTATGTGCGCGATTTAAGCCGCGAACTGAGCCGGCGCGGGATTGATGTTGATATTTATACCCGCTCCCAAAACCCGGAAATACCGCGTATCACCCGCCTGGCCGAGCGGGCGCGGGTGATACATCTCAAGGCCGGGCCGGAAAAACCTTACAACAAAAATGATGTGTACAATCATTTGGCCGAATTTGTGGCCGGCGTGCAGGCTCAAACCGCGGCCGACGGTCTTGACTATGATATTATTTACAGCCATTACTGGCTATCCGGGTTGGTAGCCAGAGCTTTGCGCGAGGCCTGGCACATCCCCTTTGTGCAGATGTTCCATACCCTGGCTGAAATGAAAAACCGGGTGGCGCTGACCCCGGCCGAGCAGGAACCGGCGTTGCGGCATCAAAATGAACAGGCCATTATGGGCTTTGCCGACAGGCTGGTAGCCGCCACCATCAATGAGCAAAATGAGATGGTTGATTTTTTTGGGGTGCCTCCGGAAAAGATTTCTGTGGCCCCGCCCGGCGTAGATTTAGCCCGCTTTAGCCCACTCGACCAGGGCCGGGCCAGAGCTTATCTGGGCATGCCGCCCGAACACCGCATGATTCTATTTGTGGGCCGTATCCAGCCGCTCAAGGGCATTGATACGCTGGTCAAGGCCCTGGCCCTGGTTAAGGCGCAGCACCCGACCCTGACTAAAGACGTCTGTCTGTGCCTGATTGGCGGCGACCCGCATCCGGATTCGGAGTTGGAGCAGGCCGAATTGGAACGGCTGCGCCAACTGGAGGCCGAGCTTGATTTGGGCGATTTGATTACGCTGCTGGGGGCTAAAGAGCAAGATACGTTGGTTTATTATTACGCCGCCGCAGAAATGGTAGTCATGCCCTCCCATTACGAATCGTTTGGCATGGTGGCCCTGGAAGCGATGGCCTGCGGCACGCCGGTGATTGCCTCTGATGTGGGCGGCTTGTCTTTTAATATCGAGGATGGCTTTAACGGTTATCTGGTCCCGGGCCGCAACCCGCAGGCCCTGGCCGATAAAATTGCGCTGTTGTTGCGCAATAAAGTGTTGCGCGACCAACTGGCCGAACAGGCCGGCGAATGGGTGCAACGTTACAGTTGGGCCAATATTGCTGATGAGTTGTTGGATATTTTTGCGAAAACGCTAGGGCATTACCCCGGCTGAGGGTGTGGACCGGTCCATTTCAGCCAGGGCGTCCAGGTTGGCCAGGGGCGAGGTGGTGGGAATGACGCAGGCCGGGGCCAGAATGAGCCGCCGTCCGCCGGTTATTTCGATGGCCTTTTGGGCCTGGGCCACCACGTCTTCCGGCTGCCCCTCTCCCAGCAGACGGGTATCAAGGCCGGTGATCAGGGTTTTGTCGGTCAGGGTGAGGGCTTCTGTGAGCGAGGGGCCGGTTTCGTGGTTGTGCCAGCTTACGGCGTGGACCGGATATTGGTTGATGGTTTCAAAGTAAACATTCTGGCCGTGCAGATGCAAAATTAACGGTACCGGCTGGCTTTTAACTCGCTCCAGCGCAATCAAATCATAACGAATCACAAAATCCATACATATTTTTTCGGTGAGCAGGTCAGACCGGGAAAACTGGCTGGCAAAGAAGATGCCGTCCGCGCCGGCTTCCAGGGTGGCCCGGGCAAAACGGGCCGTAGTTTCTGCAATGGTCGCCAGCCCAATTTGAACTTCTGTGGGATGACTTTCCAGATGTTCCAGCAACGCTTCGCCCGCTAATTTATAGGCAATCGTCATCGGGCTGAAAATGGTCATCAATACCGGCGCGTCATCCCGGTTGAGCTGGTCGGTGAGCAGTTTGATGGCGTCCAGCATTTCTCCGTAGGTTCCCTCAGTGGGGCTGAGGGTGTTGAGGTAGCTCCACTCCTCCGGATCTTTGATGACCGGCTTTTTCAAGCGCGGCGGTTCGTCATCATTTTTAGAGAGAGCAATCTGTGCCCCCCAATCTTCGATGGCGTACAGCCCGCTGGGGGTCAATTTTATCAGATCAAAATTATATTTGTGGTAATAGGCCAGCGTAGCCGATACCAGCCCGGCCGGCGTTTGGTCCTGTTTGTGGAAATGCCGCCACAAACTCAGGGGTACCCGGTCAACCGGCTTTCCCTCAAGCGCGGCATAAACTCGCTCGCATTTATCCATGAGCGCAACCTTCCTTAGCAATGTGGTCACAAGAAGTATGTTCCCAATCAGTGACCTCAATGATAGCATAAAGTGGGCTAGTATAAAAATATTGCTGTTGATTGGGTGTGTTCGGATATTTGGGGGGAATAAAAAAGACGACTGGCTTTTGACCAATCGTCTTTTTTGGTGAGGGGGTAACGAGGATTTAAGCGTCGAAGTACAGGCTGAACTCGTGCGGGTGGGGTCGCAGGCGGACGGGGTCAACCTCATTTTCCCGCTTGTAGTTGATATAGGCTTCCAGCAGGTCTTCGGTAAAGACATCACCCTGCAGCAAAAATTCGTGGTCGGCTTCCAGCGCATCGAGGACATCACTCAGCGTGCCGGGCGTTTTTTCGATGGCCAGGGCTTCTTCTACGGGCAGGTCGTACAAATCTTTGTCAATCGGTTCGCCGGGGTCAATTTGATTCTGGATGCCGTCGAGGCCGGCCATCAGCAGGGCGGCAAAGGCCAGGTAGGGGGTGCAGCTGGGGTCCGGGGCGCGGAACTCGACCCGCTTGGCTTTGGGGCTGTTGGAGTACATGGGAATGCGGCAAATGGCCGAGCGGTTGCGCTGGGAGTAGACCAGGTTGATGGGGGCTTCGTAGCCGGGAACCAGCCGCTTGAAAGAGTTGACGGTGGGCGCGGCAAAGGCCAGCAGGGCCGGGGCGTGCTTGAGCAGGCCACCGATGAAGTAGCGGGCATTGTCTGAAAGCTGGGCATAGCCGGCTTCATCGAACATGACGGTTTCGCCTTCTTTCCAGAGGCTGATGTGGACGTGCATGCCGCTGCCGTTATCTTCAAATAGCGGTTTGGGCATAAAGGTGGCGGTCATGCCCCGTTTGCGGGCCACATTTTTGACCACGTATTTATACTTCATCAGGCTGTCGGCCATGATGGTCAGGGTGTCAAACTTGAGATCAATTTCACACTGCCCCGCGGTGCCAACCTCGTGGTGATGGGCTTCCACGTTTAAGCCAATGTCCTGCATCATCAACACCATTTCGCTGCGGACGTTTTGCAGGGTGTCGGTGGGCGGAGCCGGGAAGTAGCCCCGTTTTGGCCCAATCTGCCCGCCCAGGTTGGGGCCAAGCGACCCCAGTTCTTTGCCGCTGTTCCACCAGCCTTCGGGGCTGTCAATAAAGTAAAAGCCGGAGTTGGTGCCGCCGCCGTAGCGCACATCGCTAAAGACAAAGAATTCAGCTTCCGGACCAAAGAAGGCGTTGTCGGCAATGCCGGTTTGTTTCAGGTAGGCTTCGGCTTTTTTGGCCACGTGCCGCGGGTCGCGCGAGTAGGGCTGCCGGGTAATCGGGTCGTAGATGTCGCAAATGATCACCAGGGTGGGGTCATCAAAGATGGGGTCCATAAAGACGGTGGTCACATCAGGAATCAGAATCATATCTGATTCGTCAATGGTCTGGAAGCCGCGGATGGATGAGCCATCGAAGCCCAGGCCATCTTCAAAAGTGTCTTCATCAATAGCCTGGGCGGGCAGGCTGAAGTGGTGCCAAACCCCAAAGGGGTCGGTGAAGCGGAAGTCAATGATTTTGACATCTTCGGCTTCGATGAGTTCAAATAGTTCTTTTACGGTTGAAACAGTCATCTTTCTTGCTCCTTTTTAGTGAAAAAATAAAAGCCCTCAACGCGAACTAAGGTTCGGTGTTGAGGGCTTCTCGGCCACAAAAATATTTTTATTGAACGGGACATACTTTAGCAAAAAATTTTCAGCTTGTCAATCCCTTTGAAAAATTTTTAAGGTTTACCGCCAACGGCGATAATCGCTTCGGCCACCTCTCGCATGGATTTCTGTTTGGCCCGGGCCGTGGCCTGCAGGCGTTGGTAGGCTTCGGTTTCGGTCAGGCCGGTGGCGATGAGAATTCGTTTGGCCGCGTCGATCAGGTCGCGGGCCTCGAGCTGGCGACGCAGCTTGTAAACGGCCTGGGCCGCAGCCTGCATTTCGGCAAAGCGCTCCAGAGCCACGTCGATGGCCGGACCGAGTTTCTCTTCGCGGATGGGTTTGACCAGATAGCCCATCACTGCCGCGTTGGCGGCCCGTTCTATCAGGGCCTTGTCGGTGTAGGCGGTCAACATGATGATGGGCAGGGGCATCTCCCGGGCCAGGGTTTCGGCCACGGTCAGGCCATCCAGGCCGGGCATCTTGATGTCGAGCAGCAGCAAATCCGGCTCAAGCTGCCGGGCGCGGCGCAGGGCCTCGCTGCCGTTGGCGGCGGCGCTGACCACCCGGTGGCCCAGGGCGGCCAGCATCGTTTTCAACCCCATCCGAATGACCGCTTCGTCATCCACTATCATAATTCGCAGGGGCTGGGTCATGGGGCTGGTTGCTCTTGAGGTTCTTTTCTGATTGAATTTATTGTCATGTGCTGGTTAACCCTGATGACTGCCATTATGACTCCAGAAAGTCATTCAGACTAAATACGGTAATCTCCGGCTCCAATCGTTTTAATTTTTTGTCATTGGTCACCCACAGGGTGGCCTGGTTTAGCAGGGCAGTCGCCACGAGTAAGGCATCCGCAGGGCGAAGGTTGTATTGTGCCCGTAATTGGGCGGCTCGTCTGGCGACATCTCGGCTGACATCAACTAATTTGAGATTTGGAAAGTTTGCCAGCAGGATTTCATATTGCCGGGCCACATCTGCCCGGTTCATCCGCCAGGGGTGAACGGTCAGTTCCATAATTGTCACCGTGGAGACCACGCTCTGACACACACCTGCTTGCACGGCTGTTAAGATAGTGCGGGTCAGGGGAGAATATTGGGGATGTCCTTCCAGATGATAAATAAAAACTGCGGTATCCAAACCAATGAACCGGTGTTTGCTTAGTCGTTGTTCAATGTCGGCCATGCGTCTCGTTCCTGTTCCAGGTAAGTAGTCGTGTCGATATTTTGCCAAATATCCTGATGTAGACCGGCCATATATTCCACGTAATCTTCAGGTTGGGGAATTAATATAATTGCGCCGGCCTGAATGTCCACCAATAAACGGTCTCCCGCATGAATATCGAGCTGCTTGCGGGCCAGGCTTGGTAATGAAATTTGATAACGATTACTGACTTTTACTGTCACACCTTGACTCATACGACACCTCACAAAGCAAAAATGATTATCTGCTTTGTATTATAGCTCCTGTTGTTGAATCTATCAAGTAGGGGAACTTGGTGGCTGGCCGAGGAAAACAATCTCAAAATTATTGTTCATCCTGACCTGTGCTATAATAATAGCTACCGAATTTTTTGTTACGGGGACAACTTATGCCGTTGCCGGAAGATACCATTTTAGAAAATCGTTATCGCATTGACGGCCTGCTGGCCCGGGGGGGGATGGGCGCTATTTACCGCGCCTTCGACACCAACCTCAACACTCCGGTGGCGATCAAAGAGAACTTTTTCCAGACCCCGGAGCACGTGGTCCAGTTTAAGCAGGAGGCCCTGATTCTGGCCCGGCTGCGCCATCCGGCCCTGCCGCGGGTGATCCAGCATTTTAGCGTGGACGACCCCAACGCCCACAGTGATATGGAGCGTCGCCGCCAATATCTGGTGATGGATTTCATCGAGGGGGAAAACCTGTGGGAAGTGGTTCAACGGCGAGGCCAGCCTCTGGAGGTCAACGAGGCCCTGAATTACATCATCCAGGTTTGCGCTGCGGTTGATTATCTGCACCGGCAAAGCCCGCCCATCATCCATCGCGACATTAAACCGCAAAATATCAAAATTACCCCACAGCGACAGGCCGTGCTGGTTGATTTTGGCATCGCCAAGCAGGTGGTCAGCGGGGTCACCCGCACCCACGTGGGGGCGCAGGGCATCACGCCCGGCTTTTCGCCGCCGGAGCAGTACAACAAAGGCACCTCCGCCGCCTCTGATATTTACGCCCTGGGCGCCACCCTGTACGCCATTGTCAGCGGTCAAAAACCGCCCGACAGCTTTCGGCTTTTTACCAGCGCCGAACAGTTAACTCCGCTGCCGCGGCTCAACGCCGGGCTTCCATCCCGGCTGTGGCAGGCCGTGCAGCACGCCATGCAGTTGGAATCGACTCAGCGACCGGCGTCGGTGGTGGTCTGGCAAAAGGAACTGGAGTCTATTCGCGAGGGGCTGAATGGCTCCGCTGAAAAAGGCGATGTGACCATCACCGTGTCGGGCCAAAAGAAAGAGGCTCTGGACGGGGCGACTCTGTTTGATACCACCGGCGCAGATTCCCAGGCTGTGTACTGGCTGGTTGATGCGGCCGGCATGGGCTATCCCATCGGTGAGCGGCCGCTGGTTATTGGCCGCCATTCCGGGGCCGATATTGTGCTGGAAGAATTGGGGGTGTCTCGCAGCCATGCCCGCCTGCGGCTGGAAAATGGCCGCTGTATGGTGCTGGATAACGGCAGTGCCAACGGTACGTTCATCAACAACCGCCGGTTAGGCCAGGCCTGGACTTCCCTGAATCCGGGCGATTTGCTGGCCATTGGCTCGGCCCGTTTTTATTTGACGGCCACTCGCCCGGCCAGAGTCTACGCCCTTAAATCAGGCTCGGCCGAGGCGGCGATACCCGCCGCGGAGCCGGGGTACACCACCCGGCCCACCGAAATTTCCGCGCCGCCGCCTCCGCCCCGGCCGCGGTCAAAGCGCAGCCTGAAATTGCTCTGGCTGGCGCTCGTGGTCATTATATTGCTGGCCGGGTTGGCTGGTGGCGGCTATTTTATTGCCACCCAGCCGCAATGGCTGGCCTCGCTGGGCATGGGTCCGGCGATCGCCGCCAGAACCGCCACGGTCACCGCTACGCCGCCAACCGCCTCAGCCACGAATACGCCCAACCCCACCGACACGCCATCGCCCACGGCTACCCCGGCTGGCCTGGCCGCCACCGTCACGCCCAGACCGACCGGCTCCGAGCAGGATTCGGTTTCGCTGACAAAACCCACGGCCACGCCGACAGCCTCGCCCACCCGGACCAGCACCACGCAGGCCGGCCCCTCTCCCACCGTCACCCGGGTACCGACCCGCACGCCCGCGGCCTCCGGGCCAACCGCTATTCCGCTGGCTACGGTTGACGCCGTAAGCCAGATTGGGTCGCGCGAGGTGATTGATGTCGAACTGAATCCCCAAAATCCCAATGAGGTTTACGCGCTGGTCAAGGGTGATGGTATTTACCACCGGGCCGGCAGCGGCGCGTGGGGCAAATTAACGGTTGATGCCGCCAGCCTGGTGGCTCTGGAAATTGACCCCAACAATCCCCGCACTTTGTACGCGCCCACCTGGAACGCGGTTCTCAAATCAACCGATGGGGGCAATACCTGGGATGCCAAAATGGGGGGCTTGGTCGCCAATCGTACGGTTGATGTGGTGGCGGTGCATCCCGAAAATCCCTCGATATTGTACGCCGGGATTGGCGAAACGCTGGTGGTCTCTACCGACGGCGGCCAGAATTGGAGTTCGCAGGAGTACGGGATTGGCCTGGGGGTGGCTCGATTTTACGAAATTGCGATTGACCCGCTCAACCCCGACATTATTTATGTGGGGGGCGAAGCCGGTTCGGTGTACAAATCTGAAAACGGGGGACGGAATTTTTCGCAGGCGCCGTATAATACCGGCAAGGGGGTTTTTGGCCTGGCCGTGCATCCCCGCCAGTCGGGGGTGGTGCTGGCTGGCATCAACAAAGCCGAAGCCGGGATTCTCCGGGCTGAAAACGGCTGGGATTTTGTTTCGGTCAGTACCGGCCTGATTTATGGCGGGGCCGATTCGGCCTATTCGGCCCTGGTCTTCGCCCCCAGCAACCCCCAAATTGTGTACGCGGGCAGCGGCTTCGAGAGCGACCGGGATGCTAAAGGGATATTCAAAAGCAGCGACGGTGGTCAAACGTGGAACAGCATCAGTAACGGCCTGGCCGTCAATTCGGGTACCGGCTATCCCCATTACGTCAAAGCTATGGCTGTGCATCCTCGCAACGAAAATGTGGTGTATGCCGCCACCGGCGGTGGTCTGTACCGCACCGACGACGGCGGCGCTACCTGGCAGTTGCAGTAAGCCTAAACATCTCTGGCAATTAAATCCTCAAAGGTTTCGCGGCGTTGGATGAGCGAAGCCTTTTTTTGGGCCAATAAAATCACCGCCGGTCGTAGGGCGCCGTTGTAATTACTGCTCATGGACAGGTGGTAGGCCCCGGCCATCGGCACGGCGATGATGTCGCCCGGTTTGACCAGCGGCAGATTGACGGAGTCAATCAGAATATCGCCGGATTCGCAGTATGGCCCGGCCAGCGACACCGTCTCCACCTCCGGTGCCGTGGCCCGGTTGGCAAGCAGGGCGGTGTACCTGGCCTGGTACATAGCCGGACGGGGGTTATCAGCCAGCCCGCCATCCAGATTGACAAAGATACGGCCACTGGCAGTTACTTTGTGGCCGCCCACCGCGTACAGGGCCACGCCGGCCTGGGCTATCAACGAACGGCCCGGCTCCAAAATCAGTTCCGGCAGGGGCAGCCGGCGCTGCTTACACCCCTGTATCACGGCCCTTACTAATCCTATCGCAAACGGTTTAATCGGCATAGGCGGGTCATCCGGGTGATAGCGCACGCCCCAGCCGCCGCCGGGACAAAACTCCTCCATCGTCCAGCCGTATTCTTCGTGCAGTACTACAACCAAATCAAGCAGGCGATAGATAGCCTGAGCTACCGGACCACTGTGATGAAAATGAGAGCCTAAATGCATGTGCAAGCCGGTCAATTGTACCGGGGAGCGATTGTGGCTCAACAGGCGGTGGGCCACGGCTTGCACCTCAGCCGGGCTAAACCCGAATTTGCTGTCTGCGGTGCCGGTGACGGTGTGGCGGTGATGGGTCTTTACCCCGACATCCGGTGTTACCCGCAGCCAGATTTTGACCGGTTGGTCTGCGGATTGGGCCAGCTCGGTGAGGAGGTCAAGCTCGGTGGCGTTGTCAACCACAATCCGGCCCACGCCGGTTTGCAGGGCGGTCTGTAATTCAAGCCGGGATTTATTGTTGCCGTGGAAATGCATGGTGGCGGGGTCGGCCTCCCCGTGGCGGGCGATGAAAATTTCGCCGGCCGAGGCCGTGTCCAGCCCCACGCCGGCGTTGGCCATCAACCGGGCAATGGCCGGACACAAAAAGGCTTTGCCGGCGTAGGTCAACCGGCTGGGGCCGGGATAATCGGCCAGCGTTTTTCGGTACGCGGCAATTTTTTGGTGAATGGTGTCGGCGTGATACACGTATAGCGGCGTGCCAAACTGTTGGGCCAGTTCGGTGGCCGGATAGCCGGCGAGCAGCAGTTCGCCGGTCGGGGTCAGGGTGGAATTCTGGGGAAACAAGGATAATTTATTCGGCATGATATTTAGCCCGTGTGTGAGATAGGCCCTATTATACCCAGGTTAGGATGTGGGGCAACCTAATTGGCCCGATACAATTAAAGGTGATTGGCCTGTTGACACAATCAGGTCGCGGGCGTACTATCAATCAGTGTTTGACCGCGGCCAAGAGATTAATTTTTTGTGGAATAGGAATAACGTTGCGAAATTTTCTGAGTTTGCTTGTGCTGGCTCTATTATGGGGGCCATCCTTTTTCTTTATTAAAATAGCTGTGAGCGAGATACCGCCGTTTACACTGGTGCTGGGGCGGGTGGGGATTGCCGCCGGATTGCTTTATCTGCTATTGCGTTGGCAGGGGCAGCGGTTCCCAAAATTCGGCCCGTTCTGGGGCCATTTTGCGGTGATCGGTTTCTTTTCCAATGCGCTGCCTTTTACGCTGTTCAACTGGAGCGAACTGCACATCAGCAGCGCCCTGGCTTCAATTTTGAATGGAACCACACCGCTGTTTACGCTGGTGCTGGCTCACTTTTTTGTCGCCGATGACCGGATGACGCCGCTCAAGTCGGTGGGGGCCTTGGTGGGGTTTGGCGGCCTGATTCTGCTGATTGGCCCGGCATTGCTGGCGGGGGTCCACGCCACCACTCTGGGCTTGCTGGCCGCGACCGCGGCTGCCTTTAGTTATGGGGTGGCGTTAGTGTATGTCCGGAAGAATTTACGGGGACTGCCGCCGCTGGTTGGCCCCACAGCCCAATTGTTGGCCGCCACAATTTATGTTGCTCCCCTGGCCCTGATTGTGGACCGTCCATTTAGCCGGGCGCTGCCGTCGTGGGAGGCTATCGGTGCGGTTTTGTTTTTGGCGGTGCTGGGTACGGGGCTGGCCTTTGTGCTCTATTACCGCCTCATCGAGCACACCAGCGCCACCTTTGTCTCAATGGTGACGTATCTGGTGCCGGTGGTGGGGTTGGCCCTGGGGGTGTTCATCCTCCACGAGCGGCCCGGCTGGAATGCGTATGCCGGTTGTGCCCTGATTTTGTTGGGGGTGATGATCGTCAACGGCGTGTTTGGCCTGGCCCGCAGACGGATTACCGCCGGTTTGGGAGTCAAACCCTGAATTTTCCTGGGTGAATTTGGTGGTTTTGGCCAGAGTTTGTTATTATGGGAGGCACAAAAATATAGTTTGGTGTTTGGATTTCATCAGGAAATACCCAATAAAATAAAGGAGCATTGGAATGGCTAATCTGACCAAAGTTGAAGGCATCGGCGAGGTGTATGTCCAGAAGTTGGCCGAGATGGGCGTCACCTCGACCGCCGGCCTGTTGAAGCAGGGCGCGTCGCCCAAAGGCCGGCAGGAAATTGCGGACAAAACCGGCATCAGCCCCAAATTGATTTTGACGTGGGTTAATCACGTTGACCTGTTCCGCATCAAAGGTGTGGGTGAAGAGTACGCGGATCTGCTGGAGGCCGCCGGAGTGGACACCGTCCCTGAACTGGCTCAACGTAACGGGGCCAATCTGCGCCAGAAAATGGCGGAGGTTAATCAGGAAAAACAACTTGTGCGCCAGTTACCCCCGGAAAGCAAAGTGCTGGATTGGGTGGAACAGGCCAAAGAACTGCCCCGCGTCATTACTTATTGATTTTTGACTGGAATGACTGCCTTTTTTTAAATAGAGATGGACTCAGCCATCGGCACGGCACCGCCGATGGCTGCAACGCGTGTCATTGCGAGTCATCGTAGATGGCGACGCAATCTACACCGTCGCCCGGGGGACTGCTTCGCCGCCAAAGGCGGCCCGCAGTGACATGCCCCGCTGTTTTTACAGGAGTCTGGAATAAAATGAAGAACCCGCACCATTATCGGTGCGGGTTTTTGTTTTGGGGATAAATCCGGTTACCAGGAAGGCGCGTTCTGTAATTTTGCCTGTTTGGTCAGCGGTAGGGTGGCGAGTATCATCAACACCGTGGTAATTACCGCCGAGGTGAGGCACCAGGCACAGACGGCGTGGATGACAAAAATCTCCAGCAGCGTCAGGTATATCGAAAAAATCGTGCCGAATACGGTCAGCCCCAGCAACAACAGGCCCAGGCTGCGCCCCATCGCCCCCTGGTCAAATTTTTGCAGCCCCCACAGGCCGATGACCGCGGCATAGTTCAACAGCCCCAAAACTGCAATAGGGATGCCCATAAGCTGGGCGTAAGGACTGCTTTGCACAATGTTGCAGTGCCCCACCGGCCCGCAGACGGCCTCCACCCGGCTAATTTCGACATAGGCCAGATAGCCGGCCACGATTAATCCCAACACGCTCAGTATCGGGATGAGCGTACTGCCGGTTACTGATGATTCGGGTGACCAGCCCATCGTGATCCGCCAGCCGGTAAAAATCAGGGCGATGACCATACCCGCCAACACAATAGCCGCCAGAGCCGTACCGACCGGGTCGGGCGGGGGCAGTTGGGCCTCGCTATTCAGAGCCTCTTCGCCCAGGTTTTGCAGCGAGATTTCCGGCGCCGGGGTATTGGCCGCGGCTACTTCGGCCGCGGCTTCCGTGGGTTTGGGCTGAGCCGCGGTTGTTTCAGTGGGGGCGATGGTGGGAATGGCATCGGTGGTGGGCGGCTCTGTGGGCGCGGGTTGGGCTGCCTCTTCCGGGGCAAACCCGGGAATGGACGGCCAGTTGATACCACCATTGCTCAACCCTTTTTCAACGATGCCCGGAAACTCTGCCGGGATTTCGCCGCTGCCCACCAGAACGGTTTCGTTAACAACCAGGGTCGGCACCCCGCGCCGTTCCGGCGGAATCTGGTAATAGTCAATGGCGCTCTGGTACAGCATCCCGCCCTCTTCCTTGCTAGTATCAATGCCAATGATGAGTAACTGGTCGCCGTATTCTTCAATCATCGGCATCAGCAAATCCTGGATGACAGAATGGCAGTGGGGGCAGGATGGTGAGAAAAACAGCACGGCCCGCACCGCATCTGTGTTGCCGGTTTCAGCCATCGCCCCGGCGGGAAAGATTATCGTGGAGAATGTGATTACTATCAGTAAAATCAGCCAAAACTTTTTTTGCATAACCAAAAAACCTCATTTATTGGTAGAGTTATCGCTAAAGTATACCATGTCTTTTGGCTGAATGTTAGTGACAATTATCACAAGGTTTGTTGACAAAAATCACCTGTGTTACGCACTGTCTGCCCTGCCGACCGGCGGCTCACCCCATTGGGGTGATTGCTGTTCGTAATGATATTGATAGCGAGTGAAGCCACCCAGCATTACGCCCAGCCAGGCTCGATCGGGCTGGTACGGGTCTGCGCCCAGGGTGACGGTCACAGGTTGGGGGGTATCCTGGTTTGCCTGGGTTACGGTCAGGGTGATGGTATCACCGGGGGCATAGCCGGCGACGGCCTGGACGACTTCACCCGGCGTTGTCACTTTTACATCATTAACGGCGGTGATGATTTGGCCCGGCGTTAAGCCGGCGGCCGCGGCCGGGCTGTTGGGCATTACCTGCCGGATGACAACCTGCTGCTCAAAGTAATTGCCGTCCGTAGGCGGGGCGGGGAACCAGGGCGGGCGGGGAAAGGGTTGGTACCAGGGCGGGTAGTGGGGAAATCGGGGTGGGTAAAAGTAGGGGCCGGGCATGGTCTGGGGAGCAAAGGTAACACCCAAATGGGCCGTTTCCGGTTGGTCGGGATGTTCGTTCAGGGTGACGGGCAGGTCGCGGGGCGCCTGCCCCATGCTTTGCACGGTCAGGGTGATGGTGTCGCCGGGGGCGTGAGTGGCAATCAAATCGGCCAGTTGGCGGGG
>Ga0180430_10003320_pt1 | contig 13968 bp, 9 predicted proteins | sample SS_ome_9_FD_132999 | JGI IMG/M metagenome (GOLD analysis project Ga0180430, IMG submission 132999) | Hypersaline lake sediment archaeal communities from the Salton Sea, California, USA - SS_1_S_2 metaG | ecosystem: Environmental > Aquatic > Non-marine Saline and Alkaline > Hypersaline > Sediment... | reverse complement strand
TGATCCAGCATCACGCCCTGATGCACATTGCCCATCATGGACGGGGTGGCCTTGTCCTGGTTGGGGGTGTAATTAAAATGAACAAACGACGATCCCACCTCGGAATGATTTTTCCGGCTGGTGCCGCCGGCCATGAAACAGTCGCAGAAATTGATCAGACTGCCCAGGGTGACAAAGGGGAACAGCAGGGTCTGTTTGAGCCCCACGGTATGGGCCGCACACGCCTGCTCTTCCAGGATGGTGCCGGCTCTCACGTGGGCATTGGACCCGAACACATTGTCCCCCAATAACACGGCTTTTTGAAAAAATCCGCCGTTGAGCCGGACATTTTTTCCCAGCAGACAGTTTTCCAGGGTCACCGGTGCTTCATGCCCGATTCTCACCCCCGGCAGAATCAATGTGTGTTTCCCCGTTATCCTGCAACCGGGAAACACCGTGACCCCATGACCAGAAATCCGGTCCGCATCCACATCATCGGCCACATACACTGACTCCGGGCTGGGCATGACCACGCCTTTTGCCAGCAGTTTTTTCTTGATTGCCACATCCGTCGTTTTCATGGCATTCACTATTAATCGCCCCGGCAGGTCCCTGTCAACAAATTATTGACCGTCATGCTGAAAATTTTCTTTTCAACCATTGTTTTGACACGTCTGAAAATACTGATTTACAATTTTCAGTTCGCCCGATACCATACAGATACATGGTTAGAAATATTTGTCAATCGTTCAAAGGATACCCGCTATCATGTATAATTCCGACAGTTTCAATACCCTGAAAACACACGCCGCCCGGATGAACTCTCCGGCATTTCATTTAAAACACCTGATCAAAGATCCTTTCCGCCTGGCCGCTTTTTCCCTGAAAATCCCTGGTTTTTTTTATGATTTTTCCCGCCAGCGGCTGGACAATACTGTTCGACAGTCATTGACCGATCTGGCGGAGTTCACCGGTGCCGCAAATACGTTTGCCGATATGGCGGCGGGCAGACCGATCAACACCACGGAAAACCGGGCCGCACTGCATACGGCGGCCCGGGGATTTCTGGACCCGGGCCTGAAGCCGGACGACCCCCAGGTTCTTGATGACATCCAGACCGTGGCCCAAAACATCCGCAGTTTTTCCGAAGACATCCGCCACCGCCGCATCACCGGCACCCGGAAGAAACCATTTACTGATGCCGTGGTCGTGGGTATCGGCGGTTCCTACCTCGGGTGTGAATTTGTCTATAACGCCCTGAAAGCCACCCACCCATCCGGCAGCCAAAACCCGGCACCCGGAAACCGGCACCCGGAAACCAAGCATCAACACCTGAATCTCCATTTCCTGTCCAACGTGGACATTGACAATTTCGGCGAAATCACCTTCCGGATCGATCCGGAGACCTGTCTGTGGATCATTGTGTCCAAATCCTTCACCACCACGGAAACCATGGCCAACCTGGCCCAGGTTCAAGCATTTTTAAAACGGCACCACCTGAAACCCGACCATCACCTGGTGACCATTACGGCCAAGGGCAGCCCCGGAGATGATCCGTCCAACCCGGTACTGGCCAGTTTTCACATGTTCGATTTCATCGGTGGGCGCTATTCCGTGACATCCGCTGTGGGCGGAGTCCCGTTGAGCCTGGCGTTCGGGTATGATATCTTTGAGCGGTTTCTGACCGGATGTGCGCGAATGGACCGCCATGCCCTTACCGCCCCGACGGAAACCAACATCCCTCTGACCGCCGCCTTGATCAGCATCTGGAACACTCAGGCGCTGGGATACCCGGCCCAGGCCGTCATCCCCTATTCCAGCGCCCTGTCCAAACTTCCCCCCCATTTCCAGCAGATGTATATGGAAAGTATCGGCAAAGGGGTGGACAAAAAAGGCACCCCCCTGCCCTGCCCGGCCGGCAGCGTTGTTTTTGGAGAACCCGGCACCAATGCCCAGCATTCATTTTTTCAGCTGGCCCACCAGGGCCCGGCGTTTCCCGTGGAATTCATCGGGGTGCTCAGGCCGGGGTACACCGGAGATCAGACCACGTCCAAAGGGGTTTACAACCACCAGGAGCTGTGGGCCAATCTCATTGCCCAGACACAGGCGCTGGCACAAGGCCGGGACCATCCGGATCCGTCCAGATCGTTTACAGGAAACCGGCCCTCCTCTTTGTTGGTGATTCCCGACCTGACCCCGGAAAGCATCGGTATGCTGCTGTCTTTTTATGAAGCCAGGACCGTGTTTGAAGGGTTTGTTCTGAACATCAATCCCTTTGACCAGTTCGGCGTGGAGCTGGGCAAAATACTGGCTTCCGGCATTCGCTCTCACATGGCGGGCCGGAACGCGGGAACCGCATCCGGGAAATCATCGCCGGATCCGGTCACTGCATTTTACCTGAACGCCTTGTTCAACGGCCAAATCGACTGACACTTCCGGATTAAAAGAACCGGTAGATGGACGCTCCCCAGGTCAGACCCGCCCCCAGTCCCACAAACAGCACCGTGTCCCCGGGATTGCCCGTCCGTTCCTGGGCCATGGCCTCGTGCAGGGCCAATGGAATGCTGGCGGCCGTGGTGTTGCCGTATTTTTCGATATTGTGAAATATTTTGGACGGATCCAGTTTCATGAACTGGCCAAACGCCTCGTTGATCCGCTTGTTGGCCTGATGCGGCACTACCAGATCAATCTCGTCCAAAGAAATCTGCGCTTTTTCCAGGGCTTCTTTGGTGACCTGGGGCAGCATTCTTACGGCTTTCTTGAAAATAGCCGGGCCGTCCATCACCGGGTAATACCGGGGATCATCCAGAGGAACTTCGGGGGGAATCCGCTGGACCAGCCGGGATGCCGGCAGTTCCGTCATCAGGGAATCCGCGTGATGACCGTCCGCATGCAAGGCCGAAGCCAGAAGCCCTGCCTTTTCGTCACTGTCGATACCTTCCAGGCAGACGGCTGCGGCCCCGTCCCCGAAAATCACGGTCACATCCCGTCCCCGGGTGGATTTGTCCAGTCCGGAGGAATGCACTTCCCCGCCTACCAGAAGGATCCGGTTGGCAAGGCCGGACTTGATATATGCGTCTGCCGTGGCAAGGCCATACAGAAATCCGGTGCACTGCTGACGGATATCCAGCACCGGGGTTTTGTCCAGGCCCAGCTTGGCGGCCATCAGGCATCCGGAACCCGGAAACATGATATCCGGACTCAATGTGGCAAAAATGATAAAATCCAGGTCCTCTGTCTGCCATCCGGCATCATCCATGGCCTTACAGGCGGCTTCGGCCCCCAGGTCGGACGCCCCGCAGTCTTCATTGATCCAGTACCGCTGCTTGATCCCGGTTCGCTGACGGATCCATTCATCCGAGGTATCCATGATTTTTTCAAGATCGTGATTGGTCACCACATGGGGTGGCACATACATGCCGGTACCGCGTATCGAGGTAATTTTCATCGGTTTTCCTTAAATTATGGTGCACCTGTCGTCATCGACCAAAACATGATTTTTCCATTTTTTGTTTGACAGGATTACAGAATTCACAATTCAGGCGTTATAATATTAATTGATTTTTAATGCAACCCGATAAAGCCCTGCGGGAACATGTGAAAAATTCTTTGACAGATATCCATATTAATTCTTTACTTCACCCGGGATTTTACATATAGAGTTTATTCATGTTGTCGCTCGGTGATTGGTTGATTCCATTCTTTAACGCACTGGGATCAATGAATCGTTAACTTTTTTCAGATTCAGGAGGTATTATGAAAAAAATCGCTGTTCTAACGATGGTGGCCTTTTGCGTGGCCATGATGTTCTCTTCTCTGGCCTTTAGTGCCAGAAAAACCATTATCAAGATCGGTATCAACGCCCCGCTGACAGGAGATATCCCCAAGGTGGGCGAAGGAACCAAGTACGCGGCCCAGATGTGGCTGGAAGACATTGAGAAAGCCGGGGGCCTGGAAGTGGGCGGTAAAAAGTACGAAGTGGAACTGGTCATCGAGGACAATGAATCCAAAGCGGAATCCGCTGTCAAGGCCAACACCAAGATGATCACCCAGGATGACGTGCTGGCCATTGTGGGACCGCAATCCTCCAAACAGGCTGTGCCGGCCGGGGAAGTGGCCAACAAATACAAAACCGTGATGATCAGCCCCTGGTCCACCAACCCCAACACCACCCTGGACCGGCCCTATGTGTTTAGGGGCTGTTTCCTGGATCCGTTCCAGGGACCGGTGGTAGCCAATTTCATCACCGATGAATTCGGATTCACCAAAGCGGCAGTGCTGTATGACGTGGCATCCGACTATCCCAAAGGTTTGGCCGAAGTGTTCAAGCAGGCCTGGGAAGACAAACACGGTGAAGGCAGCGTGGTGGCCTATGAAAGTTTTACCACCAAGGACACCGACTTTTCCTCCCAGCTCACCAAAATCGTAAAATCCGGCGCCCAGGTCCTGTTCACTCCCCAGTATTACAATGAAGTGCCTTTGATCGTCAGCCAGGCCAAAAATCTGGGATGGACCGGACCGATCGTGGGCTCTGATTCCTGGGGATCGGCGGAAACCATTGAATTGTGCGGCGAAGCCTGTTACGGCCTGTTCTTTTCCTCCCATTATGCAGCCGCCGGTGCCAAAGGCGCGACCAAGGAGTTCATTGATCGATACGAAGCCACGTATGGATATATCCCTGATGACGTGGCCGCGCTGACCTGGGATGCACTGCGACTTGCCCAGCAGGCCATTCAGGATGCCGGCGAACTCACCGGACGGATCGAAAAAGACCGTGAAGCGGTCCGGAACGCCCTGGCCCAAATCAAAGATTTCGACGGTATTACCGGACAAATGACCTTCACCGAAGAAGGCGATCCCATCAAATGTGCGGTCATCGTCAGAATCAACCATCAGGGTGAATATGAATTCTACGGCTCCAGCTGCCCCTGATCTGTGACGATCCCAACCCTATAAACTGTGTTAGAACTGTTGCAGGCCCAAAAGGCCTGCAACAGTGATCCAATTCAACAGGAGTCGGTGAATGGAACCTTTGATAGAATCCTTTAATTACATTCTTCAAAACATTATCAATGCCCTGCAGCGGGGCAGTTTTTATGCCGTGATCTCCATTGGATATTCCATGGTGTACGGGGTGTTGATGCTGTTCAACTTTGCCCATGGCGATATTTTCATGGTGGGCACCTATATCGGTTTCGGCATTGCCACCGTGTTTCTGGCCACATTGACCGGACTGGTCCCGCCGCCGGTGATTTTTCTGGCCACCGTGGTGATCACCATGTTCCTGGCTTCCTGGATCGGAGTCTTTGTGGAAGTGGCCGGATATCGGCCCCTGCGCCAGGCCCCCCGGGCATCCGCCGCCATCACCGGGCTGATGATCGGCATCATTTTTGAAACCGGCATTCTGATCATGCTCGGTGCCAAACGGCTGAGCTTTCCACCGCTCATGGAAACGGTCAATTACCATATCGGCGGCATTTACATCACCAATGTCAAGGCCATGATCATCATCATCTCCCTGCTGCTCATGGTGGCCCTGCATGCTTTTATCCAGAAAACCAAATGGGGCATGGCCATGCGGGCCATGTCATACGATTTTCTGGCGGTCCCGCTCATGGGGGTATCCATCAATATCATCGCGCCGCTGACGTTTGCCGTCGGCGCAGGGCTCGCATCCGTGGCCGGCATTCTGTACGGCCAGGCATACCCCATCCTGGATCCCTACATGGGGGTGCTTCTGGGATGGAAAGCGTTTGTGGCCGCCATTCTGGGAGGCCGTGGTTCCATCAAGGGGGCGGCACTGGCCGGGTACCTGCTGGGGTTTATCGAGATCTTCGTGGCCACGATATTTCCGTCCACCCTGCGGGATCTCATTGCGTATTCCATTATTTTGATCATCCTGACCTTCCGGCCCAGGGGATTTTTCGGAATGGAACACAGCACCAAGCTGCGGCTTTAATCTCTTGACCCAACACACACAGGAACGTCAAATGGGAATTGTAAAAAAATTTCGACAAATGTTTTCGACTGTCCCCATGCTGGGCTGGTTTCTGGGCTTCCTCACGGCGGTACTGATCGAATACTTCTGGGGGTATGACTATATCTCCTATTACCTGGGCCTGCCCAAGATCCCGGTATTGTTCGGCGCCCTGATCATGCTCAAAGAGCCGTTGATGATCCCCGGGGCACTGGCCTATGACCTGATCGTATACGTGATTCCGGTGCTGGCCGTGGCAAAACTGACCAGTCCCGTCACCAACCAGGGAGCCGCGCTGCTGGAAAAACTGCCCTTGTGGCTGTCGGCTGTGCTGCATCTGATATGTTTATACGCCGTCCTTCATGTATGGGCCGGTATCAACGATTATCGGGTGCTGATCGTCAAACTCTCCCTGATCTCCATCATTCTGACGGTAAGTGTCAATGTCATCAACGGATACCAGGGGGAATTTTCCTGTTCTCACCCCGGTTTCATGGCGTTGGGGGCCTATGTATCCTCGATTCTGACCCTGATGCTGTTCACCAACGACAAAATTTTCGGTACGGCCCTGCTGCCCCCTGCCCTGGCCCCCTATTGTTTTCCATTGGTCCTGGTCATCGGGGGGGCTGCCGCAGCCATCGGATCTTTGGCCGTGGCCATCCCGTCTTTCCGGACCCGGGGGGATTATCTGGCCATCATCTCCCTGGCATTCATGTTCATTGTCAAGTCCGCCGTTGAAAACCTGCATGTCATCGGCGGGGCCCGGGGCATGGGAGGACAGCCGGACCTGGCGCCGCTGCCCGTGATTTTCTTCTGGACGATGCTGTGCATCTGGATTGTCCACAATTTTGTGACCTCCATTTTCGGCAAGGCATTGAACACGGTGAGAGACGATGAGGCGGCCGCGGAATCCATGACCATCAAAACCCGGAAAACCAAAATGACGGCGTTCATGTTCGGCGCGTTCTGGGCCGGGATCGCCGGCGGACTGTTCGCCCATGTCCTCACCTACATCAACCCGGGCATGTTCAGCATCAACCGGCTGGCGGAAATTCTGGCCATGGTGTATTTCGGCGGGCTCAACTCCATTCTGGGCTCTATTGTGGGGGCGGTGAGCATCAATGTGCTGGGCGAGGCCCTGCGGCCCCTGGAACTTTTTAAATGGATCATCATCCCCTTGATTCTGATTTTTGTCATGATATTCCGGCCTTATGGGCTGATCTCGTTCACGGAAATCAATGCGAAAAAACTGCTGGAATCCAAACATAAAAATAAACAAGGAGTGTCTCCATGATCCCGCTGCTGAGCGTTACAGACATGACCCACTATTTCGGGGGGCTCCGGGCGGTTCACGATTACAATCTGTCCATTGAACCCCGGCAGATTTTCGGGCTCATCGGCCCCAACGGTGCCGGCAAAACCACCATCTTCAACCTGATCACCGGCGTATACACCCCGTCTGAAGGGGAAATTCTGCTGGAGAACAAAAATATCAAAGGCCTTGAAACCAATGAGATCGCCGCCATGGGACTGGGCCGGACGTTCCAGAACCTGGCATTGTGGCGTCACATGAACGTCGTGGATCATATCCGCATGGCCCATTATTCCCAGCTCGATTACGGGCTGCTCGGGGCCTTTTTCAATAGCAGGGCGTGCCGGGAACAGGAAAATCAGGTTATGGAAAATGTCCATCGGCTCATGGAACTGTTCGATATTGAAAAATATGCCGACGATCTGGTAACCAGCCTGCCCTACGGAGCCCAGCGCCGGGTGGAAATGGCCAGGGCCATGGCCACCCGGCCCAAGGTATTGTTTCTGGATGAGCCCACAGCCGGCATGACCCCGGATGAACTGGTCCGGATGATCCAGATTATCCGCAAGGTGCACGAAGATTTCAAAGTGGCCATTTTTCTGATCGAACACCGCATGAAATTTGTCATGGAACTGTGTGAACACATCCAGACCCTGGTGTTCGGAGAAGTGATCGCCGAAGGCCCGCCCGAAGAAATCCAGAACAATCCCCGGGTGATCGAGGCCTACCTGGGCAAGGAGGATATGACCTGATGCAACTCAACATCCAAAACCTGAATGTCTCCTATGGCAATATCAAAGCCCTTCACGGCATCAGCTTTTCCGTGACCGCCGGTGAGATTCTCACCATCATCGGGGCCAACGGGGCCGGCAAAAGCACCACCCTGCGGGCCATTTCCCGGATGATTCCCTGTGAATCCGGGTCTGTCATGGAATTCAACGGTCAGAACATCATCAAATATTCCGCCGACAAAGTGGTATCCAAACTGGGGATTTCCCATGTTCCCGAAGGCCGGCGGATTTTCGGGAACCTGACCGTGACCGAAAATCTGAACCTGGCCTGTTTTGCCAGAAAAGACAAAGACGGCATTGAAGCGGACCGAAGATGGGTGTTTGACCTGTTCCCGCGCTTAGAAGAACGGCGGCACCAGCTGGCCGGCACCCTGTCCGGCGGTGAGCAGCAGATGCTGGCTGTGGGCCGGGCCTATATGTCGGGTCACCAGATGATGCTTCTGGACGAACCCTCCATGGGACTGGCCCCGCTGCTCATGCTGGACATGTTCGATGCGTTGAAAGAAATCAACAAGCTGGGCACCACCATTCTTCTGGTGGAACAGAACGCCCGTCTGGCATTGAAATTCGCCCAGCGGGGGTATGTCATTGAAAACGGCGCCCTGGTCCTGGAAGGCCCCACCGAAGAACTTCTGGACAATCCGGATGTCAAAAAAGCTTACCTGGGGGCCTGATTTTATCCGTCCAGCAACTGGGTGACATGCTCGATATATGTTTTCATGCGGCAGGGTTTGGACAGATGCGCCATGTAAGGGTCTTCTTCCATCAACAGTTTGATGGCCTCGATAAATTCAATGTTGCCGGATACGAACAGTACCGGCACGGAAGCATTGGTGCTTCGGATGTGGCGGTATACATCCATCCCGTTCACTGAACCCGAGAGCATATAGTCCAGACTGACCAGATCATAATGGTTTCGGTCAAACAGATCCATGGCTTTTGTGCCGTTGTCAATCACATCCACCTGATGAAGACAGGGGGGCTGGGACAGAGCCCGAAACTGGGTTTCGGAAATATCGGGTTCATCTTCCACCAGCAGTATCCGCTGGCCGGTGCGGGTCACGGTTGCGGCAATTTTTGTCTTTTCTTCGTCTGTCAGATGCTTGTCGATCACCGGAAAAAAGATCCGCACACAGGTCCACTGTCCTTGAACGGACGTAACATCAACTGTTCCTTTGTTCTGATGCACATATTTTTGTATGTTGGACATGCCGTACCCCGTGCCCTTGATACCCGGCGCGTAAGCACCGGACACATCTCTGCCGCCCTTCAGCGTAAAGGAGGGGGTGAAAATATCTTTGATATGCATTTCAGGAATCCCGCACCCGTTATCTCTGATTTCAAAACAGATGCAGGATTCATGAACAAATGTCTGAAGAACGATTTCAGGTTCCTTTGTCTTGGAAAGCGCATGAACCGCATTTTGCAAAAGATTGACCAGCACATGCTCGATCATGCCTGGATCCGCCAAAATTTCCGGCAGATCAGAAGCATATGTTCGTTTGATCTGGATACCACCCAAATCTTTTTTCATCAAAGCCAGTGCCAGATCGATCTTTTCATTCAGTGAAAAATATTTCTGCCTGGGCTCTTGATTCTTGGCAAATGCGATCAGGTTCCGGGTCAGATACTGCCCTTTTTCTGTATGATCCAGTATTCGTTTCAAGGTGGTGCGTATGTCTGGATCATCATTGTCCATGAGCATCAACTCGATGTTGCCCATGATCACCCCGAGAATGTTGTTGAAATCATGGGCCATTTTTCCGGCCACCTGGCCGATCAAGGCCAGTTTCTGATGTTCAGCCAGCAGCTTCTGGGCTTCGATTCGGTCTTTTTCCATTTTTTTACGCCAGGAAATATCGTGGATGACCACCAGCGCCTGCTGCCGTTTTCTTTCTTTATCGACAAAGTCCAGTGTGATGGCAACGGACAACTGTTTTCCCTGTTTGGTGACCAATTCATATTCAATGTTCTTTGTTTCTCTGTATCCGATATACAGCCTTTTGATACGGTCTTTCAGTCGTTTTTTGCCTTCATCAGTCAACAGATCAAAAGGATTCATTTGCATGAGTTCCGATCGTGTATACCCTGAAAATTTACAGGCAATTTCATTTGCACGTACAAACGAATTTTGCTCAAAATTCACTTCACAGATACCTGCCGGTGCGTGATCAAACAGGTACCGGTACCTTCGTTCACTTTCCGCCAAAGCCTCCTGAGACTGTTTTCGCTCAATGGCCAGGGCCATCTGAATGGATACTGCGGACAGCACCTCCAGATCTCTTTGAGTATACAAATCCGGATCTGTATAGCTTTGTACCGCCACCACGCCGATCACATTGTCTCTGATCATCAGCGGAACACCCATCCAGATAACCGGCACAGTCCCGATTATCCCATTTTTTTCCTGCCGTGCTTTCAGGGCTTCTCTATCCATCAGAATGGCTTCCCGCCTGGAAAACACCAGACCGGTCAGGGAATTTTTCACTTTGTTGAATGAAACCGGAGAAAAATCATTGTCCTTGATATCCACACAATAAGGAAAATAGAGCGTATTGGCCCGGACATCCCGCATGGCAATAAAAAAATTGGTCACATCGATGATGGCTGACAGTGAATGATGGATCGATCGAAACAGTTCGTTCAGATTTCTGGTTGTAGTCACGGCACTCACAACCCTGAACATGGCCGCGTTAATGGCCTCCGCTTCCTTTCGCCGGGTAATGTCCAGAAAAAGAGAATGCACCGCTGGCAGCCCTTCATATTCAACAACAGAGGTATAGGTTTCAACCCAGCGAACCCCTTTTGTTTTATGAAAAATTCGATATTGCTGCACAGGGGACAGGTCAATGCCTGTGAGTCTTTTTTTGAAATTGTTGAAAAACTTGCCGCGGTCATCCGGGTGAATAACTTTCAAAAGCTGATCCGCACTGAATTGAACAAGTTCCTCCGGTGTATATCCGCAGATCTCTGTCATGGGAATGCTGGCAAATATCAGCCGCATGGGATGATCACTGGCAATCACCAGACCTTGTGATGATGCTTCCGCCAGCTGATGATACCGCAATTGATTTTTTTCTAGATGTGCTTCCTTTTCAACCAGATCTTTTTCCACCAACTGGGAATTCAACTGCACCAGACCCAAGACAAAGGCGATATGGGCCAAGGCGATGATAAACAGAGCCATGCCCTGATAAGCGCCGGTTTCCATAAAATCGATCGGCATATTATCTGAAACTGAAGAGATTAATCCCAGGGCGCTTAATGCGAACACCGCCAAGAGCAAGGTGGATCCAAGCAACATATTTTCCCGAAAACGGATCTCTCTTACCCCGCACCAAAGTATTTTGGCACAAAAACTAAAATACATGGCGCCGGTAAATGAAACCAGACTGGTACGGATGTTCAGGCTGGGCACAACATAAGTAAAATAAGGAAATACAAGCAACGATAGCATGGCCATGATTGCCAGATGCCGTCCGGATAGTTTCGTGGTCGGTTCCAGCATCTTGAAACCCTGAAAGATCAGGGCAAAGGAAAAAAAGATCACACAATTGGCTAGGACAATGCTTGCCAGATCCGGTATAACCCCTCGGGCACTGAACAGCAGAAAACCCAGTGAAAGTCCCCCCATTGCCAGGGTCCACAGCTTGAAATTTCCATACGTTCTGCGATAAAAAAAATAGCAGGCCATCGAGATGGTGGAAACCAGCATGGATCCGCCCACAACCATTGAAAGGGTTCGGATATCCAAAAAATCAAATAGTGACGTTATCATACCTGTCCTGAAGCCACCTGGTTTGCTTTTAACTCCAAAGTTTGGTCACATTAGCACACATTGAGACAAAAACCTATGTTTTTTGGAGTACAAAACCATTTGGATTTTTTCCTGTTTTCAGATGTCGTAAAATGCTGAGATACAGATCAATAATAACAGATAATGCCGCACATAAAAAAAAACTGCCGGGCCCAGAGACAAAAGCCACACAGGCCCTGCAGGTGTCATAAACATCCGGTCTGCCAGAAGGTCTGTCTAAAAATGACCCGACAAAAAAGAGGTGTTTCTATCTATCCGTGCAAAGGCATACCGGTCACTTTGGCCGCAACCTCCCCCATGATTTCCGCCAGGGTGGGATGGGCATGGATGGTATGAGCGATGTCTTTGGCGGTCAAGCCTTTTTCAACCGCCAGGGTGGCTTCGGCAATCAGGTCGGTGGCATGAGGTCCGATGAGATGCACACCCAGGATTCGGCCGGACGTTTTTTCAACGATCATTTTGGCTTCTCCGGCAATTTCATCAATGGCATGGGCTTTGCCCAGGACCCGGAAATTCACGGATGCGGTGTCGATATCCAGGCCTTTTTTACGGGCGTCTTCTTCACTCACTCCCACGGTACCGACTTCCGGCATGGTGAAAATGCCCCCGGGCACGGCATCATAGGCCATGCTATCATTTTCCCCCATGGCATTGGCAGCGGCCACCAGCCCTTCATGGGACGCCACATGGGCCAGCATCACCCGGGAAGGCCCCAGAATGTCGCCGATGGCATACACGTTTTTCACACCGGTTTCCATCCTGTCATTCACGGCGATCCAGCCGGGACCGGTCGTGTCCAGACCGATGGTGTCCAGGCCCAGATCTGCGGACAACGGGGTCCGGCCGATGCACACGGCCATGAGGTCCGACGTCAGGGTGTCGGTTTTGGGGTCTTTGGCTCTGGGGTTGTCGGTGAACGGGCTTTTGGCCAGAGAGATGCGGCATCCGCTGCCGGCGGTGTCACAGGCCGTAACAACCGTATCACAGAGTACGGTGATTTTCTGTTTTTTCATCTCTCTGAGCAACAGCTTTGACATGGCCGTATCCACGGACGGCAGGGGCAGCAGCCGTGACATGGCCTCAACGATCGTCACTTTCGTGCCCAACGCCGTAAAAATACCCGCGAATTCGCATCCGATCACCCCTCCGCCCACGATGGTCAGCGATTCAGGGACATGATCCAGAACCAGAATATCGTTGGAAGACAGAATTTTTTTGCCGTCAAAAGGAAAATCAGGCACATTCATGGGCCGGGTGCCGGTGGCGATGATGAGTTTGTCCCAGTTCAACGTCTCTGCTGTGCCATCCCCGGCTGTCACTGCCAGGGACCCCTGTCCGGTTATCCGGGCACATCCTTTGATAACGTAGACTTTTCTTGCCTTGAGCAGGCCGTCGATACCGGCCCGCTGGGAAGCCAGGATCTTGTCTTTCCAGGCCATGAGCCCGGCCATGTCCGGCAGAACAGGCCCATCGATGTTTATGCCAAAGTCCGATGCATGTTGGAATTTGTGAAGCATCTCCGCGCTATGTTTCATGATTTTGGATGGAATGCACCCCCAGTTGAGGCAGGTGCCGCCCAGGTTCTCCTTTTCGACCAGCGTGACATCCGCACCCAGGGTCGCGGCCCGCAGCGCCGCCACATATCCGCCAGGCCCCCCGCCGATCACCATGATTTTTGGTGCCATCACTCCCTCCTTTCAGAGAAAATCTATTATTTATCGATTTTGAATTTCATTTTTCACAAATTTTTTAAAAATTAATTGACATTATCATTAACCTGTTCTAATTATCAAGATAATAATAAAAAATCGTGTTTTTCCTCAATTTATCAGAATCATATAGAGGTGGAATGAAAATAGATCAGACAAATATCGATATCATCAGAGAGCTGAAACAGGGAAAAACATCCTTTAAAAAAATTGCAGACAAACTCGACATCACGGAAAACACGGTCCGGTCGAGAGTGAACAAACTGCAGGAGGAAGGCATACTTGAAATCTGCGGCCTGGTGGATCCGGACATGCTTCCGGGCCACCGGGTGGTCATCATCGGCATCAAACTGTCGGAGATGGATCTGGTGGAAAAAGGCCGG
>Ga0180430_10003319_pt1 | contig 13969 bp, 16 predicted proteins | sample SS_ome_9_FD_132999 | JGI IMG/M metagenome (GOLD analysis project Ga0180430, IMG submission 132999) | Hypersaline lake sediment archaeal communities from the Salton Sea, California, USA - SS_1_S_2 metaG | ecosystem: Environmental > Aquatic > Non-marine Saline and Alkaline > Hypersaline >... | reverse complement strand
TCTTCCTGGTTTGACCAGAAACCCCGCTTCGTGGTCGAGAGCTGGATTTTTCTTGCCGGCTTTGTCTGGCCTCTCTTGCGCAAATTCGGCATCGTCAAGGAGCACGCGGTCGACTCCTGGAAATATTGGCTGAGCGTACCAAACCTATGCTTTTCAGCGGCAGTGCTGTTTACCATCGTCAGGTTTTGCGATTGGTCTCACAATGAGATCCTCAAGAATTTCGGTCACTCTGAATGGCGGGAGGTGACCATAGCCCTGTTCCTGACCTTGTATCTATCGTCATTCTGGTTCAGATTAAGGGCTTTAAGCAGGGCACAAAACCCGTAGGGGTCCCGAGAGAAAGCCGACACATGTACGAATCTAGCTTTGGCACTGCTTTTGGAAAACTGGTCCTGCGACTGACCGTCGGTGGCTTGATGTTGCTCCATGGAATTCACAAGGTACTGCACCCGGAATCGCTGAATTTCATCAGCAGCAGCCTCGAGTCTGCTGGACTGCCGGCCATGTTGGCTTACGGCGTGTTCATTGGCGAAGTGTTGGCGCCACTGATGCTTATCTTCGGCGTGATGACACGGCTCGGTGGCCTGCTGATCGTCATCAACATGATCTTTGCCATCGCCCTCGTTCACAGTGCGGACCTCATGGCCCTCACCCAACACGGCGGCTGGCGGCTGGAACTCCAGGCCTTCTACCTGTTTGGAGGGCTGGCGATATTTGCCTTGGGCAGTGGCCGCTTCGCCCTGAGTCGCGACTGATTACGCAAATCAACGTACCGCACAGCGGCGATGCGTTTGCCTTCAATCCATCAAATCAATTTCGAAACCCCTTGCGTGCAGCGCATCCATACGATGCTGCAGGTAACGCTGGAAATTCGGTTGTGATCTGTAGGCGCCGCTGACCACGTAGTCGATGGCACCGTGCACATAGAAGCTTTTCAGATAGGCCTCGGTGCGGAAAACCTCTTTCCCCTCGGTATCAAAAAACACCAGGCTTGGCGCATGCTTTACGTCGAGTTCTTTCGCCCACTCACGAGTCTTCATCTCACGTCCGTCCGGGGTCTGGACAATCTCCTGAGACCACATGTCGACGGTGGCGACATCCAGGTTCGTCAATTCATATGCCACCAACGCGCGCTTAAGGGTATCGCGGTGCAATTCGTCACATTCCCGGGAGGTCTGTTGCTCCAACATGACCAGCAGGGCTCGGTAGCTTTCGGTGCGATCATCCTTTAGCCGCAGGGGCTCGGCAACGATGCCTTCAGTTCGTTCAACTGGCCATTGGCCGCTACCGGAGCCACTTCAGCATAGTACTCGCGGAAACCCATCGCCTTTTCGCACTTCTCCGCCATGAAATCCAATGCCTCGTTGAACTTGTGCGAGGCAAAGTAACCGTTGATACGCAGAACCACCTTGCCTGCCTCGTTCAGCATTAAGAGTGTCGGCGTGTATTGCACGCGCATGGCTTTGGCAAACTGCTTTTCAGCTGTCTGATTTCCGCCAAGTTACGTCACCTCGCGGTCGCCCCACATGTTGATCGCTATCACCTCGAAGTGCTGCTGGGTTTTCTTTTCTGCGCTATCTCGCGGTTACCGCAATTGTCCTTGAGCAACCTCGTACAGTAACGGCAGCCATCCTGTTAGAAGCACAGGATCAAGCGTTTGCCTACAGTAGTGGCCTCTTCGAGATCCTCCCGAATATCCAGAAAGGAATCCTTGAACCAAGGCGGTTTTCCTCGTAACCGGGATTCACCATGCCGGTCTGCAGCTTTTCTACCGCTGCCAGGACCGGCAACATCAGAAAAGCAGAGATGAATAGCGTGATGAGTAGATGTGTGAACATTTGATTTTCCTCGGGATAACAGACCTGAAGGTTTCACCAGCCAAGCATTAAGATAAATCTCATCAACATTGCCTAAATTCCTGAAATGCCAACAACTTGGCAGGGAATCTTTTTCACCCACGGTGTCATTTGTTTGGCAATCCGCCCCTGCAGACCGGGTGCAGCCGGCGACAAACTGCCGTCGCGCCAAAGAAGTGCGCTGCAACATGCTGTTTTTACTTGTTTTTTATAAATGGCATGGCTTTCGCATTGCCTTTTGCGACATCGAATGAGAACAAAGGCTACGATTATGCAGACTCATACCTCTGGTGGTGCAAGCAAACTCTCCCTGGTTGAGCCACACCAGGTACACGGATCCATTGATGCGGCCGCACCTGAGACCCTGGGCGCGCGCGTGCTGGAACTTTCCAGTATCCTGCAGACCACTCTCGACATTGAACACCAGCTCGAGCTGTTCAGCACCGCCCTACTCAGCCACCTCGAAATTGGCGGTCTGAGGTACGTACATCCTGACGGGCAAACCGTTTCTGAGTTCGGTGCAATGGTGAGCCCACGTGCCACCTACGATCTCAAGCTGGAGCAGACATCGCTGGGCAGCCTGCAGTTTTTTCGGGAAGTTCCGCTGACAAACAGGGACCTGAAACTACTTGAGAACCTGCTGTGTGGACTGGTTTACCCGTTACGCAATGCCCTGAGTTATCAAGCCGCTCTGAAACTCGCATCCCATGACCCGCTGACAGGCGCACAAAACCGCATGGGGTTTGACATGGCGCTGCAACGTGAAGTTGACTTGGCTCATCGCCAGAGCGCACCGTTGTCGATGTTGGTTGTCGATGCCGATCATTTCAAACGCTTCAACGACGAATTCGGGCACAGTTTTGGTGACGATGTACTTCGCGCCCTGGGAAATGCTGCATCGACCACCATGCGCCGGTGCGACCTTCTGTTTCGCTATGGCGGCGAAGAGTTCGTGATTCTCGCTTCACACACCGGGGAAGACGGGGCCATGCTGCTGGCAGAACGCATCCGGCAATCGATCAACAATATCAGGGTCATAAGCGGCCGTGAGATAGAACTCAGCGTGAGTATCGGCGTCACACAACTGCTCAAAGACGATACGCCAGAGAGTTTTTTCGCACGCTGCGATGAGGCCATGTACGAGGCGAAGAGAAGCGGACGCAACCGCGCGGTGCGCGGCTGAGTTTCCGATCTATTCCAACGCTTGCGGACAGGTCCCGCCCAGGCAGCAGTTGCCGCACTCAGGCTGCTTGCGACACGCCTCCTTCGCGTGCTGCACAATGAGGGCATGGAACTGCTTGAACAAGTCCACGTCCATGGGCAAGGCGGCCTCGAACCCCAGACGCAGGTCCTCGTAATTCTCTGTGCCTCTCGCCAGGTTGTTTCTTGCCAACAGGCGTCGGGTGTAGGTATCGATCACGAACACAGGCCGATCGAACGCATATAGCAGGATGTCATCGGCGGTCTCCGGCCCTATGCCATTCACCGAGAGCAGGCCTTGGCGCGCCTCGGCAAGCTGCTGTTCAGCAAGCACCTCCAAGCCACCCACACGCTGCAGGTAATTGAGCAGTGCGAGTAGGCGCTTGGTCTTCACGTTGTAGTAACCGGAGGGCCTGATCAGTTCGGCCAGTTCCTCTCGTGGCAGATCAAGGATTGCCTGATGATCGAGCACGCCCGCCATCTTGAGGTTATTGATTGCCCGCTCGACATTCGACCAGTTGGTATTCTGGGTAAGCACTGCACCCACCACCACTTCGAACTGGCTGTCAGCTGGCCACCAGGCCTGTTCACCATAGGCAGCGAGCATGCCGTCGTGAAGCGCCATCAGCGCCTGGCGAGTTGGTGAGAAGGTTCGGGTCACCCTTTTGGCTGATTTCGTTTCCACAGCTTGCGGGCAGCATTGGCAGAGCCATGGACCTTCCGCTTGGCATGGCGATGACCGGGTCTCAGCACCTTGCCCCATGGGCGGTCGGCTTGCATGCCGACGGCTGCCAGCAATGCCTTGCGCTCTTCTTTTTCCAGCTCGCGCCACTGGCCGGCCTTGACTGCACTATTGAGAATGATCGGGCCATAGCGGACACGCTTGAGACGTGAAACCGTAGCGCCAACTGACTCCCACATGCGCCTGACCTCGCGCTTGCGGCCTTCCATGATCGCCACATGGAACCAGCGGTTGCTGCCCTCGCCGCCCGACTCGACCACCTCCTCAAAACGGGCGGGGCCATCTTCCAGCTGCACGCCATTCACCAGTTGACGCACCATCTCCTTGGTAACATCACCGTTCACACGCACCGCATACTCGCGATCGATCTGGTACTTGGGATGCATCAGGCGATTGGCGAGCTCACCGTCATTCGTCAGCAACAACAGGCCCGAGCTGTTGATGTCTAGGCGCCCAACCGTTATCCAGCGGCCGTTCGGCGCCTTGGGAAGGCGATCAAACACCGTGCGTCTCCCCTCGGGATCGTTACGGGTGACCATCTCGCCTTCGGGCTTGTTGTAAACGATAACGAAACGTTCACTCCCGGTGAGCCTTTGCTGCTTTACCGGCTGCCCTTTAACGCGCAGTTCATCACTCGCCAGAGCACGATCGCCAAGCCTTGCAGTCTTGCCATTGACCTGGACCAGACCGTCCCGGATCCATTGTTCGATTTCGCGGCGTGAACCCAATCCCGCATTTGCCAGCAGCTTTTGCAGGCGTTCGCCCTGCTGCTCAGCCATTGGATGGGTCCATCGCCGCCCGAGACTTTTTTGCCAAAGATTCCTCGGCAACTTCCGGCTGCTCCTCCGAGGCTCTGACACCTTGTTCAGTCTGGATCGCCGCATCCTGCACGATCTCTTCCGCCCGATCGTGTTCGGCATTGTCCGTTGACTCACTTTGGCCTGAGCTGACCGGCCTGACCAAATCCTCCTGCGCATAAGAGGCGACAAGCGTGTCGCCGTCCCTTCTTGCGTGCTCGTCAATTTCGGGCTCTTCCGAATCAACAGCTTCGGCTTCGGCTTCGGCTTCGGCTTCGGCTTCGGCTTCGGCTTCGGCTTCGGCTTCGGCTTCGGCAGGGTATTCCTCGGCAGTTTCCTCCTGTGCAAGGTCATCTGCCATTTCGGCGTCATCACCGGGTTGAGCATGCTCATCAAGCGATTTCACTTCTGGCTGGACTGCCAGCGGATGTGCTTCGGCTTCAACCAGGGCATGCGCTTCGTCGTTTTCATGATCAGCGGAACCGTCATCTGCCTGTTCCGCCTGATCAACTGAACCTGCTTGCTGACCCGTCTCCGACGCCGCATCCACCTTGTTCCTGACGTCATCCGAAGACGAATCCGAAACCTTGTCGGTATCTTCGAGATCCAGCTCGCGGTTGATTTCGTCCAGATCACGAATCTCGGCCAGGGTTGGCAGATCGTCCAGACCCTTGAGGTTGAAATAGTCAAGGAACTCACGGGTGGTGCCGTACAAGGAAGGCTTTCCCGGCACATCGCGTTGGCCCACCACGCGAATCCATTCACGTTCGAGCAGTGTTTTGACGATGTTTGTACTGACAGACACGCCCCGGATATCCTCGATCTCGCCACGCGTAATCGGCTGACGGTAGGCGATCAGCGCCAGGGTCTCCATGAGGGCGCGAGAATAACGGGCTGGCCGTTCGCTCCAAAGGCGCGAGATCCACGGTGAGACGGCTTCGGTCGCCTGAATGCGCCAACCACTCGCAACCTCGGCAATCTCGATGCCCCGGCCATGGTAGTCCTCGGCCAGCTGCTTCAGGACTTCTCGCAGTTGCTTTTTGTCCGGCTGCTCTTCTTCGAGAAAGAGGTTCTGCATGGCGTCGAGCGAGAGCGGGCCTCCCGCCGCGAGCATCGCCGCCTCTATGATGTTCTTCAGATTATCGGGAACGGCCATCAGCCCCTCGCCTTCACATGGATGGGCGCAAACGACTCCGCCTGCACCAGTTCAATCAGTTGCTGCTTGATCAGTTCAAGGATGGCCATGAAGGTCACGACCACCCCGGGACGCCCTTCGGCCAAATCAAACAGGTGGGTAAATTCGGTAAAGTTTTCCGACTGCACGGTTTCCAGGACGCGGCTCATACGCTCGCGCAACGACAATGGCTCGGCCTGTACCTGGTGGCTGGTGAACATATCTGCACGGTGCATTACGTCCTTGAGCGCCAACAGGATTTCCTTGAGATCAACATCCGGCGGCTCCTGCTCCGTGTGCTTGTGCGGAACCTCGACTCTCACGGCATGCAGTTCGCGGCCCATCTGTGGCAGCTCATTGATGTCCTGCGCGGCCTGTTTGAAACGCTCGTATTCCTGCAGACGACGAATCAGCTCGGCGCGCGGGTCGGCATCTTCATCGTCCTCCTCTGTGTGCACGCGCGGGAGCAACATGCGTGACTTGATCTCCGCCAGCATCGCAGCCATCAGGAGGTATTCCGCCGCCAGCTCGAAACGCATTTCCTGCATCATCTCGATGTACTGGATGTACTGCAACGTGATATCCGCAATGGGGATATCGAGGATATCCAGGTTCTGGCGGCGAATCAGGTAAAGCAGCAGATCCAGCGGCCCCTCGAAAGCATCGAGAAACACCTCCAGTGCATCGGGTGGAATGTACAGGTCCTTCGGCAGAGTGAACTGCGGCTCACCCTGCACCACTGCAAACGGCATCTCTTCCTGCTGGGGCTGGTGAGCTTCCGCTTGACCTGGCTGCCCCGGCTCGGCTGGCTGCGGCTGCTCGTCTCCAGAGCCGGCGTCGTCAGCAAGCGTCGACTCTTGCGCAGTAATTCCTGCTGTATTGCTCAATTCAGTAGTCCAAAGACATGGCGTGGCGCACTTCGTCCATGGTCTCGCGCGCCACTTCCCGGGCCGTTTCACAGCCCTCGTTGATGATGTTCTTCACGAGCTCCGGTTGTTCCTCGTACTCGCGCGCACGCTCCTGGATCGGTGCAAGTTCAGCCAACACGGCGTCGATCACCGGCTGCTTGCATTCGATACACCCGATACCGGCCGACCTGCAGCCCTCTTGCACCCAGTCCTGCAGCTTGGCGTTCGAGTACACCTCGTGGAACTGCCATACCGGGCATTTCTTCGGATCACCCGGGTCAGTTCGGCGCACCCGTGCCGGGTCCGTCGGCATGGTACGCATCTGTTGTTCCACTTCTCCCGGGCTGGCGTTCAGCGGGATGGTGTTGCCATAGGACTTGGACATCTTTTGTCCATCCAGGCCGGGCATCTTTGCGGCTTTGGTGAGCAGAGGCTGGGGCTCAGGGAGAATCACCTTGCCACCTCCTTCGATGTAACCAAAAAGCCGATCACGGTCTGCCATGCCGATATTCTGCTGGGACTCGAGCAGGGCGCGCGCATTCGCCAACGCTTCGTCATCACCCTGCTCCTGGTAGGCCTTGCGGTATTTCCTGAACAGCTTGGCCGCCTTCTTGCCCATCTTTTTGATCGCTTCTTCCGCGCGCTCCTCGAAGTCCGGCTCGCGGCCGTAGATATGGTTGAAGCGACGCGCGACCTCCCGGGTCAGTTCCACGTGAACCACCTGGTCCTCGCCCACCGGCACCAGCCCGGCGCGATAAACGAGAATATCCGCCGCCTGCAGCAGCGGGTAGCCTAGGAAACCGTAAGTGGAAAGGTCTTTTTCCTTGAGCTTTTCCTGCTGGTCTTTGTAGGTCGGCACACGCTCGAGCCAGCCCAGCGGGGTGATCATGGAAAGCAAGAGGTGCAGTTCCGCATGCTCCGGCACGCGCGACTGCACGAACAAAGTCGCCTCGCCCGGATTGACCCCGGCAGCCAGCCAGTCGATGACCATGTCCCAGGTGGCCTGCGGGATATCGCCTGGATCGTCGTAGTGGGTGGTCAAGGCATGCCAGTCTGCCACGAAGAACAGGCACTGGTATTCATGCTGAAGCTCCACCCAGTTTTTCAGCACGCCATGGTAGTGGCCGAGATGCAGGCGGCCGGTAGGACGCATGCCGGAGAGGACCCGGGCGTGTTGAGCTGGTACGGCGGACAAGACGATCTCCTAAGAAAATAAAGCGTTCAGTATAACCGGCAGCAGCTCGCTGCCGGGCATTAACAACAGAAAGGCCTGGATTACCGGCCACAGGATAACCCCGAGCAAACCGGTGGCGAGCAAAGCGATCAGGACGAACATGCCGTAAGGCTCGAGGCCCGCCATCACCCTGGCGGCCCCCAGCGGCAGGACGCCTACCATGATCCGACCGCCATCGAGCGGCGGAACAGGCAGCAGGTTGAGCGCCATCAGCATGAGGTTGATGAAAACCCCGGCACCGGCCATCAGCAGCAGCGGATAAGCCACCGCGTGCAGACTATGCAGGGAGTGCTGGGCAACCACCAACACCATAGACCAGGCAAACGCCATGATAAGGTTCACTCCAGGCCCCGCCGCAGCTACCAAGGCACTGTCACGCCGTGGTGAGCGCAGGCGCGAGAAATCCACCGGCACCGGCTTGGCCCAGCCGATGGCAAACCCGACGAACAACACCATCAACACCGGCACCAGAACCGTGCCAATCAGGTCGATATGGGGAATAGGATTGAGGGTGATACGCCCCATCCTGCGCGCAGTATCGTCCCCCAGCAGCGACGCAACATAGCCATGTGCCGCCTCGTGCACGGTGATCGCAAAAATCAGCGGCAGCGCAACTACTGCCAGGCGCTGGACCAGGCTCAGCTCTTCCATCTGTGCATTACACCGGCGCGAAGAGGCTCACATCACCAAGGCCGGTTCGCACCACCACTGGCTCCTCGGCATCGAGCGCCACGACGCTGGTCGGCTCGTAGCCGCAGTAGCCGCCGTCGATGATCAGATCAACGGCATGACCGAGGGTGTCTCGCATCTCGTAAGGATCCATCATTGGCATCTCCTCGCCCGGCAGTATCAGGGTGGTGGACATCAACGGCTCGCCCAGCTCTTCGCAAAGCGCCAGCGCAATATTGTTGTCGGGGATACGCACGCCGATGGTCTTGCGTTTGGCATGCATCAGGCGCTTCGGTACCTGTTTCGTGGCCTTGAGAATGAAGGTGTAAGGCCCCGGCGTGAGGCTCTTGATCCAGCGGTGGGCCTGGTTGTCCATCTTGGTGTAGGCGGACAGCTCGGACAGGTCGCGCCCGACCAGGGTGAAATTATGGCGGTCGTCGAGGCGCCGAATCTCGCGAATTCGATCCATTGCCGCCTTGTCACCGATATGGCAGCCCAATGCATAGCTGGAGTCGGTCGGGTAGATGATGACCCCGCCCTGGTTGACGATTTCCACAGCTTGGCGCACTAGCCGGGCCTGCGGGTTATCCGGATGGATCTGGAAGAACTGAGACATTTAAAAACAACAGGTTAGAAATACTTCTTCATGTAGAATCACGCCGCCCAATCGCGCCAGATCGGTTCACAGCCGGCGGGCAATTCAGGCAAACGTCCGAGCTCGACCCAGGGATTTTCCGGGCCATGGTAGTCCGATCCGGCAGAGGCCAACAGCCCTAAATCGCGTGCGTGCGCAGCCATCGCAAAGGATTCGTCGCGGCTGTGGCTGCCCGAAACCACTTCCAGCCCTACGCCACCAGCGTCGACAAACTCCCCCATCAGCTTGCGCAGCTTGGAGCGGGTCATTTTATAACGTGCAGGATGCGCAATGACAGCCTGACCACCCGCACCGCTTATCCAAGCGACCGCCGTCGCCAGCTCTGCCCACTGGCCTGGCACGAATCCCGGCTTGCCGTTGACCAGATAGTTTTTGAACACGGCACGCACCGAATCGGCATACCCGGCCTCCACCAGCGCACGCGCAAAATGAGTCCGGCTGACCAGACGTCCGTTGGAAAGCGCGAGGGCACGCTCGAACATGCCTGCGATACCGGCCTTCGCCAGGCTGTTTCCGATTTCCTGGGCACGCCAATTGCGGAAATCACGCATGCCCGCCAGCCCCTGCAGAATTTCCTCGTGCCCAGGATCTACCCCAAGGCCGACGACATGCACGGTACCACCGTTCCATGTCACCGAGATTTCGACGCCTGGCACGAACCCCAGGCCCAGGCTTTCTGCAGTCGCTGCAGCCTCGGGAATGCCCTCGAGGGTATCGTGGTCCGTCAAAGCCATCACCTGCACGCCGGCCGCATGCGCATGCTGCATCAGTTCTGCAGGGCTGAGAGTCCCATCCGAGGCAGTGGAGTGGGCGTGCAAATCGTATCTGGTGCTCATTTTTTCATTCTATCCCAGCCTCTCTCGGCAGATGTGCACAATAAAGCTCCCCGCCCGGGTTTCACTCTGCCAGTCAGGTGTATAGACTTGTCTGCCATGAAACCGGATTCAGTCGACATTGCCTATCTTTACGAGTCGTTCTGCGAGTTTACGGAGAATCTGCAGGAAGCCTGGGAAAATAGCCCACAGGCTGAATCTGATGCGTCTCACCCGCAACGGCTGATCGACGCCATGTCACAACTCGCGGGCATCCTCCGCACGATCGAGGAATCGGGCAACCTGCCCGCTGGTACCAATCAGGACGTGCACACCCTTGGAGAATTCGGCGTTCAATTGCTCAAGGAACTCTCGGAAATCGCTGCCCGGCTGCACCAGCCGGAACCAGCGCGGGGCCTGCAGAACCTGTGCCTTCCGATGGCCGTCTGGACTGCGCGTCATGGTGGCGAGATCCGGCATCTGACGCCGGTGGTCAACGCGCTCAGCTATTTCGCCAAGCACAGTGTCGATCCGGAGTTCATGATGCAGCTGCTGTCTCTTACGCACGAGATATTTGACGCCGTCAGCCCTCGCGTGGTCGATGAAGATGCTAATCACCCCGATCGACCCTGGCGAATGTTGGTTCTCAACCGTGCCTTTATCGCTACCCGTACCCTTCAGCCCAGTCTGATGGAACCTGTCTTCGACAGTGTGGTCGAACTGCTGCCAGAGGATGCCGCACAATTCTTTGAGGAAGGCATGGAGCAGATGGAAATGAACGGTTATCCGGAACCCGTGCGCAACCTCATGACCCGCTACTTCCAGGCTTTCGGTCGTAGTCGCGTTTTGCACTGAGAGCTTCAACTCCGCCGAAATGAAATTACTCACTGATCTGTTTCCCGCCATACTTTTCGTGATCGCCTACCAGATGTACGACATCTACGTGGCAACGATCGCCCTCATGGTCACGATCGTTGCTCAGATCGCTTACTTCAAACTCAGCGGCAAGCCGGTTGAGAAGATGCACTGGATCACCCTGGGTCTGGTAATCGCTTTCGGCGGCCTGACCCTCGGCCTGCGTGACCCTCAGTTCATCATGTGGAAACCCACCGTAATCAACTGGCTGTTTGCTGCAGCTCTGCTGCTGAGCGGACTTTTCATGCAGCGTGGCATCATGCGGCGCATGCTTGACACCATTGGAGAATTTCCACTAACGGTGGTATCCCGTCTCAACTTGGCCTGGGCATTGTTCCTATTTAGCCTGGGCGTGCTCAATCTGTACGTGGCTTACAACTTCTCTGAAGCAACCTGGGTCAACTTCAAGTTGTTTGGCTTGATGGGCCTGACGCTGGTCTTTGTCATCGGACAGGGCTTCTATCTCGCCCGATACATGCAGGACCCTGATACCAACCGGGCAGAAGCCGCCCCGGAGGACTGATGCTATTCTCCATCGTCAGTAACGATGTCGAAAACAGCCTGCCACTGCGCAGGCAGGCACGCCCAGCGCACCTTGCGCGTCTGCAGCTACTCGCCGAGCAGGGACGTCTCTTGCTGGCAGGCCCCAACCCTGCCGTTGAAGCCGAGGATCCTGGTGAAGCTGGATTCCTTGGCAGCATCGTCATCGCCGAGTTTGAAAGCCTGGACGATGCGAAGACATGGGCAGATAGCGACCCCTACGTGGATGCTGGCGTTTACGCCAGTGTCAGCGTCAAACCCTTTAAGAAAGTACTGCCCTGAAGAGGCCAGTAAACGCAACCGATAAGGAAAAACCCGATGAACCTCCGCAAACTGTGCGGCGCGCTCGTATTGTGCGCCCCGCTGACGGCCTTCGCTGAAGAAAGCCAGGACCCAACCCCGTTGGTGATGGTCGATGATTTTGCTGTAACCAATCTGCACTATGCCATTTTCAGCGCGCAGAACGCGGGAAAAAACGACCAGAGCCCCGAGCAACAGATCGCCTTGTTGAACGAATTGGTCAACACTTACATGGTGGCCAATTCCGACGCTGGTAAAAAGCTGGCGCAACACCCCGAGATCGCTGCTGCCATTTCCGTCAGTACCGCGCGGCTTATTGCCCAGGCCCTGATCCGCGACCACCTGGAAAATGCCCAGATTTCGGATGAGCAACTGCAGGCGCTTTACCAGAGTAAGTACGCAAACGCACCCGGCCAGGAATTCAAAGCCAGCCATATCCTCCTGGAAACCGAGGACGAGGCCAAAGCGGTGATAGACGAGTTGGCCGATGGTGCTGATTTCGCGGAACTGGCCAAGACCAAATCTACCGGCCCCAGCAAGACGGTTGGCGGCGATCTGGGCTGGTTCTCACCGGAGCAAATGGTGGCCCCATTTTCTCAAGCCGTGTTGGCGATGGAAAACGGTCAGTTTTCCAAGGCTCCGGTGGAAACACAGTTCGGCTGGCACGTCATCAAACGCGTCGATGCACGCGATCTGCCCACTCCTTCATTCGAAGATGTGCGTGAAGAGCTGGAGAAACAGCTGCGAACGGCCAGCTTGTCCAAATTTATCGGCGAACTTCGTGATGCCACCAAGATCGAAGTGATCAGCGGTGACGCCAAGGTCGTGGAGTAAAGACTGGTGTACTGGCGTGCCGTATTGCGCTCGACACGCCCACCCTTTCTGATACTGGCCCCCATCTGCGTGCTACTGGGGGCCAGTGCGCTGTACGCTCAGGGTCATCAACCCGTTTTTCTATCGCTTCTGCTGGCACTCCTGGGCGGTATCAGCGCGCATATCAGCGTCAACACCTTCAACGAATATTTCGATTTCCGCAGTGGCCTTGATTTGCTGACGCGCAAAACCCCATTCAGTGGCGGCAGCGGCTCGCTGCCGGAAACCCCCTCTGCATCAACACAGGTTTTGTGGGCAGCCATCGTTTCGCTCCTTTCCGCACTGGTGATCGGACTCTATTTTGCCTTCCAGGTAGGGACCGCTATCTTGCCAATCGGGATCACAGGTCTTCTGCTTGTGTTTTTTTACACACAATGGATCAACCGGTACCCTTTGCTTTGCCTGATCGCGCCAGGCATCGGTTTTGGCATAGTCATGGTGGTAGGCACCCATATTGCCTTGGGTGGTGCGCACACATTGACTACCTGGGTAGTGGCCGCAGTGCCATTCATGCTTATCAATAACCTGTTGCTCCTGAACCAGTATCCGGACATTGCGGCCGACCAACGGGTGGGCCGGAATCATTTTCCCATTGCCTATGGCATAGAGCGGAGTAACACGGTTTATCTAACATCTCTGTTACTCGTTTCGTTGCTGGTGGTCGCCAGCATCCATGTTGGCCTGTTGCCACTGTCCGCTTTTCTGGCGCTGTTGCCCATGCCATTGGGAGTTTTTGCCTGGTATGGGGCAAGGCGACATGGCCAGCAGATTGCTGAGCACCCCAGGTTTCTGGCGGCAAACGTCATGCTTACGCTTTCGAGTCCTGCTTTGCTCGCGATTGGACTGGCATTGAAGGGATCTCCATGATGGTCCAAATGACCGCAGAACTGGCCGACATCACGACGCTGCAAGTGGATGCCATTGTCAACGCCGCGAACTCTTCGCTGCTTGGTGGCGGTGGAGTGGATGGTGCCATCCATAGCGCCGCTGGCCCTGCCCTGCTTGAGGAATGCCGCCTTCTGAAAGGCTGCAGAACCGGCGACGCGAAGATCACGAAAGGATATCGGTTACCCGCGAAACACGTAATCCACACCGTTGGCCCTGTCTGGCAGGGGGGTGACCGTGGCGAACCGGAATTGCTTGCCAGCTGTTATCGCAGGTGCGTTGAGACAGCCTCCGATCACAACGTTCAGAGCATCGCCTTTCCAGGCATCAGTACTGGCGTCTATGGCTACCCCACCGAGCAAGCCGCACATGTGGCCGTAAAGACAGTGAGGGAATGCCTGCCTCGCGC
>Ga0180430_10003318_pt1 | contig 13970 bp, 12 predicted proteins | sample SS_ome_9_FD_132999 | JGI IMG/M metagenome (GOLD analysis project Ga0180430, IMG submission 132999) | Hypersaline lake sediment archaeal communities from the Salton Sea, California, USA - SS_1_S_2 metaG | ecosystem: Environmental > Aquatic > Non-marine Saline and Alkaline > Hypersaline >... | reverse complement strand
GAGCCCCGGGCAAAGGCCCCCGCAGGTGACGATGCCGCACTTGAGCTTGGATGCGTCGAAATAGATCCTTTCGCGCGGTCCGGCCATTTCGAAGCACGCGGGAATCTCCCCCGCGTCCAGCTCGGCCCGGATGGAGCCGAGGTCCGAATGATAAAGCACGTGCTCGTCGTCCCCGACGAACCTCGCTCCTTGCAGAGGCGACGGAATGCGGCACTCCCCCAGCCTCTCCACCTGGAACTTCCCGTTGCATGGCACCATTTTTCACCCCGCCTCTTCGTCCTCGCCCCGCCGATCCTCCAACCCCGCCTCCCCTTCCGGAGAGGCGAAGGAGGCCTTCTCCTGCAACTGGATGGCAACGGGGACTCCCAGCTCCTGGGTCAGCTCCACGCCGAGATCCCGCACCCATCTTTCCAGTCCCTTGATCTCGTCGGAAAAGATTCGGTCATCCACGCCCAGCCTCACCTCCAGAAAGTCGGCCCCGCGGCGTCTGCGGATGCTGAAGCGGCAGTGGGAAGGCTCGAAGCCCAGGGCCCGCTCCAGCAGGGTGAGCACCTGACGGTGATGGAGCTTGACGCCTCGCAGGACCACCAGTCGGTCGGTCCTCCCGGGCAGCCAGGCGAGACGGCGCAGGGTGCAGCCGTGAGGGCACGCTCCGGGCAGGAAGCGCGCCCGGTCTCCCGTGCGAAACCGCAGGAGGGGAAACGCGCGGGTGGTGAGGGAAGTGAGGATGAGCTCGCCCTCCTCGCCCTCGCCCAAGGGGTCGCCCGTGAGGGGATTCACGATCTCGGGATAGAAATGGTCCTCGCTCACGTGGAGCCCTTGCTTCGATTCGCACTCGAAAGCCAGGGCGGGACCGGGCACCTCGCTCAGCCCGTAGTGGACCCAGGTCTTCACGTGGAGCCGCTCCTCCAGGTAAGCGCGCGTCTTGTCGTCGGCCGTCTCCCCCACCAGGACGAGGGTCTCGAGGTTGAGGGCGTTGGGGTTGACCTCCGATTCGAAAAGGACCCGCACCAGTTGCAGGGCGGCCGAGGGAGTGGTGATGAGCACCGAGGTTTTGTAGTCCCGCAGCACCATGAGCTGCTTTTCCAGGGGAAGGAAGGTGAGAGGGACGACGCCGGCCTCCATGCTTTCGGCCCCGTCCTTGTAATCCCTGGCCCAGTTGGCCAGTCCCGTGTCGAGATGGATTTGGAGGATGTCCGAGGCCGTGACGCCCGAGGCACCGAGAGCCCGGGCCACCATTTCCTTCCACAGGGCCAAGTCCCCCCGAGTGTAGCCGCTCACGGTGGGATTCAGAGCCGTGGAGCCCGGGGCCGTGTGAATGCGCACGATATCGCGCAACGGCACGGCGAAAAGACCGTAAGGATAATGATCGCTGAGATGGCGCCGCTCGGTGAAGGGAAGCCGCGCCAAGTCCTCCAGGCTTTCGATGGAAGCGACATCGATGCCCCGCTCCTGAAACCGGTTGCGGTAGAAGGGAACGTTTTTGAAGGCGCGATTGAGGGTGCTTTGAAGCCCTTCCAGTTGCCGCTGCGTTCTCTCCTCGGGATCCATGCACTCCACGTCTCCCCTGCAAAGGGCCATGCTCATCCCCTCCCCTCCGCGAACTCGCGGTAGTCCTTGCCCAGATAGGCGCGCTTGACGTCCTGGTCGGCCAGAAGGTCCCCGGCGGCCCCGCTCAGCACCACGCGCCCCGTTTCCAGAACGTAGCCCCGGTCGGCGATCTGCAAGGCGGCCCGGGCGTTCTGCTCCACCAGAAGAAGGGTCAGCCCCTCTTCCTTGAGCCGCACCAGGGTCTCGAGAATTCTTTTGACCAGCAAAGGGGCGAGCCCCATGGAGGGCTCGTCCAGAAGGAGCAGCTTGGGGCGGGCCATGAGGGCCCGGCCGATGGCCAGCATCTGCTGCTCGCCTCCCGAGAGGGTCCCCGCCGGCTGCAACCGTCGCTCCCCCAGAACGGGGAACAATTTCCAAACCCTCTCCAGGTCCCCCTCGACGCTCCGGTGCTCCTTGCGCCGGTATCTCAGGTAGGCCCCCAGCTTCAGATTGTCCAGCACGGTCATGGGAGGAAACAGCATGCGTCCTTCGGGGGTCAGGCTGACGCCCCGACGAACGATGGCGGGAGGGGAGAGCCCTTTCAGGGATCGGCCCTCGAAGAGCACCTCCCCCTCCCATTGGGGAGAGAGGCCCGAAACCGCCTGCAGCAAGGTGCTCTTGCCCGCCCCGTTGGCCCCCATGAGGGCCACCAGCTCCCCCTGGCGCACGGAAAGGGTCACCCCTTTTATGGCTTGAATGCGCCCGTAGTAGCACTTGAGATTTCGAATGCGCAACATGTCGCGACCCGCCCGCGTTTCCCTTCAAATATCCCCGACGACTCCCGCCGAATGGCTTCCATGCGGCCGGAAGCCGATTCTACCGTCCTTCGTCTTCGGCGGGGCCCTTCGACAGGGGGGGGCCCGGCACCATGCGGATGGGGGGATCGCTGCTTTCCAGGAAGCACATGGCGGAAAAATGCATCTTCTGCCACTTGACGGAGTCGTCGTAGAAGACAGTGACGGGAACGGCCAAAACGGCGGCCCGGCCCATAAACCAGACCACCACGCCCATGGTGGCCGCGCTCATGAAGGCCAGCTCCCGCACATCCATCTCCACGCCCTGCACCCTCAGGGCCGCCTTCTCCAGAAGCCCGTCCAGAAAAGGCGCCAAACGCTCCTGGGGGCGCCGGGGCAGGCTCTTGCCTTTCCAGATCATTCGAACGACGTCCCCCTCCGAAACTTCGATACGCAGGGGCGGATCGTGCAACGAGTCGAGAGCACTGGAGGAGCTCATGGGCCTTCCCTTCCTTGCTTTTAGACTTTATTCCACGGGAATGATGGCGGAGACCGAAAGCCGGTCGTTGTCGTTGACGAAAAAGTCCAGCAGCCCTCCCCCCTCGTAGGCGATGCGGGTCAGTCCCATGCGGCTTTCGCCGGGAGGGGCGGACGTCAGGGCCTTGAGGCGCTCCAGATAGGTTTCGAAAGGGGTCTGAAAGCCCCGGACCCACTGGATGGTCTCTTCCAGAGTGGCCAAGTCCCGATGGTCTTCGGGATCGATCTCGTTGACGATCTCGATCTGCACTTCTTCCTCGCCGCCTTCGATGCGAAGGACGACCGCCTCCTCTCCTCGATACCGGCGCACCCCGAACTTGATGGCGTTGCCCACCAATTCGGTGCAGGTCATGGAAACGGCGTCGGCAAGGTCTTCGTCGGCATAGCTCGCCATGACCGCGCTCCAAACGGCGTCATGCACGTAGCCGGCGTTCTCCCAGTTCGAATCCATGCGCAATTCCATTCGGCAGCCCGAGCTCATGTCCTTTCTCCTTCCGTTTCCTGCGCAACCTTTTCCGAAACTACTGAAAGCCGAAAAGATTGTCCATACCTTTCTTGCTTTCCAAGGGGCCCCTTCCGGCCTCTCCCTGGACAACACTTTCTTGCAGCCGCGCCCGTTCCCCTATAGGATGGGAAAGACCATTGTCCGGAAGCTGGGCGCGCACCCGGAGGTTTCGGGTTTTCGCCCGGAGGCCGTCCACTCATCACCAGGAGGCGACTGACATGCGCGGGGGCAAGGAAAAACGGCGGGCCGTCCGGATACGGCCGACCCATCCCCAACAAGTTCGGCTGAGCTTCGTCCATGAAGAAAAAACCTACGAAGGGGCCCTCTGGGACTACTCCCGCTTCGGGCTGGGGATACAAATCCCCGGTCGGAAAACACCCTTCCGGTTGAACCAGCTCATCTCGGACATTCATATCGAGGCCTTCGGCGACGGACGCCGATTGGGAGACGGGCGCATCGTGCGCGAAAACGTCGCCGAGGAGCACCTTTTCCTGGGCGTTTCCTTGCTGCATGAATTCATCGACCTGGAATTTCTTCAAAAAAACCGAAAGATTCTGCTCCAAAGCGACGAGCTGAGCTATCTGCGATCCTACCTCAAGTACGTGGACGACATCCGTCCCGAATTCAAGAGCTTCGCCTCGGACTTCGCCTACGGGCTGTCCGTGTTCAAAGCCAAGCTCGACGAGCTGGACGTCAAGTTCGAGGACGAGCCCGAGGACCTCCGGGAAGATCTTTTCCGCACCATCGTCCAGGGCATCGGAAAAGAGCTCGCCCAATTCGTCACCCAGTCCATGGAGAAGCTGAAAACCCTCACCGCCGCCTTCGGCCGGGAGGAGCACGAGCGCCACGGCTTCTACCTGCGCCGCACCATCTGGGCCTTCCTCATGGAATCGGCCTTCTATCGGCGCACCAATCTCAAGCCCCGGGGGTACGCGGGAGATTCCACCCTCATGGAAATGATCTACGCCAACGACTACGTGGGGGAATCGTCCTTCGGTAAAATCATGCACAAGCATCCCTTGGAGGAGCCCATGTCCCGGGCCGTCCGCAACCGCAGGGGGCTCGTCTGCGACCTTCTCGACGCGCACATCGAAGAAACCTCCCGCCCTTCCGTCAAGGTCGTCTCCATCGCCTGCGGGCCCGCCCGGGAAATGCAGGATTTCCTGACCCGGAGCCCCCACAGGGACCGCGTCCGGCTCTATCTGCTGGACCAGGACTCCGAAGCTTTGGAGGAAGCCCGACGCAACCTCGCGTCCCTGGAAAACGGCGATTCCTCGAAAATCACCTACATCCGGGATTCCGTGCGCACGCTGCTCAAAAAATCCAATCCAATCCTTTCCGAATCCCGATTCGATTTCGTCTATTCCATGGGACTGTTCGACTACCTGTCCCAGCCCGTGGCCAAGGCGATTCTGTCCCGGCTGTTCGAAATGCTGGATTCGAAAGGACGCCTCGTCGTGGGCAATTTTCATAAAACCTCCCCGAATCGGACTTATTTGAATTACTTTCTCGACTGGCCTCTTATCTATCGAGACGAAGACGCCATGCGCGATCTGGCTTCGGGGCTCTCCGGCATCGCCCGCATGGAAGTGGGGTTCGAGTCGTCGGGATGCCAGATGTTTCTGGATCTTCACAAATCGTGAAGAAAATCAGGATTGGTCCAAGGCCAGGCGTACGGCAAGCCCCACCTGATCCAGGACCACGGGCTTGCCGATGGTGGCCCGGACCCCCAGCTCCATGGCCTTTTCCCGGGTGAGGGCGTCGCTGTAACCGGTGCAGAGCACCACGGGCATGGCGGGACGGAGGGCGAGGACTTCCCGGGCCAGTTCAAGGCCGGTCATGCGCGATATGGATTGATCCGCCAGAACAAGATGGAAATCGTTGGAGCTGCGATTGAACATCTCCAGGGCTTCGGAGCCGTCGTTGACGGCGGTGACGCGATAGCCGAGCTTTTCCAGCATACCGGAGACCATGGTCGCCATGGTGGCTTCGTCGCCCGCGAAAAGGACGTGCTCCCCGCTTCCCGCCACTTTTTCGAGGGAAGAGGCGGAGACCGTACAAGACGATTCCATGGGAAGGCTCGCCCGCGGCAGGTAGATTTCGAATCGGCTTCCCTCCCCCGGTTGGCTGGTGGCGCTGATGCGGCCGTGATGACTGCGGACGATGCCGTGGACGGCGGCCAGCCCCATCCCCGTTCCCTCTCCGGGAGGCTTGGTGGTGAAGAAAGGATCGTAAATTCTTTCCAGCACTTCCCGGTTCATGCCGCACCCCGTGTCGCTCACCGCAAGCACCACGTAAGTCCCGCTTCTGAGGTGCAACGGGAGGGCGTCCTCCTCACCCAGGACTCGGTCCCACAGGGAGACTTCCAGCACTCCTCCTTTCTTCATGGCCTGATAGGCGTTGGTGCACAGGTTCATGACGACTTGATGCATTTGGGTGGCGTCGGCCAGCACCTCCCCCCTGCATCGGTCCAGGTCCGCGCGGATCTCGATGTTCTTGGGAAGAGAGGCCCCCAGCAGCTTCAAGGCTTCCTCCACCACGGGCTTGAGCTCGAGAACCCCCCGGTCCTGCTCGCTCTGACGGCTGAAGGTCAGAATCTGCTGGACCAGGCTCCGGGCCCGGCTGGCGGCCTTGAGCACCTGGCTCAAATGCTTGCGCAAAGGACTGTCCGGAGGCAAGGCCCCCAGGGCCATCTGGGTGTAGCCGAAAATGGGAGACAGGATGTTGTTGAAATCGTGGGCGATGCCTCCCGCCAGAGTCCCGATGGCCTCCATTTTCTGAGCCTGGCGCAGCTGAATCTCCAGAAGCCGGTTCTGCTCCTCCGCCCGCTTCCGCTCGGCGATCTCCTGAACGAGCTCCTCGTTGGCGAGAGCCAACTGTCGGGTGCGCTCCTCCACCCGGTCTTCCAGGAAATGGTTGGCATCCTTCACCTTCCGTTGCTCCTCTTCCAGCAGGCGAGCCAAAAGAAAATCCCGGCGAGCGTGGTATTCGATGGAATGGCACGCCAGCATGCCCACCAAATTGGCCCCGATGAAAAAAAAGTCGTTGTTGAGAAGGACGGGGAGAGGGGTGTCGGTGATCCGGATGGCGACCACCTGGTAGAGGGCGACGATGAGCCATCCGGTCAAGGTGGCCCATACGAACCGGATGCGCATGAAGGTGTAGCCGAAAATGAGCACCAGAATCAAGCCCGCGTAATAGGAGTAGTTGGCGGGAGGGGGAGCCATGACGATCATGGCGATGATTCCCACTCCGCCCAGCGCCACCACGGCCGACATAGCCCCCTGCATGTATTTCCGAAAATACGGCGAGAAGGAAAACAACAAGACTCCCAGGGTGAAGGGACAGAAGACGGCGTATCGGATGAGCCACAACTCCCGACGGATCTCGGGGACCAGAAAAGCGTCCAGAACCCCGAAGGCGGCGTAGAAGAACACGGCCAGCCCCAGGGAAAAGCGAACCTGGCTCAGGAACTTATTGAAGTAGTGGTCCTGAAAAGCCCGTTCCACGGACGGGGGAAACGCCAGGGTAAAGGGCCGGATTCTCATCCGGTCCCCTTCGAGCAGGGTCTCGCGGAAGCTCTCTTTTCCCCTCTCAAAGGTCACGACATCTTCCTCCCCTCGCCGGCTCATCGCATTCTTTTTCCTTCGGAATCCTTGCAAGGCAGCAATCCGTCTTCCCCTTACGACTTTCTACTTCAATGAGCGCAGCGATCGAAGGGCGCACCGCCATGGAACGGAAACGATCGTGACAGGTCGATGGAGAGTCTCCCGCAACAAGGCTCTCGACCATTCGATCCGGCGTCGAGCTTCCCCGAGCGACGGCAAGCCCGGCCAACCGGATTCAATAATCCTTTATCGCAGGCTCTTCCTGCCGAACCTCGTTGATGTTGACCACCCGAGGATGGGAAGAATCGGTGTTGTCGATCTTGGCGATGATGCACCACCGCCCTTTTTCCTTGGAAGTCAGAGGCACTTCGATCTCGTCCCCCCGATCCGTTTTCACCACCACCCTGCCGTCGTACTTGGCGAAATGGTCCCCCCGAGACAGGAATCCGAAAAAACGGAAGATGTTGGTGGCCACGAGAACGCAATCCACCGCCTCCAACGTGGCTATGGCGATGTTCTCCTCGTTGTCGCCGGCGGTATTGCCCACCCCCATGTCCTCGTCCAGTCGAATGTAGGGCGGCTTGTTCAAGCTCCCCTTGGACGCGAAATAAACATGGCCGAAGCGCCCGTTCTTGGTCTTGTAGAACGCATGAAGGTCCAAATCCACGGCCTGAGTCCAGGAAAGCTTGACGTTGATGCGACGGATCCCGGCTCCGCCCTTTTCAAGGCTCAGGGGAGCCCATTCACCCTTTTTCAAGCTGACCTTGCTCAAACGAACCGCGGCCCCGGTCCCCGAAGCGCCGCTGGAAGAGGACCGCTCCCTTTCTTCCGGTCGCTTCGCCGCGGAGCTTCCGGAAAGCGGTGAACGGGCCCCGATCCTCTCTCCTCCGAAACGGCTCAGCAAAGCCTCCAATCCTCCTTCGAACCCTTGTCCCGCGGCCGCCAGCCTCCACACGTCGTCCTTGCGGTAGATCTCCCCTATGATCGCCGCCTTTTCCCGCCCGAGATTTCCGTCCGCAAAAGAGAATTCCGCCAAAAGATTCGCCTCGTCGCCGATGATCCAGCGACCGCGCGAAACTCGGGAGAAATCCATGGCCCCCTCCAAGGCAACGATGAACAGCAATCGCTGAATCCCCGAAGGCAGCAGAGCAAGATCAAGTCGGAAGCCCTCCATCCCTTGGGAATCGCTCCCCGTAGCTTCCAGGGCGCCTTCGGGGGAGCGCTTCCGATCACCCATAATGAAATAACGGTCGTCCGAAAGGCTCCCTGAACCGTCCAAGCCGAGGCAACCGACCTCCATCTCGCTTTTCGACGGCCCCCCGACTTCCATTCTCGCTCGGACGACGGCGCTTTCCGTCAAATCCTTCAATTTCATTCTTTGACCACGAACCAGTTCTTTCACGGCAACCTCCCGAAAAACCCTTTTTTCGCCGAACTGTACCGCAAAATATAGCATATTGCATGCCCTATCCAAGATCCTTTTGGGAAAAAACATCGAAGCCATCTCGAAGCCCATTTTTTCAATGGACTTGGGGCGAGATCGGCGTTGACGAGGAAATCCCGACATCCCCCTTGAAACTTTCCCCCGTAACTTGGTAAAAGTATATTCGAAAGCAATGGAACCCCAATGCAACCACCCTGGACCTCTTTTTCCGAGGAGGAAGAGGGCTTCATTCTGAAATTGAAAGGGGTCGAGAGTCGCGTGCTCCTCACGGCTTCGGCTTTCCGAGCATGCGAAGCCGCACAAAAGACGGTTATGGATAATACAGACAAAGTTCGCGTCATGATCGTGGAAGACGAGGTCATCCCGGCCCTGTCCCTGGAGCATCACCTCAAGAGACAAGGATTCGAGGTCTGCGACCTCATGGGATCCGGAGAGGACGCTCTGAAGCGCATCGAATCGGAGCAGCCGGACTTGGTGCTTATGGATGTTTATCTGGGGAAGGGGTTGAGCGGTATCGAATCGGCTCGGATCATCCAATCCCGATTCAGGGTTCCCATCATTTACATGACAGGTTACGCCGACGAAAAAACCGTCAGGGAAATGGAGGAAACGGAGCCCCTGGGATATTTCATCAAGCCCGTCCACCTGGAGGAGTTGGAACAGCTCATTCGAAAAGTCTTCTACGCCCCTTAAAGAAATCCGCGAGCCCCGATGTCGGCCACGCCGGGGAGAAGGGGCCGAAAGCGACGAGCAGGCGATCCGGACGACCGCTTTCACCTTGCGGAAGCGGGAGGAACCGACGGTCCCGGGGGGCGGGAGGTCCCCCTCGCTTCCCTCACCCATGAACGCTACGCCTCGAAATAAACGGGCTCACCCATTTCGGCGAAAGGAAAGGTATGGAAAACATGGTGCCCGTCGTAGTCGAGGACCCTTAAATCGTCCGTTTGCTTCAAATCCCCCATGACCACCGAATAATGCTGACCGTAGCGACTCTTCACGGCGTCCATGGGCACTTCCCGCGCGACGAACTTCTTGATCCCCTTGGCGTTCAGCTTGTCCACGAACGCTTGGTCGGACAAGGAATCATAGGACGTCAGGATCAGAATGGGCCCCGTTCCAGTAAAGATGATAGCGGCTTTCATGATGCACCTCCCCTGCCATGGAGTTGACCCTCGGTCCCCTCGCGGCGCCCCGTCCTGCCCGCAACGAGACGGCTTTCTCCCGGGACCTTCCCGGTTCGCCACCTGCCCGGAGGACCACGCGGCCTTTTCGGGCCGCGACACCCTGGCGGATTTCAAAGCCCCTTCCTTTTGCCCAAAGGACAGGCCCGGCTGAAATGTCCGGTTCCACTGAACGGCTCCGCTCGAATCCATGGGGAACGATGCTTCGCGTCGCATGCGAAAAGGGCGTCTTCCACTTCCGCGGCCATCCTGCCTTCGTCAAGCTTATCATAACGTTTGCCGCTCAAAGAGAAAAGGGGGGGAAGCCCCATGCGCCATTAAACATTTCAAAGTATTTACAAGATCTTAATCCTTTCAAAAGGATTCGGGCCCCTCTTTTCTTGCCAAGCTCTTCGTCGGCTTTCAGAGCTTGCTCTCCGCTACACCTCTCGCGCAGAAGTCGATTCCGCGCTCACATGGCCAACATTCCTTCGAGTCTTCGAGCGATCTCCGCTCCCAACCGAGCGGCTTCTTCCCAGAGCTCTTTTTGATCCTCCACTTTGGAGAACTTTTCGGGGGTGACCTTCACGTCGTCTCCGAACACCCAGGGCAGGGCGCTCATGGGGCAGCTCTCTCCGTAACCGCAAACCATGCACTCGGGATTGCCCACGGCCTTGAGCTGCCCCAGGACTTCCATCCCTTCCAAAGACAAGGCGTGATGCATCTGCCGGGCGGCCTCCTCCAAGCCCGGCGCCCCCCGGCCGATGCCCGTGGCCACCACCACCGCCAGCTTGCCCCGGTTGAGGCCGTTTTGATGCCTCAAGGAAAACAACCGCTCCAAGAAGGCTTTGGCAAACCCGTCCAAGGAGCCGTAAGCGGCGTATCCCCCCACCACGAGAGCCCCTGCTTTGCGAACCTTTTCAGCCAGCCGGGGGAAGTCGTCCTTCACTTTGCACACATTGTCCGCCTTGCATCCGAGGCAGGCGATGCACGGGCGCACCTGAATCTTGCTGAGCTTTACGAATTCCGCGCGGAGCCCGCTCGCATCCAAGACTTTTTGAATGAGACGATCCGTGTTGCTGTTCTTGACAGGGCTTCCGGAAATGCCAATGATCTGGGGAAACATGAAGGCTCCTTTTATCCTTTGTCTCAAAGTGATTCAAACCCTCGATGGCCATCGACAGGAAAGCCGCCACCCGGGTCCTCCGGGGACAAGGGCCCCGGCTTTCGCCGGGGCTTCGTTTCAAGAGACCCTGATCTTCCTCGCTCTTTTCCTTTTCTTCCTCGGCCAAAGCCACCTTTCGACCGCACGGATCGCACTTGCCGTCTTCCGTAATACAAGGCTGCTTGGGCGCTTCTCCTCCACGGATACCACATTCAGCCATTTCCGTTCACCTCCTTTCTGCCGGTGACTCCCCGAAGCAAACCCTTTCTGGACGAGGCGAGGGTTATCGAGTATCTTTTGTCCTTCGCGTGATTGTGATTCATGAATAGGAGACGAAAGACGGATGCAAAGAGCCTTGACGAGCCGCTACCCGGTGACCCCCGGCCGGCGTTATCCCCCGGGGGCCTGCCGGGATGCCACGGGAGTGAATTTCTCCGTTTTCAGCCGTCACGCCACGGCGGTGGAGCTGCTGCTTTTCGAAAACGCCCTCAGCCCCTTCCCCCTTCAAATCGTCCGCTTGGACCCCGATATCAACCGCACTTTTTTCTTCTGGCACGTGCATGTGGAAGGACTGCCGCCGGGAACGGCCTACAACTGGCGGGTGGACGGCCCCGGCGCCACCCCCGAGACGGGATTCCGGTTCGACAGGAGACGCGAGCTGCTGGACCCCTGGGCCCGGGCCGTGGAGGACGGCCGATGGGACCGTCAAGCCGCCACTCGACAGAGAGGAACCGGGTCGGCGGTCCCGGGCATCCGCGCCATGGTGGTGGATTCCGAATACGATTGGGAAGGAGACCGTCCTCTCCGTCGTCCTTCGGAAGGAAGCGTCATCTACGAATTGCACGTGGGAGGCTTCACGCGCCATCCATCCTCCGGGGTGGCCCGCCCCGGGACTTTCGCCGGACTGGTGGAGAAAATCCCCTACCTCAGGGAATTGGGCATCACCGACGTGGAGCTCATGCCCGTCATGGCTTTCGACGAACAGGACGTGCCTCCTCCGGTAGCCGCCAGGGGCCTGAAAAACTACTGGGGCTACAGCCCTCACAGCTTTTTCAGCCCCCACCCGGGCTACTGCGTTTCCCCCCGCAAGGGGACCCACTTGAAGGAATTCAAGGACATGGTCAAAGCCCTGCACCGGGCGGGCATCGGCGTCATCCTGGACGTCGTCTTCAACCACACGGCCGAAGGGGACGCCAACGGCCCCGTCATCAACTTCAAAGGGCTCGCCAACTCCATCTTCTACCATCTGGAGCCCGAAGACCGCGGCATCTACCGAGACTACACGGGATGCGGCAACACCCTCAATTGCAACCATCCTTTGGTGGCCCGGTTCATCCTGGAATGCCTGGAATACTGGGTCCGCGAGATGCACGTGGACGGCTTCCGCTTCGATCTGGCGAGCGTTCTGGCCCGGGGGGAGAACGGCGCCCCCCTGCCTCACGCCCCCGTGGTCTGGAGCATCGAGTTTTCCGACGTTCTGGCTCACACCCGCCTCATCGCCGAAGCCTGGGACGCGGCGGGATTGTACCAGGTGGGAGCGTTTCCGGGATATCGGTGGGCCGAGTGGAACGGGCGGTACCGGGACGTGATTCGTCGCTTCGTTCGAGGAGACAAGGGCCTGGTCGGAGAAGTGGCTACCCGGGTGGGCGGCAGCAGCGATCTCTACGAGGAGGGAGGGCGATTGCCCATCAACAGCGTCAACTTCGTCACCTGCCACGACGGCTTCACCCTCCACGACCTGGTGAGCTACAACCGCAAGCACAACGAAGCCAACGGGGAGGAGAATCGGGACGGCGCTTCCGAAAACTTCGGCTGGAACTGCGGCAAGGAAGGCCCCACCCGCTCTCCGCGCATCCTGTCCCTGCGCAAGCGTCTGGCCAAAAACTTCATGGCCGTCCTCCTTCTCAGCCAGGGAACGCCCATGATCCTCGCGGGAGACGAGGTGCTGAGGACCCAGCGGGGCAACAACAACGCCTACTGCCAGGACAACGAGCTGAGCTGGCTCGACTGGGGACTCGTGCGCAAGAACGAAGACATGCTCCGCTTCACCCGCCGCATGATCGCCTTCCGCCGCCGGCACCCCTGCCTCATGCGGCGACGATTCCTCAACGGCCGCCCCGGCGACGGCGGCTTGCCCGACGTCTCCTGGCACGGCGTCCGCCTCGACGAGCCCCCCTGGCACGATCCCGAAGCCCGGATTCTGGCCTTCACCTTGGGGGCCCGAACGGACGGGGAGGAAGATCTTCACGTCGTTTTCAACATGTCGGAAGAATCGACGAGCATGCCTCTGCCTTCCCTTTCTCGCCGCCGGTGGCACGTGGCCGTGGACACGGGAAGGGCCTCTCCGGCCGACATCCTCGAGCCCGGCGAGCAAAGCCCCCTGCGCTCCTCTCGCGTGGCCGCCGAAGCCCGCTCCGTGGTGGTGCTGGAAAGTCGCTGAAAATCGCCGAAGATTTCAGGACTCGGAATCCTTCAGGAGACGGATGCGAGTGACGGGGGTGCCGGGAGGACCGTTGCGGCCCTCGTATTGGAGGAATATTCCGTCTTCGGCCCGATACCAGCAGTGAGCGTGCCACAGCTTCGACAGCATGCCGTCCAGAGACACCCTCACCTTGCGGGCTTTCACGTCGCTCCCCCCCAGGGAGATCTCCTCCACCCCTTTTTTCTCGGCCCTCATGCGCACGGGGGAAAGCTTGTCGGGCCGAACGATCCAGAACTCCACTTCCTCCTTGTCCGAGCCGGAAAACTTCCCCAAGGAGTAGGAGAGGGGCTGGTACCAAGGGGCCTCGTCGATGGATATCTCCTTCCGCACGGCCTCCCCCTTCCTTTGGCCCGCGAGGAAGATCGCGTTGCCTTCCCGTCGGGCCACGAGGCTTTCCCGAGGACGGTGAACCTCCCATCCCCAGGTGGCGCCCGACGCATCCAGAATGTTGACGAACCGCTCGTCCTCCCGACGCACCGTCACCCGGATGCGGTCCCCCTTTTCCAGCTCCCATGAAAAGACAACGGAGCGATCGCCCTTGGTCTCCTTGTAGGTGTACACTTTCCCCTCGGCGTCCATCCCCCCGATCGCGAACAAAAGAAAGCTCGCCACGAGCCCGACGAGTCCCCTCATCACCTGCCCTCCTTCGCGTGAATTCTTTCGGTTCCAAGCTCCGATCTCGGCTCCATCTTTCCAGCCCAACATAGCCATCGGCGAAAAAAACTCAACCCCCGCTTGGTCGGGG
>Ga0180430_10003316_pt1 | contig 13978 bp, 16 predicted proteins | sample SS_ome_9_FD_132999 | JGI IMG/M metagenome (GOLD analysis project Ga0180430, IMG submission 132999) | Hypersaline lake sediment archaeal communities from the Salton Sea, California, USA - SS_1_S_2 metaG | ecosystem: Environmental > Aquatic > Non-marine Saline and Alkaline > Hypersaline >... | reverse complement strand
GTGATGAACATGTCCGCGTAGATCTGCTTCATCCTCGAGACGAGGATCCCCGCGACACCACCCCATGCCTGCGCCTCGCGCCAGGGCTCGGATCCCTTGCTCTTCACCGCGTTCGGGAAGAACGTCTTGTAGGCGTCGAGGAACCTCTCGATGAGGTCCTCTCTGCTCGGCCAGGTAATCGCCATCACTCCGTCCCGATCGTGAGGTTGCGGTCCCAGTAGTGGTCATCTCCGTCAGCGGTCCAATGCCAGCCGTAGTCGAGGCGGTTGGGGTTCGCGCCGTTCACCCGGCAGTAGACGACCTCGAAGGTGTCGATGATGCCCTCGTCGATGACCCACTGCGCCGCGTCCTCCATGTCCTTCTTCGCGGTCGCGGCCATGTTCCCGGCCATCTTCGTGCGGTTCCAGAGCCGGCACCCGAGGGCGTCATCGGCCGGCACGGTGCCCAGCTTCGTCATCACCGCCCAGTAGAGCTGCGACCAGCCGGTCTCATCCATCACCCACTCGCCGTCCCGCATGACGTAGGACATGGTCTGGGGGTCGATGTACTTGGTGCGGCGCCGGCTCACGTGATCCCGCCGGTGACCGTCAGGGTCTTCTGGGCCGAGGGCCCGAGGCAGTCGGGGTTCGCGCCGTCCGCGTCACGTTGGAGCCCGGAGTCCGTGGTCTCGATGGTGGCCACGGCGCTGTCCAGCTCGGCGTTTGCCTCGAACTCGTCAACGACGCCCTTGGAGAGGGAGTAGCAGACGTCCTTCCACTGCGTCTGGATCGTGGCCGTCGCCGCTGTGAGGTCCCAGCCGAAGCTCGCGAGCCAGCGGGCGCAGAGGTTGTCGTACACCCTCTTCGAGAGCCCCGAGGTGCAGTCTGCGTTGCCGGCGTCGAGAGCCATCACTTCACCCTGTGGTCGTCGTCACACTCGATGGAGCCCACGTCGCCGAGGGCGTTGCTCGGCATGGCCGTGGAGCCCGGCCCCCCCATGACGCCCGCATGCGTGTGCATCGCGTAGTTGGTCTTCGGGGTCGCGTCCCACCATGTCGTGAACCGGTCCTTGCGGATGATGAGGCCTCCGGCGGATGCCCCGATCTCCACCCGGTCCGTCACGCACCGGACGATGGACTTGCCGGACGAGTCCGACGTGTTCCAGATGGCCGTCTCGCCTTCCGCAAGGTCCGGAACCGGGGCGGCCGCGTCGTCGCTGTCGATCCCGAGGATGATCCCGAGCGTCTCTCCCCACGGCAGGTCGAGGAGCAGCCCGTGCTCTCCATCACACGCACGGTGCTTGAATCCCCCGGGACCGAGATTCCGAGCCGCACGCCAGAGCTCCCGTCCCGTCTCCGTCTCGTCTCGATCACCCTCACACTGCACCTCCGAGTTCGTGGAGCTCGCCTCGCGCGCTAGCTTGACCAGGTGGAAGAGGCCCTCCGCGGCCCTCTCGGCGATCTTCCCGATCCTCATGACGTGGGTACCTCGATGATGCCCTTCGGCTGGAGCCTGACCTGGGTCCGGGGGCCGGCCTCGAGGTCGTAGCGCTGCGTGACGACCGTGCAGTAGAGCGTGTCGTGCACCCATCTCGAGGGCTCGTCGTCGTGGACGTCGAAGACCGTGTCGAAGGCATAGAGCCTGTCCCCCTGCCCGTGCCCCGTCAGGGTGTACGTGGCCATCGAGCCCTTGTTCTGCCCCTCCCAGAGGATCCGGTCGGCGACGCGCTGCGCCTCCTCGATGCTCTTGATGGCCTTGTCCCTGTGGTACCAGGGCCGCTCCACCCCGAGGGCCTCGAGCACATCGTCGTGGGCTTCCGCCCGGATGGGGTTCTTGCCCTGGCGCCCGAAGACGTACACGGCCGAGTACCGCTTCCCCGGGTTCTCGACGATGACCCCCTCCTCCACGTTGTTCTGGCTCGTGTCACGCGCGGGCGCGGGGGCGTCAGGGTTCTCGACCACGTTGGTCACGTGGAAGAGCGGGTCCTGGTCGTAGTTCGGGCTCGCGACGACAAAGTGTCCATCGGCCGAGAACCACCCGTAGAGGTTCTGGGTCTTGAGGACACGCTGCAGGAAGTCCCAGCGCGTGTCCGTGTTCTTCGGCTTGAGCTCCTTCTGGACCTTGCGGTTCAGGATCACGGTCTCGTACCCGCGCAGGTACGGCTCCGTGATGATGCCCTCCTTCGTGGCGTAGCCGATGTGCCAGCGCTCGAGGGTGGGCTCGACCTTCTTGTACCAGTCCTCTTTCTGGGCCTGGGCTTTCTCGGCCTCCTTGAACTGGTGCTTGATCTTCTTCGTCGAGCAGAGCTTGCGGTTGCCCTCGTTGCCGATGTCGATGGGGATGTTCCACTTGCCCAGGATGACCCCGAGGATGTTCGTCAGGGTCATGTTGAGGGCGTTGAAGCCCTTGGGCATGGGCTCATCCACGACCTGCCCGCCGACATCGCGCCCCATGAGGCGCAGACGGGGCCCACTCTCGCTCCCCGTGCCGTTGATGGTGTCGATGTAGCCCGTGAGCTGGAGCGCGCCGTCGATGACGAGCTCCACGGGCTCGAAGGCCCTCGCGGCCTCGCGGAGCTGCTCCACGATGGGCGCGGTCTCGAGCTGCGGATCCCAGCCCGCCACCCCGAACGTCATGTCGAACGAGTCGGCCGGAGACTGCATGTCGTGCGTGATCCGGTAGGACTCCCAGGTGTCCACGACGACGTTCCCGACCCTGAGCTCGACGATGTGCTGCGGGACGGTCACGCCGGCACGATGAGAAGCGTCTGCGCCGGGATCCGGAACGGGTCCGCGATGACGTTGTACGTCTCGATGTCCTCCGGGGTGCACCCGCACTCCGCGGCCACGTCCATGAGGGTCACCTCACGCTGCACCGAGTAGATGGTCAGGCGAGCGAGGCTCCCGGTGTAGAGGTCCCCGGCCTCCACGATGAGCGAGGTCAGCCGGTAGGCGTCCGCCACGTAGTCGTAGTCGAGGGGACTCGTGGTGATGTCGATGCCATCGGCGAGCGCCAGGATCGCCTGGGTGTTCTCGGCGATGCACGCCTCGAGGGACTGGACCGTGAGCTCCGCGCTCGCGAGGGTGGCAAGCACGGCTGCCACGTAGAACCCGAAGCTCGAGGAGCCGGAGTACTCCAGCATCTCATCCATGCTCGTCGCCAGGCTCTCCGCGCGAGCCGCGGGCGAGAGGACCTCGACGACGTTGTGCCAGGCGTTCGCGTCCTGAGAGGCCTCGATGAAATGCAGCGTGACCGCCACCTGGTCCGGGTACTCACCCCGCGCATCGTCGTTGTAATCCGTGCACAGGCACCAGATTTCCCCGTAGAGAGGGTGCACCAGCGTGCCGGCCCCGATCTCGTCGCAGGCCTTCACGAGCTGCGAGAGCCCGGTCTTCCAGCCGTCGCCGAAGAAGATCGCCGTGAGCTCGATCGCCACGGGCTTGCGGGCCCCGTCCCAGACCTTGCCCCCCGGGCGGTTCGGGTACTGGACGGATCGATGGCGCTTCTGCCGGCGGGTCACCGCCGTCAGCACGCAGTCGAACTCGACGCCCTTGTACGAGGCCTTGTAGATGTTCGCGCTCGTCCAGTCCACTACGCTGCCTCACCGGCGGCCGGAGTCTCGGCGCCGCCACCGGCCGTCTCCACATTGACCTCGACCTTCGGGGGCTTATGTTCGGCCATCCCCTCCTTGACCCCGTCCTTCACGGCTTGGCGAAGGGCGTCCGCATCGGATTTCTTGTCTTCCTTTCCACCCGGGACGGCGTTCGGGTGGGCTGCGCGCGCCGCATCTTCGGCGCGCTGCATGGAAACCGTGATGGCGTCGACCTTGGCGAACATGTCGTTGAGATACTGGCCGTACTCCACCTCCATCTGGATGCCCTTGCCCCCGCCTACGCTCTTGCGGGCGGCTTTCATGGCCTCCGGGGTACCCTTCTCGTAACCGTGGGTCTCGGCGTACCAGTCCACGTAGGCCTGCATCTCAGGAGAGACCGCGCCGCCCTTCTTGCCGATCTTTATGGCCGCAACGGCCCGGTGGGCGGTCTCCTCGGTAGCGGAGAACCTCGCCGCGCGCTGCGCTTGCGAGTCCCCGGCAAGCTCTCGATCGCTTCGCTCATCCTTCCCGAACCCCAGGGTCTCCCTCCACCATCCGACGGTCTCGTTCATGAGACCGTTCGTGGCCTTCACGCTGATGGAGAGGTTGTCGAGACCCTCGGCGATGGCGTCCATGCTGCCGGTACTCTCGAGGAGATCGTCCACCGTCTCCTTGAGGGTCTCCTTCAGGCGCTTGAGCCCCGTGGCCGTGTCGTCGCTCTGCTCTTCGAGGAACTGCGCGAAATCCCGACCAGACGCCTCGATCTCCAAAATGCCCTTGAACGCGGTCTCGCCCTGCATGAGGGCGTTCATGGTCTGGACCGCTTCCTCGGAGCCGAAGATATCCTTGAGCGCCCCGGCCCGCTCGCCCTCGGACAGCTTCTTGAGGGACTCGATGATCTCGGTGATGACGTCCGAGAGATCGCGGAAGTTGCCCTCGCTGTCCTTGGTCTTCACCCCGAGCTGCTCGTAGAGCTTCTCGCCCACGTCGGCGGCGCCAAGTCTGGAAATGGTTCCACGCACGTAGGTCCGGGCCCGCTCGGCGTCTTGGATGACACCCGTCACCCCTTCGACCATGGCGGCAACGTCCTGGACGGCTCCCGTCCCCGACATCCCGAAGGCCCCCGCGGCGCCCAGGAGCTCCGGCATGACATCGCCCAGCTCCTTGAAGCCCAGGGACCCCATCGCGGAGGCCTGCTCGAGGAAGGCGAGCGTCTGGGTCAGCTCCTTGCCAGAGATGTCCTGCTTGTTGAGGGCACCGACGAGGTTATGGGCGGCAGCGGTCTCCAGATCAAAGGCGTTCGCGAGCTTGCTGGTCAGCTCGAGCTGCTGCTCGAGGGTCCCCTCGCCCGCGAGCTTGTTGACGACAGCGTAGCGGTCCTGCAGGATCTGGAGCCCGGCGAGTTGCTCCTCCTTGGAGATCCCTGTCTCGGCCGCCACATCCCCGAGGGCGTCACGGAGGCTATCCTGCTGGGAGGCCGAAAGCTGCGCGGTGCGCCCGAGGATTGCAAGCCCATGGTTGAGGTCGGCCACGGGCTGGATCCTGGATCCGACGGCCGCGACGAGGCTCCCCACTCCGGCCATGGCAAGAGCGCTCCTCGCGTACCCGGCGATGTTCCCGAAGGTCCGCTTACCTTGCGTGTCGATGTCGTCGTAGGCCCCGCGAAACTTCTTCTTCACGTCCCGCGGAAGGTCGTTGACCATCCGATCGAAATTCGGGTCCTTCGCGAGCCCGACGAGGAGCTCGAGATCTGCCTTGCTGTATCCCACCTACTCGCTGTCCTTCTCGGGGCCCCTCGTCAGCCACTGGAAGACGAGGATGTCTCGTCTGGAGAGGTCGAGCGCCGGACGACCAAAGTAAGCAGCAAGCGCCTGAGCATTGCGGGCGCGATAGCCTTCAAGGCGGGCCGTAGCGCCGCCTCGCTGGGCGCTTTTTTTTCCAGCTCCTCGAGGAGCTGGCCGGCGGCGAGGATCCCTTCCGGCGTGTCGATGTCGGGATCCTGCTCGTTCGCGAAGTCCAGGAGCTCGCCGATGAGCGTCTGGCGCTCCGACGTCGTCGCGTGGCGCTTGAGATCCTCCACCCCGTCGCAGAGCGGGGGCTGTACGTCGCTGTCCGTGGGGATGATGAGGCAGGAGGCGAGCAGGCGCGTGAGCACGTCCCTCTGGTAGAGGGTAGAACCGGTGCCCTTGTCAGGGTCCACGCCCTGGTCCCGCAGAAACCTGAACGCGCCGAGACGGGCCTCTTCCCAGTCGGCCTCGGTGGGGAGCCGAAGGCCGACCTCCTGGTCAGAGCCCGGGAACTCGGTCTTGTGGACGGGCCTACGTCCGGCCTTGAGCTTGGCCAGAGCGGAGAGTCCCCCATTCTGCTTGGGCATGCGTCACCTCACTTGCCGATGAACCCCTCGAGGGAGAGCTTGCACGTCGGCTCCTCGTCGGGGCCGTCGTCCTTCGAGTACTCCGTGATGATGCACGTGTAGGAGTGCACCGTCCCGCTGGCCTCGTAGAAGTCCAGATCCACCATGACGCAGCCGTCCACGAGGGCCTCGTAGTCGAACTGCTCTCCCCCCACGGGCCGGGCCTGGTCGATGGTGATCGACACGTCCGTCACCCCGGGCGAGATGGCCTTGGCGCCGATGCAGTGCACCTTCTTCGCGGAGCTCTTGGTCGAGACGCTGATCTTCTTCATGTAGATGAGCGGGGACTCTTCGAGGGTCACCTGTCCGTGACCCAGGTAGGTCTTCTCCATGTCTGTGCTCCTGGTGTTGGAGGGCTAGCCGATCTGCTCGGCCACACCGCTCGACGTGAGGAAGTGGTCCACGATGTCCGCGGGGTACCTGTAGTCGAGGCGGTTGGGGTTCGCGCCGTTGATCTCGGCGTGGATGTTGTCTTCGTTCTCGACCACGCTCTCGGCCTTGAGGTGGCCCTCGTCCTCGAAGTACTGGCAGCGCTTCTGCAGGAACGTCTCGAAGCGGTCGGGGCACGTGGTCTTCGCGGGGAGGATGGTGCTCGGATTCGACGGGTTGTCGATGAGCTTGAAGCCCACGAACTTGAGGGCCGCCTTCGTGACGATGTCGTCGGCGAGGGCGTCGTGGACGTCCACCTTGTGGGTGCCCCAGACCGAGAGGTCCTCGGCTCCCGCACCGTTCGTGTGCTTCGTCGTGATGGAGTAGGTGACCTGCACGTCACCCGCGGTCGTCACGCGCAGGAGGCTGACGCCCTCGTGCATGGCGTTGTTGATCTCCACCGTGGTCGGGTAGTCGGACTGGTCCTCCGGGGGCACGATGCCGATGACCTTCTCCCAGGCGAGGTTGACCGACAGGTCCGAGGCGACCCTCATGCACCTGAGCCCACCGAACGCGCCCGCCACCTCCCACGGGGGCGTGTCCGTCTCGAGGCTGACGATCTGCATCCGGTAGTAGTCGAACGAGTCCGCGAGCGTCTCCGCAGCCACCGGGGTGCCGTTGTGGCCAATGATGGCCTGCATCCTGAGCCCCACGTCTGCGGCTTCCGCTGCGGTCAGGCGGTCCTTGAGCCCGACGGTGGCGGCCGCGAGGGTCGCCGCGTCGTTCGCGACCGGGATGATGTAGTGGTAGCGCTCCGTCATCGCGACGGCGAGGGCGCTCGAGTAGTCGGCCTGGTTCGCGCCGGAGCCGAGGTGGTAGTCCGTGAGCTGCGTGAACGTGACCCCGCCCGCGTCCGTGGAGACGCGCACGAAGATGTTGTTCCCGTCCGGGCCCTCGAACTTGGCCTCGAGGTCCACCTGCGGGCCCGCGGGGTTCACGAGCGAGGTGAACGGCAGGTGCGCGTGCTGCTCCGCGACCGGGTCCTCGGAGACGATGGTGTCCGTCGTATCGGACGCGATGTGGACCGCGGGCGCACCGTCGGTGTTGATGATGTGCGCGTTGAACTTGGCCTTGAGGTCCTTGACGAGCACCACGGCCGTCGCGAGGTCCGTGCACGCGGCTGCGCTCACGGCGTTCGTGGCGTCCGCCTGGCCGTGGCAGGGCCCGCCACCGACGAGCACGCGGTGCGCCTCGTAGCAGGTGCGGACATCGTTCGCCAGGGTCACGAGGGTGGCCTCGTTCGTGGCGGCAGCGGCGGCGACGAGGTTCCCGGGGTCGGCTGCGGTGTGGTACACGGCCGAGTTCTTGTGCGTGTTGTAGTCGGCCTTCAGCTCGTTCGCCATCCGGCACGCCATCGCGAGCAGTGTGGGGTTGAGGATGAGGTTCAGCTTCTCGCTGACGATCTCCGCCGTGTCCCCGGTCTCGATGGTGGTCGTGTAGGTGCGCCCGCACGCCTTCGCGGTGAGCGTCCCGTCCGAGGTGGCCGTCCCCGCGGGGGTGATGGTCCCGGACGCGGCGACGCCGCCGGCGTTGTCCTCGGTGATGATGACGTAGATCGGCGCGGTCGAGTAGTTGCTCCGGGCGGCGCGGCACGCTGCGGCCGTGGGGCCGCCGATCCCGCAGAGCTGATCGGAGTGGTTGTCGTCCTGGACCGCGTACACGGTGTTCACGGTCCCGGTCCCGTCCGCCGTCTTGGGTCCGACCACGAGGATCTTGCGCTGCGCGCCCGAGGGCCCGAAGGCCCCGCCGAACTTCGCGAAGATGAAGTGTCCCGGCGCCAGGTAGTCGTCGGGGATGTAGGTCTCGAGGCTCATTTGCTACTCCTCTTCGCCGAGCTCGTCGGCGAGGTGCTTCTCGGTGGCGCGGAGCACGGCGAGGCGCTCCTCGATCGCGGCCTCCTTCAAGGCGCGCTCATCCTTGCCGAGCTTCTTGCTGGGGACGGCTCCGAGTTCCTTCTCGGCGGCCTTGATGGCCGAGCGTGTGCCCTCGAGGTCGGACTCCGCCTGCTTCCTGCGCGCGGCCGCGCGGGCGCTCTCGGTGCGGGGGTCGTCGACCTTCTCGTCCAGGACCTCGAGCTGGCCCTTGCGGGCGAGCTTGCAGTAGAAGTCCCTGCTCTCGTGCGTGTCGATCCAGATGGGCGAGTGGCCCACGAAGCCCTTGCCGCCGGGCCTGCGGATCCTGTTCAGATCCGCCCGGCAGCGGGCGTAGATGTACCGCTGCATGGATTGCTCCCGTGGCGCTACGGCCACTCGTTGAGGGTCACTTCGAGGCCTTCGTAGGTCTTGACGTCGCCCACGTAGTCGTCACCGCGGCCGTGGGCCTCCTCGAGGTCTTCTTCGGCGGCGCGGTCGATCATCGACCACGTGTGGGTGACCCAGGTCGAGTACTCGATGAGAATGCCCTGCAGGCCCTTGTCGAATGGAACGAAGGTCTCTTCTTCGAGCTTCCATCCCTGACCGGCGATGGTGGCTCCCGCGCCCGTGACGGGCTGCTGACTCACCACGAGGTCATGGACGTCCTCGAGCATCTCGTAGAGGCCGGGGGGCTCGCCGGGCTTGCCGGAGCCCTGGCGCTGCGTGACCCGGCTGCGCTTCGAGCTGTCGAGCAGAAGCACGTGCAACGCCATTCGGCGGTAGTACATGCCCCCGACGGTCTGGCGCTCCGCGGGGCCGCCTTTGGCCTGGACGAGGATCGCGGGGGTCGAGCGCTTGAGCTCTTCCTTCACATCGTCGATGTCTTCGAGGTTCCCCCCGAAGCTCGCGATGGTCTTCACGTACCCGCCGACGCCTCCACCCAGGGCAGGCTTGAGCAGGCCGTTGAGCAGGTACCCGACCCCGTTCTCGATGTCGCCGAAGTAGCTCACGTCCAGTCGTCGTACCAGGGCGGGATCCACTCGCTCTCATCCCGCCAGTCCTCGCCCCACAGCGGCCCGCCGTCCTCGTGGTCGGCGACATCCACCATGCCGGTGTTGCTGCTCGCCACGAGCTCCGAGCCCGTGGGCTTCTCGGCCACGTCGAGCTGCATCGTGCCGACCGCGACCCGCTGGAGCTTGTCGATGGCCTTGTCGTAGCGCCGGCTCCAGACCTCGAGATCGGAGATGCCCCGCGCCTGCGCCAGGTAGTAGCAGGCGATATCGAGGCACATGTCCTTGATGAGGTTGCTCGTCGCGAGGACAGGAACAGAGAAGCGCTGCCCGAGGAACCCGTTGACCATGCCCTCGGCACGCTCGATCACCTGGGCGATGACCGGGGCGTCGACCGCGGCGTCGTCGTCGAGGTCCGCGAGCTCCACCAGGACGGCTGCGCCTCCCACCGGGGTCTCGAGGTCGCTCTGGGTGATGTAGACGCCCATGGACTACTTCGCGGGAGGCCTCGGATCGATGGTCTCGGGATCCTTGCGCGAGGCCTCCTGCTCGGCCATCCAGCGCTCGTGATCCGCGCGCACCTTGGCCACCATCCCCTTGTTCTCGCGGGGCGGGCGGGCCGTGGTGGTCGCCTGCGGCGGGGCCGGGGGCTTGGGGATGTCCGTGGGATCCCACGCGCGCTCGCCGCGCTTGCGGGCCATGCGCTCCTCGTCCGCGCGGGCCACGGACTCCTCGAACGCCTTCGAGGGCTTGGCGCCCTCCTTGACCGCGTCCGGGTCGTAGGGGTCCTGGACGAACAGGTACGGGTCCGCCTTGATGACCTCCCACTGCTCGTCGGTGAAGTCCCCGGGCTTGTAGAGCTTGGCGCCCTCGAACCTGTGGCCGGCTCTCCGGCGCGAGGCGGCTCCATGGGGGCCGAACCCCGGGTGCTTGACCCTCACGAGGATCAGGTCCTCGGTCTTCTCGGGCGTCTCCGAGGGCTTCGCCTCGGTCTTCTTCGGCTTGGGCATGATGCACACTCCCCCTATCTGCAGGGTGGGTACGGCCGGGGAGGGGGACGTCCCCCTCCCCGGGTTGAGGTCATGGGGCCTACGGGTGGCAGCCGATGATGTTCATCGGGTGCAGGTAGGCCACCTCGTGCTCGCCGTCGGCGCCCGCGATGACCATCTTCCTGTGGAACACGCCCGGGTCGGTGGGCTTGTTGAAGATGACCATCTCGTCCATCCTCTTGTTGACCTTGAGGAAGATGGGCTTGAGGCCCAGCGTGGCGTCCCAGAGGAACCAGTAGCCGGGGTAGGGCATGAGACCGTTGACGACCTCGACCTTCGCGGCGTTGGCGTTGCGGTTGTACCCGCTCGGGTTCTTGTTGGGGGCCACGATCTCGTGGGCGAGCTCGTCCAGGTCCGGACCGACGATGAGGCGCAGGTCGGAGCAGGGGTTGAGCGCGTCGTTCGAGCTCTGGCGGGCGATGCTCCGCAGCCTGCGGCGCGCGGCCTCGAACGAGACCGTGCTGAGGGCCTGGTTCAGGAAGTTGCTGTACTGGGTGGTCGTGACCTCGTCACGGAAGTACGGGTGGTCCGTGTCGAAGAAGAACTGGCCGTCCCAGCAGTTCGTGGCGAAGCCCGCGATGAGCGTCTGGAAGACGAGGCTCTCGTAGTGGCGGGGGATCGCCAGCGGGAGACGCTCGAAGCGCTTCATCGTCACCCCGAGCTTGTCGTAGTCGAGGTAGCGCTTGTGCATCCCGATGGTGAGGGCCCAGTCGCGGATCCCCACGTCGTAGGAGGTGCTCGAGAAGTGGTCCACGATCCGGGTCTCGTTGTCCTTCCACTCCCGGACGATGGGCTCTCCGAGCACCAGGGCGAGGTTCGTGGTCAGCTCGCGCGACTCGTACACCTCGGTGATCTCGGGGAAGGCCTGCGTGTAGTCCCCGAACTTGTCCAGGCCCTCCTGGTACGCGGCGGACCAGGCCACTTCGACATTCTGAAGAGTGTCCATGCTGTCGTTTCCTTGTCGTTGAAGTGCTGCCCCCGAAGCGCGGGGGCTTCAGGGCTAGGAGCGCTCGCCGCCGTAGCGGAAGAACACCAGGACGCCCATCGTCGCGTCGATCTTGAGCGCCGTGCCGGCGATGGCGTTGTGGGCGGCGCCCGCGACCGCGCACACGGTGTAGGCGTTCTTCACGTAGCACTTGTCCAGCGCCGTGACGGGGTTGGTGGCGTCGTTGTCCATCCACGCGGCGATGCCCGAGAGCACCGGGGCGCTCGTGTCGTCGGTGGCGGTGAAGGTGCCCTCACCCGAGGGGATGATGCCCTTCACGAGCAGGTTGGCCGCGTCGGACGCGGCGCGCAGGTCGGTGCTCGATGTGAGCACGGCGACCATCTTCCCGCCCTCGACGGTGTTCGCCGCGAGGATGTCGTAGCTGGTCCTGAGACACCCGGGGCTGTCCGGGTTCTCGTGGGCTTCCCTGGTTGCCATATCTGTTCACTCCTGTGGTTGGCTCAGGGGAGGGGACACACGTCCCCTGGACACGGGGGGCGCGAGGCCCCCCGGGTTGGTTGCTGTGCTGTCGGGGCTAGGCGCGCTGGTAGAGGACCACGCACTCCTCGGTGGTCGCCGGGTCGGCGACCAGGTCGTTGAGGAAGGTGGTCGCGCCGGGGAAGGCCACGGCTCCGGCGGAGCCGCAGACCAGGGTGGTCGTCCCGCCGCTGTTGCCGGTGAGGCCCGCGTTCGGCACGTTGATGCGCAGGCCGTGCTTGATGGTCAGCCCGTGCCCGCCGGCGTTCGAGTTGTCACCCTCGAACTTCGTGCCCCAGTACTGCTTCCCGTAGGCGCACTGCACGAGGGGCCCGGCGCCGCGGTTGATGCCCGATGCGAGGTCCACCTCGCAGCCGTCGATGTCTCCCTCGAAGAGGAAGCCGGGCTGCGGGGTGCCGGGGGTGAGCAGATCGTACCCGCCCTCGAACTTGACGTTCTTCCACGCGGCGCCGATGGCCTGCACCACGCAGACGGAGTCGTGCGCGGCCGCGCGGGCGAGGGTCACGGTCCTCACGCTGGAACCGTCGCTCATCATGTACCCGCCACCGGTGCCGTCCACCTGCATGCACTGGATGTCTCCGGTGAGGCGGAACCCGCCGTCCTCGGTGGGGTCGAGGACCGCCATGTCCGAGGTCTTGATCCACGTGGTCGCACCGTCGGAGCTCTCGATCCCGCAGACGGCATCCCGCCCGCGGCAGCCGATCACGGTGAGCTCGACCTTGTGGTTGAGGAAGGTCTTGATGTTCTCGAGGACCGTGTTCGTGAGCCGGCCCGCGCCCATCGCGAAGGGCACCTGGCCCTGCATCTCGGCGCTTCCGCCCGCCTTGCCCTCGATGTAGCTCCCGGGCAGGTAGGTGCCGACCGTGGTCGTGCCCTCGAGCGTGCTCCCGGCGAGCATCGCCGCGGGGACGTGGGTCACGTCGGCGATGCCGGCGGCGAGGCCGGGGTAGGCCGTGAAGGTCGAGTTCGCGCCCAGCTCGAGCGCGGTGTCGTGGGCCTGGGCGTCCACGATGCACGCGGCGAACGAGAAGCCGAAGAGGCTGTTGTCGGCCCCGTGGGCGTCGACCTTGCAGCCCACGAACATGACGTCGCCCTTGCCGGCCTCGGCGTTCGTGTACGCGGATCCGCCGAAGTCGATGTGCGTCGCCGGCTTGATGAGCCTGATGGCGTTCGCGCCGGTGACCGTCAGCCCCGCGTCCTCCTCGAGGTCGTAGTCGTTGACGATCCGCTCCATGACCTTGCGGATGTGCTTGACCGAGGTGTCGTCGGTGATCTCCACCCAGAACTGGTCGTCCGTCGCCGCGAGGACGTGGGCGCTCCACGTGGGGGTCAGGAGGTCGCGCGAGAACTTGGTTCCGCCGGCCGCCGTGTAGGTGTTGACCGTGCCCGTGTCCTCCTCGGTCCAGGCGTCGAGGCCGATGATCCGCAGGTGGCCCTGGTATCCCTCGTAGGGGGTGCATCCGCCCGCGGGCGTGAGCTTCGAGGCTCCGGTACCGGTCACGTAGATGACCGTCCAGCCCTCGGGATCCACCAGCTTGTAGGCCTGCTCCATGGTGAGCAGGGGCTCCGTGGCGAGGAGGCCCGAGTTCGAGTCGAGCCCCGTGCCGCCGTTGACCCAGATCTCCAGGGGATCGGCCGCGGTGTAGCGCTTCGAGGGGGGTGCGGGGGGCTTCACCTCGAGGGTGCCGCCCACCTCGCCCATCTCGACCCACACGCCGTCGCTGTCGACCTTGCGCAGGAGCCCTGCGGGCACGAGGTTCGTGGAACTCGAGGCCACCGTGCAGTTGTCCTCGATGAACGCGGGCTTGTTCAGGTGCTCCTGGGCCAGCGGGAACGTGGTGGAGTTCGCGAGCTTCGTGATCCCGCCCTTGTGGACGGCGACGTTGAAGTCCCCGTTCGCTGCCCCGGTCCCACCGCCGGCGGAGATGCCGGCCACGGTGAGGTCGTCGGTGTCCGACCCGTCGACGAGGTAGCCCTCGTCGTCGGTGCACACGATGCACCCGTCGTGCACCTGGCCGACCCCGATGGGGATCTGTACGGTCGGGGGTGGAGCCCCCTCCCACTGGGGGGAGCGCCTGTCGTATCCGGTGATCGCCATGGTGGCCTCCTGCTACTCGACGGTGATGTTCGAGGGGTCGTCCGGGAGATCGGCGCGGCCGTTGAGCACGCCC
>Ga0180430_10003315_pt1 | contig 13985 bp, 10 predicted proteins | sample SS_ome_9_FD_132999 | JGI IMG/M metagenome (GOLD analysis project Ga0180430, IMG submission 132999) | Hypersaline lake sediment archaeal communities from the Salton Sea, California, USA - SS_1_S_2 metaG | ecosystem: Environmental > Aquatic > Non-marine Saline and Alkaline > Hypersaline >... | reverse complement strand
TGCCCCACCGGGCCGACCCTGTTGAATCGATGAATCGCCTCTGCCTGATCCTTGCCGCATTCGCCATCTGCCAAACCGTGTCTCTCGGCGATGAGGAGCGTGCCGGGGTCCCGCCTCCGAACATTCTTCTCATCCTTGTCGACGATCTCAAGCCGGCCCTCGGCGCCTACGGCGATCCGGTCGCGAAAACACCCCACCTCGACGCGCTCGTCGCGCGGGGAATGCGTTTCGATCGGGCCTACTGCAACCAGGCCGTCTGCGCGCCGTCGCGTTTCACCCTCATGCTCGGTTCGCAGTCGACCTCGACGGGGCTCTACGGACTCGGCAGCTCCCTCCGAGAGATCCTTCCCGGTGCCGTGACGATGCCGCAGCACTTCGCCCGGCACGGCGGATATCGGACCGAGTCGCTCGGCAAGGTCTATCATATCGGGCACGGCAATCACGGCGATCCGGAGTCCTTCTCCGTGCCGCACTTCAAGGAGAAGGTGATCGAGTACGTCGACCCCGCGAGCACACCCGGCGATCAGCTCACCCGGGAGGAAGCGATGTTCCAGAACCGGCCGGCGCCTCCCGGCGGGATGAACCAGTTGCCGCGTGGCGCAGCCTGGGAATCACCCCGCGTCGAGGACGATGCCTACGCCGACGGACGGGTCGCCGCCGAAACCGCCCGGCGTCTCCGGGCCGCGAAGGAACGGAGAGACAAGGACGGCACGCCCTTCTTCCTCGTCGCGGGCTTCGCGCGCCCTCACCTGCCCTTCTCGGCGCCCCAGAAATACTGGGATCTCTACGATCGCGAACCACTCCCCCTCCCGGAGTTCGAGGATCTTCCCGAGGGTTCTCCCACGGTGGCCCACAAGCGTGGAGGGGAAATCCGCAACTACTTCCCCGTCCCCGACAAGAACGATCCGGCCGAGATTCCCGCCGACGTGAAGCGCGACCTGATCCACGGGTATTATGCGAGCGTGAGCTACGTCGACGCGCAGATCGGACGTGTGCTGAAGGCCCTCGACGAGACCGGCCTCGCAGAAAACACGGTCGTGGTGCTCTGGGGCGATCACGGTTTTCACCTCGGCGATCTCGGGATCTGGACGAAACACACCAACTACGAGCAGGCCAATCGCATTCCCCTCGTCTTCGTCGCACCCGGCGTGACCGAACCGGGTTCCACCACCCGCCAGCCGGCCGGGAGCGTCGACGTCTTTCCCACACTCACCGAGCTGGCCGGGCTCCCCGCTCCCGCCGGTCCGCAACCGGTCGACGGTGTCAGTCTCGTGCCGGTCCTGAAGGACCCCACCGAACGCGTGCGGGACCACACCTTCCATGCCTACCCCAAGGGTCGAATGGGCCGGGCGATCCGCACCGAGCGCTTCCGGCTCGTGGAATGGAAGGAACCGGGCGCGACCCGGGACTCCGCCGCGATCGAGCTCTACGATTACCGCGACGACCCCCTCGAAACCCGGAATCTCGCCGGCGAGAAACCGGCCGCCGTGAAGCGCCTGCGCGCCATTCTCGACCGCTACCCCGAGGCGCTTCCCCGAGACGGCCGAACGACGAACCGCCGGGCCGCCGCCCCCTCACCGCAGCCCCCCTCCCCACGGATCGCCGGCGAGGATCTGCGTGTGATCGCCGAAGTGAAGGTGCGGGGAGGTGAGCCCACGGGCGTCGTTCTCGCGCAGGGCGGCCGCGAAAACGGCTACGCGATCCACTTCGTCGATGGCAAGCCGGCTTTCGATGTGCGGGTGGATGGCAAGGTGACGCGCCTCGTCGGCGGAGAGACAGTCAGTGGAGAAGTGAGACTGGAGGGACGACTCGACAAGGGGTCGATCAGCTTCGGCATCAACGACGCCTTCCCGATGGCGGACGATTCACCCGGGCTCATCCCGGTGCAGCCCGCCGACGGACTCTCGATCGGCCGGGACACGCGGTCCGCGGCAGGAGACTACGAGGCGCCGAATCCGCTCGTCAATGCCTTCGTGCTCAACACCCGGATCGAGGCGGGAGGAAAACCGCCTGCCGTGGCCGAACCGATGTCGCGCGAGGAGATCGAGGCGGGATTCGACGCCCATGACCGCGCCCTCTTCGTTCATGACGCGTGGATCCGCGACCCCTACATCGTGCGCGGTCCCGACGGGTTCTACTACCTCACCGGAACCACTCCCGTCGCCGGCGACCCTCGCGAAGAGACCGATCCCTACAACTCGGGGCTCGGCGGCGAATCCCTCGTCGGCTGGCATGCCAACGTCTGGCGCAGCAGGGACCTGGTGGACTGGGAGCCCCTTCTCACCCATACCGGGGCGAGCACCAGGGGAAGTTCGGAGATTCGTTGGAGCGACGTCCATGGCCCCTTCACCCTCAGGGATGGTATCTGGTTCGCCGAGGATTCCGCACCATTCGAGGAGACCCCGCTCGACCGGTGGCGACTCTGGGCGCCCGAGCTCCACTGGATCGATCGAATGCAGCGGTGGGCTCTCGTCCACACCAGTCCCTCTCCGGTCAAGGGCGCCAACCTCTCCCTCTCGGCCGGACCCGAGGTGGCGGGATCGTGGAGCAACCCGATGGGCCGCGACATCGGACGCAGGCACGACCCTTCCCTGTTTCGCGACGACGACGGGACGTGGTGGCTCATCTGGGGTGCGACGACCATCGCTCCCCTCGAACCCGACTTCTCCGGATTCGCGGGCGATCCGGTCGAGATCCGCCCGGCACCCGCGACCGGTGGCGGCACCGCCGAATTGAAGATGGGACACGAGGGGTGCCTCATCATGAAGATCGAGGGCCGCTACGTGCTCTTCGGCACGGGATGGTCGACCGGCCTGATGCGGCGGGGCAGCTACAATCTCTACTACGCGACCGCCGACGAGATCACGGGGCCCTACTCCGAACGGAAGTTCGCGGGACGATTTCTCGGCCACGGCACCCCGTTCCAGGATGACGAGGGCCGCTGGTGGTGCACCGCATTCTACAACGCCAACGTCGTGCCCGATCCCCGTGAGGGCATCGAGGATCGTGATCTGTCCGACACCGCCCGCACCATCAATCCCCGCGGCACGACGCTCGTCCCACTGGACGTTCGCGTCGACAACGGGGGCGAGCTTCTCATCCGGGCCAAGGATCCCGCCTACGGAACGATCGGTCCGGACGAGGCGCAACGGTTCTGATTCAACCCGGCAGGGAGCGAGGCTATCGGCCCTCCTCGTGCTCCTCCTGGCAGGACACGCAGAGCGAGACGCTGGGCTTCGCGTCGAGCCGCGCCGCCGGGATTTTCGCGCCGCATGCCTCACAGATCCCGTAGGTCCCGTCCTCGATCCGGTCGAGGGCATGACGTATTTTCTCGACGAGGTGGGCCTCACTGTCAGCGATGGCGGAGTCCACTTCCATCGTCTCCAACTCGGCCGCGCGATCTCCCCCGGCGAAGTCGGGAGTCGAGGGCCCCTCCTCGATGAGACGGCGGTGCTCCTCCACGTTTTCGCCGAGAGCGGCGAGTTGCTCGACCAGTCGTTTGCGGTAGCGTTCCCTCTCTCGCGCATTCATCGGGCTATGACATTCAGGAGAAAAACGAGAATCAACACGAGAACCAGCAGCAGCCACCCGTGAGGGTGCCATTTCCAGACGAAGCGCTCCTTGAGTTCCAGCTTCGTGTCGTCTCTTTCTTCGTCCATGCCGCGTCTCTGTTGAAACCCTGTAGGCAAGCGTAGCGCGTCACCGGCGACTAGGCAATGATCTTCCCTGCCGAAAGGAGGAACAGAAGACAGACCCGAACACTGCTCCATGGAACCACCGCTCACGTTCATCTCCCTCGGCGGCGTCTTTCTCCTCGCGCTGGCCGCCCAGGCAATCGGCCGCCGCACCCGGCTGCCACGGGTGACGATGCTGCTCCTGCTCGGTTTTGCAGTCGGTCCGGAGTGTTTCGATCTTCTCCCCCCGGGATCCGACTCCCTTCTCCAGCGGGCCTCAGAAATCGCACTGACGATGGTGGGCTTCCTTCTCGGCGAAAGGCTGGTGCACTCCTTCACCCAGGGCGAGGGACGCGTCGTCATCCTGATCTCCGTCTTCGCCGTGGTCACCACCGCCCTGGTCGTCTTCACCGGGCTCTTCCTACTCGGTATCGATCTTCCGACCGCCCTACTCCTCGCCGGCATCGCCACCGCAACCGCTCCGGCCGCCACGATCGACGTGGTGAAGCAAACGGGCGTGGAAGGCAAATTTCCCGACATCCTTCTCGGAGTAGTGGCGGTCGATGATGCCTGGGGACTGCTGAGTTTCAGCCTGCTCATGGCGGGTGCGAAGATGGCCTACGGGGAAGCGGCAACCTGGCACGAGCCCTTCCTCGCAGGCCTGTGGGACATGGGGGGTGCCATTTTCATCGGGGCGTTCCTGGGAGTCTCCCTCGCAATCGTCTCGCGCTTTATCCGAACCGGTGAATCCTCACTCGTCGAGGCGATCGGATTCGTCTTTCTCGCGAGCGGTCTCGCAATCTGGGCGGACGTTTCCTTCATCCTTACCGCCATGGTGATGGGTGCCTTTGTCGCACTGCTCAACGGAAAACAGGAGCGCCCCTTTCACACGATCGAAAACGTCGAGTTGCCATTCATGATCCTCTTCCTCACACTAGCGGGTTCGTCGCTCGACCTCCATGCCCTGGGCGTAGCGGGTTGGATTGGCGCGGCCTACGTGGGCCTCCGGGCAGTGGGCCGGTGGCTGGGGGGATGGGGTGCCGGACGGGTGTCCGGTCTGCCGACGGACTTCGGTTCGCGTATCGGTCTTGCCCTCATGCCCCAGGCTGGGGTCGCACTGGGCATGGCCCTGCTCGCGGAATCCGAGTTCCCGGAGATCGGCGGAACCGTCATGCAGATTGCGATCGGATCGACGGTGGTATTCGAGCTCGTGGGGCCGATTCTCACCCGCACAGTGCTCGTTCATTACGCCCCGGCGCACCCCGATGACCCGCCGAAAGGCCGATCCGGGTCAACTTTTTGAAAGGGCAATGCCGTCACGACTTCTCGAGAAACTGGCGGAGCGCCTCCATCCGGCCGAGGAGGATGAGGCGGCCCGCTTCGTGTCGGCGCTGGCGGATCCCGGTCTGTCGGCGTCGTTCGCTCCCTGCGCGATCTTCACCTCCGGTCACGTTCCCGTCCTGCCGGGAGGGATCGTCTCCTCGAGCGACTCCCTGCCGTGGCTGCCGGACTTCGTCCTGCGATTTCTCCCAGGCACCCGCGTCGGGCAACTGGAAGCACACGCGGAGGGACATCTCTACAGCCTCGACTTCTCGTCGGTCTTCGCCGCATCGGCCCTGCTCGTGATCGATTCGGCACCCCGCATCCTCGACGTCTGTGCCGCTCCCGGCGGCAAGTCGATCTTCGCCTCGCGCGCCCTCGCTCCCGGGCTGCTCGTCGCCAACGAGGTGGTGGGAAAACGAATCGGGATGCTGCGCGGCAACCTGTCCCGGTGCGGGATTCCGAACGCCTTCACCCAGCGCCTCGATCCTTCCGAGCTGGCCGCGGTCGCACCCGCATTCTTCGACCTGGTCCTCGTCGATGCGCCATGCTCCGGTCAATCCCTACTCGTCAAGGGAATCGAGAATCCGGGGTGTTTTCATCCGTCCACGGTGAACCGCAACGTGAAGCGCCAGCGACGCATCCTGGGAGAAAGCGCCGCCACGGTCGCCCCGGGCGGACACCTCTTCTACAGCACCTGCACGTTTTCCCCGGAGGAAAACGAAAAGGTGATCGGATGGCTGCTGAAACGACACGGCGAAGGTTTCAGGCCGCGCCTCATTCCCCACCTCGAGGAATGGCGTTCACCTCACGCCGACTTTCCCTGCTACCGGCTGCATCCTCAGGAGGGTCTCGGAGCCGGAGCCTTCGCCTGCCTGCTGCGGCGAGATGAGGCGGGAAAACGAAACGAGGAACCCGTAGCGGACCTCGTTCGCTTCCCGGCCGGGCGCGGTTCCTGAACGGGCAAACCCGGTTCGCGGACTACGGCACTTCGGCGGGCTTTTCCTCGGAGCCGGCTTCCGCCGGATTGCTCTCCGCCGGTTCGTCACCGGCTTCTGCCGCACCCGGTTGCTCGATCTTCGCCGACTCCCGCAGGGTGCCGATGTAGGACTGCATGTGCTCGTCCTTGGCCGCCTGGAGGAGGCGTTCACTGAGTTGCTCCTTCACCTCTTCGTAGGGCACGGTCTTCGCCTCGTTCTTCTTCGTCACTTGGATGATGTGATAGCCGAAATCGGTTTCGACGACCTCACCAATCGCCCCCACCTCCTGGGAAAAGGCCGCCTTCTCGAATGCGGGGACCATCTGGCCGGATCCGAACTGTCCGAGCGATCCGCCCTGCGCCTTGCTCGGGCAATCCGAGTGGGCCTGGGCAAGGTCGGCAAATTCACCTTCGCCATCGACGAGTTGCTTCCGGAGTTTTTCCGCTTCGGCCTTCTTCGCCGCGACTTCGGTCTCATCCTCGATTCCCCGGGTCGAAAGCAGGATGTGGGACGCCTCGACCGACTCACTCTGCTGGAATTCGTCCGGATGTTCCGCGTAATACTGTTTCAAATCGTTCTCGGCGGGCGACTCCACGTCGGCGGTCACCTCGTCGATGAGTTGGCGGATTCTCAGGTCCTCCGAGATCTGGCCGCGGATCCGCTCGAGGTCGATCCCGGCCGAAGCCGCGAATTCCTCGATCGTCGCCTCACCCGGGAGAGACGATGCGATTTCCTGGATGCCCTTTTCGACCTCCTCCTCGTTCGCCTCATAGCCCTTCTCCTTGGCTTCATTGAGCAGAAGCGTCTTCGAGATCAGGCTGCTCATCACCATCTGCTGCACCTGCGGCATGAGCGCCTGAGCCTGTTCGGGCGGCATCTGCTGAAACTGGCGGGCAAAGCGGGCCATGAACACTTCGCGCACGTCGCCCTGGGTGATCGGTGTGCCATCGACCGTGAGCACCACGGCGTCATCGGCGGGAGGAGCCATCGGTGCCTGCTGTGGCGCGAGAGGCAACTCTTGTTGCGCGAAGAGTGTGGTGACGAGAACGGCCACGATCAGGGTCGCGGCGAGCGGAAGGCGGGTTTTCATGAATGGATACTTGTCTGGTTCGGGGGCGAAAAACGACGCACCTCCGTTGGACCCGGGAGCATACTACGAGTTGAACCGATTGCCACCGCGCGCCGAGATTTCCGGCGAATCGCCGAAGTGGGGACGAGAACGGGTGATCGAAACAACCCAGCAACCGCGGATCGCGGCATGAGCGTGGGGTCACCCCCGCGGGGACACAAACGGAAAATCGCAACGCAAACGCGGGACGGCGCTTGCGCGGCATGCCGAATGGTTCTTCGCTGCATCCGACCCCATCCCGCGACAGGCGGGCCCGCCGCATGAGCGATGCACGACCCGACTCCCCACTCGACCTCGCCATCGCCGGAGGGGGAGCCGCCGGCTACTTCGCGGCGATCACCTGTGGCGAGGCGCGTCCGGGATCGCGGATCACGATCTTCGAACGGACTTCCCGCCCCCTGGGCAAGGTGAAGATTTCCGGCGGAGGCCGGTGTAATGTCACCCATGCGTGTTTCGATCCGCGCGACCTCGTCACATACTACCCCCGCGGTGCGCGCCAGCTGATCGGCCCCTTCCACCGGTGGGGTCCCGCCGAAACGATGGACTGGTTCGAGCGGCGCGGCGTGGCATTGAAGGTCGAGCCGGACAACCGGGTCTTCCCGGTAACGGACCGGTCGCAGACGGTGATCGATTGCCTCGAGTCGGCGGCTCGCGATGCGGGTGTCCGGATTCGGACGAGCGTCTCTGTGGCGCGGGCTGAGCCTTCGAAAGACGGATTCCATCTCGATCTCGACACGGGCGAGGGTATCTCTACCCGGCGCCTCCTGGTCGCGACAGGGGGGACCCGGCAACCCTCGGGCGCCACCATCGCGGGCGGTTTCGGTCACCGGGTGGAACCCGCCGCCCCCTCCCTCTTCACCTTCCGCATCGACGATCCCCGCCTGCACGGACTCGCGGGTCTCTCCGTCGAAACGGCAACGCTTCGCGTGATCGATCCCCCATCCTCCGGAAGAGGGGAAGCCAACCGGTCCAAGAAGAACGCTCTTGTCACAACAGGGCCCGTGCTCGTGACGCACGGGGGGTTGAGCGGACCCGGCATCCTTCGCGTTTCGGCCTGGGGAGCCCGCGAACTGGCCGCGGTGGACTATCGCTTCACGATCGAGGTCGACTGGACGGGCGGCGCGGGACCGGAGTCGGTCCTGGAACGATTCACCATGCTTCGAGAGGCTCACCCCCGCAAGGGGATCGGGAACGACCCGCAATTCGGGATTCCCACCCGACTCTGGAAGCGGCTCGTCACCGCATCCGGCCTCCCCGCGGGAGGGGAGAACGCCGCTCGATGGCCCCACCTTTCCCGCGATGCCGCGCGCCGGTTCGCCGGCGAATTGACGGCGGGGCGTTTCGCGGTGGACGGCAAGAGCATGAACAAGGACGAGTTCGTCACCTGCGGCGGCGTCGCCCTGCGGGAGGTCGACTTCCAGAAGATGGAAAGCCGGCTCGTCCCGGGGCTCCACTTCGCGGGCGAAGTGCTCGACATCGACGGAATCACGGGTGGATTCAATTTCCAGTCCGCCTGGACCACGGGACACATCGCCGGAGGGGCGGTCGCGGATTCTCTCTGACTCCCTGGCGGCCCGACCGGACCGCCTCGCCGTCGCCTATCACCTTTTCGGGGCGGCGCCGTGTCGCGAAAGCGTTCTCGACTCCGTCTTCAGCGCGGCCCCGCCGGACACCAACCGCCGAACCGGCCGGCCCGTCTCCGGATGCTCCTGCAAGGGCGCATCGTGAATCGACTGACGAATTTCGAAAGTCTCGGGCTCCTCGCCCTCGGCCTCGGGAATGGTCTGATACACGTAGGTGATCATGGTCTGAGCCTTGACTATCATCGCCCAACCCGGCGCTCGTCAACGACGTCGCGTGGAAAGACGTATCCCTTTCACGGGATATCTCGACCGGGCATCGGCGCCCCCCGCCGGTTGCAATCGATCGATCCTGTGGCATCGGATCTCTTCACCCAGCCCTCGCCCACCGACACCATGACATCGCACGACTCGAAATCCGGACTGCTTCCCGCCGCGATCGGACTGTGGCTCCTCGCCCCGGCCCTCTCGGTCTTCTCGTGGGGTGGCTACGGCCACGCGGCCCACGCGAGCAATTTCTCCTTTCCCTCGCACAACGGTCTGCTCTCGATTCCGTGGATCGGGGTCGGCTACCTCCTCGCCGGTGTCGCCGTCCCGGCAATCACCATCTTTCTTCTCCATCGCAGCCGCTCGGAAACCGAGGGCGGCATGACGAAAGCGGGCATCGTCGAGGGCTTCTTCGCGGGCCTTCTCGGCGCGGTCGGAGCGAACTCGGTCGTCTTCGCCCTCAGCACCGGAATCGGAGCCCATATCGTGATGCCGATCGTCTTCGGCGGGGCCCCTGTCGTCAATACGCTCTACGTCATGCTGCGACAGCCACCCAGTTCCTGGGACCCGAAGAAAAAGAAACTCTTCTTTCTCGGGATCGGGCTGCTCATCGGCGGCGCGGCCATCGTTCTCTCCTACAAACACCTCGCGGGAGGAGCGAAGGAGGGCGAGGGACAGATCGCGGTCGCCCTCTTCTGGTGTGCCTGCGCCTTTCTCGCCTGGGGCATCTACGGGCCGATCATGCATGGTGCCCAGGCGAAGATGCATGGATCTCCCCTGGGCAAGGCGATGCGAACACTCCTCTGGGTCGGCGTCGCCTACCTCGTCTACGGGGCGCTCATGGTCGCCCTGCTCCCGATCCTGAGTGAGGATTCGATCGCGACGGTCTTCAGCACCGCGGACGGAGCGCTGTGGGGCGTGGTCGCCGGAATCCTCGGCTGCCTCGGAGCGGTGGGAATCATTCTCGGTGTTCGCTACGCCCCGGGCGGCCCCCTGCTCGTGATGCCGATCGTCTTCGGCGGCGCCCCGGTGATGAACACGCTCTACTGGATCGCGATCGAGAAGTCCGGCAGTGGAAACTGGCCGAATCCCGCGACCCTTCCCGTCCTTCTCCTTGGCGTAGCCGTGGGCGTGTTCGGACTGATCGTCGTCCTGCGGAACAAGCCCGCCCCGCCGAAACCCGCCAAGAAAGTCGCCGGCTGAAGCCATCTCTGGTAGTCCGCGTCGCGCACAGGCGCACCTCAGGAGACTGTTGAAAAAGGATGGAATGAAAAACTGTGAGACGTTCTTTCGCGTGACGAGGCGCGCCGAAGGAGTGGGGTCTTCCCCACGACTGAGGCGGAACGAAGTCAGGTGGAAGAAGGGACACAGCCCGGAGGGGCGACCTTCGGACCGGTTCGGCGAAGCCGCTGGCATCCCTGCCCCAAAAACCGGAGATTTTGCGTTTCAGAGTTTTTCAACAGTCTCTCAGGGCCAGCGACGACGGGGATCGGTGAGAAAGTGACGCACTTCCTTGGCCGAATCGAGTGCCTCGGCATGGGGACCACCGACCGGCTTCGACTTGCCCAGACTCACGCCGCCGGGCTTGTCGAAGAAGCGGATCGCCCGTTCGCGATAGGCGTGCGCCTTGTCCCCGAGATCGGCGCTCTCCAGTTTCTTCATCTCCGCCACGAGGGCACGGTCGCTCTCGTGGAGTGCGACCTCGTTGGACGCCTCGTAGTAGACGATGTCGTGCTTGCGAAAAAGCTCGTCGAGGGGATCGACCGGGTGGCCGCCCTCGTTGCCCGGCCCTCCATATCGACCGTGAAAGGCCTTCTTTCGCAGGACCGGCGTGATCTTCAGCGTCGTGCGCAGGATCGCCGAGGTGGGCAGGGTCGGCATCTTCTCGTAGGCCGCGTAGTCGACCGCCGGCCGGGTCGTCCGGCAATTCACCAGGAACGCAGCACTGGCGACGGAAACGAGAACAGGAACGAGCGGTTTCATCGGACGGCTGCAGCGCGGCCCGGCCAGTGGATGTCCCGCGCGATCGTGGTCACCCTATCGACGGCGCCGGGGATCGGCAAGACACACTTCACATCGCGCCACCGCGTGGTTGTGTCGGACCGCCGCGATTCTCTACGATCCCTCCATGAACCACCTTCGTCTCGTCATCGCGTGGCTCGCCGCCTCCGCCGCACTGCTTGCGGAACCGGCCCCCGCGCGACCCAACATCCTGCTCATCACCTGCGACAATCTCGGCTACGGCGATCTCGCGATGTATCATCCCGCATCCGAGATCCGGACACCGCCCCACGACCGGCTTGCCGCGGAAGGGTGCCGTCTCACGTCTTTCTACACCGCGTCCCCGACCTGCACCGTCTCGCGCGCGAGCCTGCTCACCGGACGCATCCCCCAGCGGCACGGTCTCGAGAACCAGCTCGCGGGCGTCGCGGGAAATTACGGAACCGGCCTCGACCACGACGAGATCCTGATCGCGGAGGTTCTCCGGCAGGCGGGATATGCCACGGGGTGTTTCGGAAAATGGAACATCGGTTTCGCCCCCGGATCACGCCCCACGGAACGCGGTTTCGACGAGTTCGCGGGACACGCTTCCGGCAATCTCGACTATTTTCGGCACAACTACCGCGAGCGTCACGACCTCTACCGGGGAATCGGGGAATGGCATGCCGAGGGCGAGTATGTGACGGATCTCTTCGCCGACGCGGCGATCGCCTTCATCCGGACACACAGGGACGGAGGTCCGTGGTTCGCCTACCTGCCCTTCAACGCCCCCCACTTCCCCATCGCGGGCAACAAGCCGCCGGGAGAACCGAACATCTACCAGGCGCCGGACGACGCGTTCACCGAGATCGGCCTGCCCCCCGCCGAAACGGACCCGAGAAAGCGGTATGCCGCCGTGGTCTACGCCCTCGACAAGGCCATCGGACGAGTTCTCGCCACCCTCGATGAAACCGGCGCACGGGAGGACACCTTCGTCTTCTTCTTCTCCGACAACGGCGCTTTCCGTCTCGGACGCGACGGGCTCGACGTGGGCCGCAACACGCCGCTCCGCAGTGGAGGTGTCACCTGTTGGGAGGGCGGACTCCGCGTGCCGGCTCTCGCCCGCTGGCCCGGAAAGATCGCTCCGGGATCGGTCGTTGCCGAGCCGCTCTGGTCTCCCGATCTCTTCGTCGCCGCTGCCACCCTGGCCGAAGCCCCCCTGCCCGGCGATCGCGTCATCGACGGACGGGATCCCCTGCCCGTTCTGACCGGTGCCGGAACTTCGCCCCATCGCTCCTTCTTTTTTTGCTATCGCACTCACGCGGCACTCCGGATGGAAGAATGGAAGATCGTGCGCGAAAAACCCGATCACCCTTGGCAGCTCTTCCACCTCGCCGAAGACATCGGCGAAGAACAGGATCTCGCCGGGGCACATCCCGGGCGGCGCGATGCCCTCGCAGCAGAGTTCGCCCGTTGGACCGACGGCTTCGAGTGAGGTTTTCGCGACCACTGATCGCGGGATTGCCCCGCGGCCCGCTTCATGGTGAGATGCCTGGCATGCGCCCGCTTCTCTGCCTGCTCCTTTTCCTGGCCCCCGGTCTCGCCGCGGCCGCCGACTTCGCACCGCCCTCGTGGATCCGCCCCACCGGCCGGGACATCGGCGACCTCCAAACATGGGAAACCAGCGTATCCGGCGCGGCGGAGCCCGACGAGATTCGACTGAGGCTGGCGGTCGACTTCATGCGGGTCGCGGTCGAGTGGAATGGTCGCGTTCTCGCCGTCGCCGAACCCTATGATCCGCCCCTGTCGGTTCCGCTGCGCCCGGTCGAGCCGGAGAATCGGCTGCGCCTCACCGTGACTCCCACCGAAGGACCTTCGGCCCTCGCGGTCGAGCTGGAGACCCTCGCCGGTGAGGAACGCATCATTTCCCACCCCACCTTCCCGAACACCGAGTCACGCGGCGCCGTATCCCTCGATCGCTGGCGCCCCGACCGCCTCGACGAGGTTTCCCCTTTCGCCGAGTACAACCAGTGGAAAGAGGCCGCTGAGTCCGCGAACACCGCCGTCTCCCACATCGATCCGCCCCTCCCCGGATTCTCCGTCGATCGCCTGCGTGCGGCGGAACCCGGCGAGGACTCGTGGGTCGGGCTCGCGATCGACGACAGGGGCAGGCTCCTCGTGGCGATGGAACAGCACGGCATCCTGCGCATAACACGCGATGGCGATGGCACCATTCATCACGTGGAACGGGTCGAGGAAACCCTCGAAGAGTGCCGCGGTCTCCTCTGGCACGACGGCACCCTCTACGCCCACGCCAACGATTCGAAGGCCCTCTACCGGCTCCGCGACACGACCGGGGATGATCGCTTCGACGAGGTTGTCAAGCTGCGCTCCACCGAGGGCCGGGTCGGACACGGCCGCAACGACATCGTCCTCGGTCCGGACGGGGCGCTCCATCTCATCACGGGGGATTCCGTCCTCGTGCCGGCCGATGCGGCCCTTCGAACAGCGAATGAACCCGACACCGAGAAGGCGCTGGGGCACTGGATTCGCAGCGGTCCCGGCGGCCATCCCTGGGAGGTCCTGTGCCGCGGCCTGCGCAATCCCTACGGCATCGACTTTCATCCCGACGGGGAGCCGTTCACCTTCGACGCCGACAACGAGAGCGACGTCGGACTCCCCTTCTACCGTCCGACCCGGATCAATCATCTCGTCTCGGGAGCCAACTACGGCTGGTGGCAACAGGATGGAAACACGAGGAGCTTCCCCGTCCACGCACCTGACAGCGTGCCCACGACCTTCGATGTCGGGCGCGGTTCTCCCACGGCGGTGAAATTCGGCACGGCGAGCTCGTTTCCTCCCCGCTTCCAAAGTGCGCTCTTCGCCATGGACTGGGCCTATGGGAGGATCATCGCCGTCCATCTCGATCCCCGGGGCGCCAGCTACGCCGGGGCCGGTGAGATCTTTCTCTCGGGCCGGCCGCTGAACGTGACCGACCTCGATTTCGACGGCGCGGGTGACATGTTTTTCGTCACCGGAGGCCGCAAGACCCAGT